>Ga0247840_10008647_pt1 | contig 13543 bp, 11 predicted proteins | sample LaCruzMarch2015__FD_192404 | JGI IMG/M metagenome (GOLD analysis project Ga0247840, IMG submission 192404) | Freshwater microbial communities from meromictic Lake La Cruz, Castile-La Mancha, Spain - LaCruzMarch2015_17m | ecosystem: Environmental > Aquatic > Freshwater > Lake | place: Spain...
ACCATGCCCTCCTTGAGCGGTGCTGCCCAGTACTTCACGATCTGGGCTTTTCCTGAAATGGTAGTGGCGTGTTTTATTGCGGGATCGTTTGTGAGAACAAAACCCCGGTCCAGATCCTCAATTTCAATATTTTTCAGGGCAAGTCCAACCCGATCACCCGAGATTGCAGTATCCGCATCGTCATCGTGTTTCTGGATGGAGCGGATCTGGGCGGTCTTTTCAGTTGGGAGGACCTTGAGCGTGTCGTGCTTTTTTATGGTTCCCTGCGCAACAAAGCCGAGCACGACGATGCCGACACCTTTTACATTAAAATGTGCATCTACCGGAACTGATCCTTTTCCCCCGGCTTCGTGTGTTTTCTGATGAGCAGTCTGCTTTACGGAGATATCGAGCATCTTCTCGCGGAGTCCGACGATATCCTCATCAATCACCTCATAATGCTCGAGGACAGTGCCTTTGATGAGCGGGGCGATTTGATCCGTAGTGATGTAATTTTTTAAGATAAGATAGCCTGTGGACTTGCCAGCACACTGGAGCATCAGTACACATTCACCAAAGGTGGCGTTGATCTCTTCAACGACAAGAATCACTCGATCTGAAACGGATACTGTGTAAAACAGGGACGAGAGTTTTTCCGGATACCTTGTTGGTTCTATGAAGGTGACAGTGGCTTCGCCTTTTTTTAAGTTGTAAAAGGTGATGTCGCTGGTCGTCCCCTTCTTTCCCAAATCTTTGGCGTAATCGGGAGGGGCGAGAATGACGATGGTGAGGTTGGACATGGATAAGAGTATTATAGTTTTTAGGATATGAGGGTATATACCACGAAATAAAATCCAATTGCGGCGGGGATTATTTATCCGCAATCAAGAGATATCGCCAGCAGAAGAGTCGGGAGATTCCTGTGAGCCTCATTGCTTTTACCATTAACTTATCCACTAGGACTACTAACCGTTCAATTGCAGGACTCCGGGGCACGATCTGCCAGGTATGATATCCCCCGGATAATGGGAACGCCAAAGGGTCACGGAAGATTACCGTCTGTTTCGGGAAACCCAGACCAGCTAGGTTTTGCCGGTAATAATCCAGTTTCTGGGGGTTGAATTCCTCGTGCCCGATCCTCTTTCTTGCGATGGTGATAAGCGGATTTAAGTTGGTCTGGAATACCAGCACTCGCGTGTTGCAGATCCGGTTAATTTCTTTGAGTGCCTCACCAAAATCGAGATGCTCGACGCACTCCCGTAGGATTATTGTATCGAACTCATTATCCTCAAACGGGGTCTGGTAAATGCCATAAGGAAGTTCATCGACACCATTCCATTTCCTGGCGAGCTCCCGGGTATGAGGGTTTGGTTCGATCGCGGTGACCCGGAAACCGGCATCTTTGAGCCGTCGCGAGAGTGTCCCATATCCCGCTCCTACATCGAGAACCCGCTTCCCGAAGACAGCCCCGATAATCTCGCCGTCCTGATCTTTGTTTACGCGCCCATAGAGTGAATGCAGCTGCTTCTCGCTGTAGCCATCATCCGACTCGTGAAAGATATTAAGACGATACAGTTCCTCTTCGGACATCTGGGTCGGGTCTGCTACCGGACTTTTTTGCATCAGATTCACCTAGTATGACGTAAGAATTTCGGATCTCTCGTGTTCTTCCGGATCATTTCCACTCTTGCCCGAGATATTTCACGCTGAAGATCCTGTAGAGAATCATGAGATGACTCTTTATGCTCTTTGTCAGGTTTGCCTTTGATTCGCCAAGTTTTCGTTCATGCAGTGCAACAGGAACCTCCAGTATTGTCATATCCAAAAAAATCATCTTAGAGAGAATCTCAGCATTAATCTCAAAATTTTCGCTGGACAGCGATATCCTGTCAAATACTTTTTTTTTGTAAAGCCTGAATATAGGGCTGATACTGGTGATTTTTTGGCCAAGCAAAATGCGGTAGAGGATATTGACCATCCTGCTCAGGATCATCCGGTAGCGCTGGACATCCGCCATCAGACCGGGCTTCAGGTACGGTGATCCTGAGATGCAGTCTGCGGAGTTCTTATCGTACTCCTGCAGGAGGATTGCGATATCTTCAGGTCTGAATGTCAGGTCCGCATCAAGAAAGATGATAAGATCCCCGTGGCTATGAGCAATCCCGGTCTTGAGCGCCCCTCCCATGCCCCGGTTCTTCTCATGACTGACACCTATGGTATCTTTCCTTTTTTTCGCAAGTTCGCCGATGATTTTCCAGCTGGCATCCCTGCTCCTGTCATCGACAAGGATTATTTCGAACTCCATTTTAAACGTGGTTTTTATTCTGTCGATAACCGGATAAAGGCTGACTTCATATTGATTCAGCATCTCTTCTTCGTTGTATATCGGGATAACAACAGAGATCATTGCGGTTCATCCATAGCTGATTTTAGCGCCCATTTATAATAAATAAGTCCGATTCCCATCACGAAATACATCGAGATGATGCGGTCAACAAAAACTATGCCAAAAGCATAGAATGAAGGAATTCCAGCATCCATTAAAAAGACCACGAGAGAGCCTTCAACCACCCCTATCCCGATCGGGATTTGAGAGAGGAGGCCGATAAGGATTGCGAGAGAGAAGAATATCGAAAGATGGATAATGTTCATATCAAAGCCAAACGCCAAAACAACAAGCCAAAAACGAATAAATTCCAACCCCAGTGCAAGACCCGTAATGAGAAAGACCTTCATAGCGCTGACAGGTGAGATTTTTCGGATGGCGAGATCTTCGCAACCATGAGAGAGAATCCTAGTTCTTATCAGGAGCCTTTGGGCAATGCGCAATATTTTGTCCGAAAAAATGTAGGCGATGATAATGAAGATAAGAAGGAATGTGGCAACTTGGATTACAATATAATTTTTCGCTGACATCCCGACATAGAAGACGCCTAGGGATACAAGAACCAGCAGGATCAATTCAAAAACCCGTTCGTACAGGATTCCTGCAATCCCGTCAAGGAGTGGCAGAGAAAATCGTTTTTTCATGATATACGCCTTGATTACATCCCCTATCTTTGCCGGAGTAATCCCGGATATGAAAAAACTCCCGATGACAATCTTTCCCGAATCGTGGAAATTGATCTCTGATCCGTACAGTTTGCAAAGGTATCTCCACCGGAAGATCTTGAGGAGAATATTAAGGATCGTTGTGGAGAATGCAAGGAACAGAAGGAGGAGGTTGATATGGCTGAAAATCTCCAGATTATCAAGTATTTTTGAAGAGATAATCATATAGAGCAGGATAGCAAGACCCGCAAGCAACAAAAAATAGAAAACTATAGTCTTTTTTTCCATACTTCCAGTATATCATTATCCTCTTTCCAGATAATTTCATCTCTAGGAAATTGTTTCAGGACTGTACAATACGGTTCTATCCCTTAAATCTGATATAAAATTTGCACATTATCACGAGTTGAAATTGTTCCTAGAATTTAATGAAAGGCAAGCCAACGATTTCTTTAACTTAAAATATGAATTATTAGATAACCACATATCATGTTAGCCATCATCCTTGGTACCCGCCCTGAAATCATCAAGATGTCGCCGATTATCAGATCGTGCGAAAAACAAGGCTTGGATTTTTTTGTCCTCCATACCGGTCAACATTATTCGTACGAAATGGATCGGGTTTTTTTTGAAGAGCTTGGACTTGCAGCGCCGGACTATAATCTTGATGTAGGATCAAAAAGCCATGCAGAACAGACGGGATTGATTATGGCGGGTGTCGAGAAGATACTCGCAGAAAAAAAACCGGATGTCGTGCTCGTTCAAGGAGATACCAACACCGTCCTTGCTGGAACTCTCGCCGCATCCAAATGTTACGTGCGCGGGAACCGGTCCTTACCAGTAGAAGTTGGGCATGTGGAAGCAGGATTACGCAGCTTTGATCGTACTATGCCGGAAGAAGTAAATCGTGTTGTTGCAGACCATCTGTCAGACTACCTCTTTGCACCAACGGATGTTGCCAAGAAAAATCTCCTGAATGAGGGGATTCCCGAAAGAAAAATTTCTGTTACCGGTAATACAATAGTCGATGCTGTTTTCGAAAATCTGGCACTCGCAAAAGAAAGATCGGACACTGTCCATGATATTGGGCTTTCTGCCAACGGCTATTTTCTTGTCACCCTCCACAGGCAGGAAAATGTCGATAATAAGAAACGACTGAAAGGAATTCTCGAAGGTCTTGCCCAGATTCACGAGTCTTCCGGTTTGCCGCTCGTTTTCCCGGTTCATCCCAGAACTGAAAAAATGATCAAATCCTTCGGGTTGAAACTGAAAGGATTCCAGATGATAAAACCGCAGGGTTTTCTGGAATTTCTTCAGCTTGAGTCGAACGCCCGACTAGCCCTGACCGATTCTGGGGGCGTTCAGGAAGAGACATGTATTCTCAAAGTACCGTGTGTTACGATACGTAATTCCACTGAGCGTCCGGAAACGGTTGATGTAGGGGCAAACATTATTGCGGGTGTTGATCCACGGTCCATCGTTAATGCTGCAGAAATAATGCTGGATAAGCCACATTCATGGAAAAATCCGTTCGGTGACGGAAAAGCGGGTGACCGGATCGTTGGCATCCTGAATCCACACTGAAAACCAGAAAACCGTGAAGACCCTTTAACAACTGACTGCGATCACAGGGAGATTCCTTCACGATTAATTTTTCTGGCTACGTGTATATCAGGAAAGATTGAAAAAATTAATTCCCCGATAGTATTGTCCGCATTTTTTTCACGATCCCTTCTTGTGGTCGAATAATATAATAAATCAAGACGAGGAATGCCATGTATAGCAGCGTGAAAAACAACAGCGTCACATACCAATCTGATGTGCCAACCGGGGCGGTATAATTCAGATTAACCCAATATTTTCCAAACATCAGCGGGAATTCGAGGTAAACAAAGATCTGGGTGACATAGAATAAAATAATTTTTACCAGATCGTCCGCAACAAGCAGGGCAAGAAATGGAGTGAACCAGACGAAATACTGGGGGCTGTGAAATTTTGCAAAAAATACGAGAGAGAAAATTGCACATAATAATATTTTTAATAATGCTTTTGGGTTCTTCTCTTTACTGATATACGCGAGATACACCAGAATGAGGAGTGTCACACCCATTAAAACCTGCATAAACGTCGCTATAAGAGATGCTGAAATCCCCAAGTGGAGAACATCATGAAGAATTGCATACAGTGTATATGTAGGGGTAGCAACATAAATTCCAAGACCGCTTCCTGTCGCAACAAGGTACGTACTGATTGTTTCCGGATTGATAATTGCAAGTGGAAGCAATAAAATGACACAAAACAATAAAAAAATTTTCACTGCGGATATGATCTCTTTTTTGATTGATGTAGATTTTGCATTATATAAAACAAGGAATGGAAGAGCAATGATTGGGAATATTTTCGTAAAAAAGCCAAGTGCCGTAAAAATGTATCCTCTTGTATTCATGTCATACACAGTAAAAAGGACTGCCGCCATCAGAAGACAAGTTGGGAACGCGTCGAATCTTGTCAGGACGAAATAGGCGGTTGAAAATGCTGTTGCAAAGATTAACCCGGCAAAGAAAGCGGTCTTTTCATTCCATATCTTGAGCCCAATAAAATAAATGCAGATAATGGTGACTGTGTCGCACAACACCATGAGCAGCTGGAATGAGTATACATATGCCATGAAACTTTGTGTGACAATTGCCGGAATGAGCGCGATAGTTATTGGGATAAAAATCAGGACTGGATAGTCATAGCTGTAATTGATATAAGGCAACTGTCCCTGCAGAAGCAGGACGGCATGTTTAAAATGGAACTCAAAATCGAATAGATCAATAAATGAGTTGAAAACGGATGTTGTGAAAACGATCACGAGAATTTTTGTCACAATACTGGCAAGAATTAATAAAAATATGTGTCGTTTCACAATATTTTTATCGATATTATCAAATTGGAAATCGAGAAAGGTAAACTGGCGCTTATTTTGTTTTCCTTTAATTACGGGCGATTCATTCGTATTTTTATTTTTCTTTCCCATGCCAGATCTCCATACCTAAATGCTTATTGATGAAGCATGTTGTTAATGTAAAGATTAAACTATAAAATTGACAATCCTGACTCCAATGATCAAATGTACCTGTTCAGTGACGTATAAACCCATCGAATCAATTAACCTGTCCTCCCAACCCCATAAACCTCATTGAATCGACCCACAAAGAAACCGAAGTACGTATTTTTTATACAAACCACGGCATATACATGAACGGGTCTGCAATAATCCATATTTACAGTTATTAATTGTCCTGGTTTTATGACGATAACGCACGAGATCACGAGAGATTTTAATGCGCTTTGACCTGACGGTATTAATACCCACTTTTAATGAGCGGGAAAATATCGGGATGATGGTTGCCGCCATCGATACCATCTGCAAGACGCATTCCATCAACGAAGAAATTCTTGTCGTCGATGACAACTCGCGTGATGGTACAATCGCAGTTGTTGAAACCCTGATGAACGAGCACCGGAATTTGCACCTGCTCGTACGGCAAAAGAACCCCGGGCTTTCACAATCCCTCTATGACGGGATGCTCCATGCACAGGCAGAGTTTGTCCAGTGCATTGACTGCGATTTCTCGCACCCGCCAGAAAAAATTCCGCTGTTCTATCATTACCTCCATGATCTGGGATATGATATGGTCATCGGAAGCCGCTATGTCAAGGGGGGCGAGGTGATCAACTGGTCCGTTATGAGAAGAGTGCTCTCATCAGGGGCAGCCTTGTTAGGCAGGCTCCTGATCCCCAATGTAATGGATTCCGGGAGCGGTTTTTTTGCCATCAACCGGTGCATTCTTAACGGTGCACATCTTTCCCCGCGCGGGTTCCGTATGGGATTTGAGATTCTCGGCAAGGCAAACTGGACCAAGGTACAGGAGATCCCTATTATCTTTAAGGACCGGGAGTTCGGGGAGAGCAAACTAAAATTCCGGATCATCTGCGATTTCCTGATCCAGTGCGGTTCGATCCTGAAGTATAATATCATTGAGCGGAAGAGTGGTAATATCATCAGGGCATGGAAGATTTTTTTTCACCGGTGAAATTCCTGCACTATCACGGTATACCGGAACGAGGATGATGAGATGCAACGGAGCCGGATTATCAATGTTATTCAGGGTATTATAGGAGTGGCGATACTACTACTCCTGTTTACAACCATTGATTACCATCTCACACTCTCATTGCTGATGCAGATCGATGTATGGTTTCTTCTGCTTGCCTGCTTCTGCTATTTCCTCAACAACCTGCTGATGGCATACCGTTTGAAAACACTCCTCCTCCATATAGGAGAAAATATCAGGCTGCGGCTGGTGTTCTTCTCACACATGGCGGGAATGCTCCTTTCAGATTTCACACCAGGCAGGAGCGGGTACTTCTATGTTGCACTCTCGTTAAACAAGCGGGATGTTCCACTGGAAAAAGGGATCGCCACCATCACGAGCACCTACCTCTACGACCTCACGTTCAAGGTGATTATTGCAATTCTGGGTGCATATTTCATCTATTCATTCATCTTTGCCGGTCAGGTCGGGTTTGCGATCATCATAATGTTACTGCTTATATGTGGGGTGATCTCCGGGTATTTGATCGTAATGAAACCCCCGGAGCGGGTGAAGACACTCTTCAAAAAGAGGAGGCTGCTTCAAAAGATCCTGCAATTCGGGGAACAGAGCCGCTCCATCCAGAAATATGCCCCGTTTATTCTCTCTATCAGCCTCGCAGGCTGGATGCTGCGGGGTCTCCAGTGGTACCTGATTGTACTCTCGATGCACCAGTCGTTTCTTACACCGCTGGACGCGCTGCTTTTAAACCCGTTGCTTACCCTCCTCTCCCTCATCCCGCTCACTCCTGCCGGGTGGGGAATTCAGGAGACGGGTATTGTTATCGTTTTTGCCGCGATGGGCATCAGTGCAACAATCGCTACCTCATTTGCCCTTCTGACCCGGCTTGTTGAAGTGGGTGTGGATTTCTCCTTTGGATCATGGGATCTCTTTAAAAAATCCAAAAAAAACGCTGATCTCTTTTCATTCTACAATACCATTGACGGCGATATCGATGAGAAGGCATATAATTCCAACCTTTTGGTCCAGCGATACTTCCAGAGGCGGAAAACAGATGCGGTCAGGAATTCGCTTGCGGTAAACGCCAGCGATATCATTGTTGACATCGGGTGTGGAAGCGGGGTGCAGCTGCAGGAGATTGGCAGAAAGGAGTATGCTCTTGCTGTGGGTATTGATGTGAGCCTGAACGCGGCATTGAATGGACGGAAAAAATTCATTAAAAATACCGAGTTCATCATCGCTGATGCCCAACATCTTCCCGTGAAGGACTCCTGCGTGGACAAGATCGTCTGTGCAGAAATTATCGAACATGTCAAAGAACCGGATCACCTTATTAAAGAGATTTCCCGCATCCTTAAAGACGGGGGGGCGGTTGTCATCACCACCCCCAATGATCGCTCTGTCTGGGGTATCTATGAGCTCTTCTGGGATCTCTTTGGCAGGGGAAGGAATTATGGGGAGACGCATTTGAGGTTCTTTTCCGAGTCCGGGCTGCGCAGATTTTTTCCCGCTTATTCAGAATGTTCAACCAGAACCCTGTTTTTTATCTCCCCCCTCTTTGCACTCACGAACAGCCAGCGGTTGCTGGCAATCGGGATTCGGCTTGACCAGAAATTTGAGCAGTGGGGACTTGGGGTTTCGCTTCTGCTTCACGCCAGAAAATAGGAAAAACTTCGCGGTCATTTGTGCCGGAAAAAAACCTGATGACCCATGCCGGTTCAGGCAAGCCATAATGAAAGTCGGCTTGCCGACTTTCATGCCAACGGGATGCCGTCAGCCCAAATCACCGGGAGGAGAGGAGATAAATGCCGGTGTGCTGGGTTTCAAGCTTGCTCTTCTCGTTCAGCCATGCCAACGCGTCACCATTCGGGTTTGCCGCGGTAATATCCCCGGTGACGACATAAAATATGCTGTTGTTTCCTTTCAACTGGTAAATATTGTCAAGCGCTATGCCAGAAGAGGCACCAGTCTGGAGGGTTCTGTCCGTAGCATTATCATAATAATATGAAAACGGTTGGGTAATATATCCAGGAATTACAACGACCAAATCCCCGTCCTTGGTGACACCATGAACGATCTGGGAAAAACCTCTCCAGTCCTCTTTTGTGAACGATGTGTAGTATCCGGAGAGCAGGGGTGCGTTGATGGCAAAAATCAGGATGATAAATGCATACAGCAGCTTCCTGTTCGGGATGAACCGGAATATAACCGGGAAGCTTGCCGCAATCAGCATGAAGTAGACAGGAAGGAGATAGATGAGATAGCGGGGGTTCATAGTCATCCGAGAGGAGACAATGACACTTATGATAAGTGGCAGAACAAGATACATTGCTGAAAAGAGGCACTTGTTCCGGTCCTCAAAATAGAGAAATACAAGTCCGACGAACATCAACAAAAGATAGACGATGGCAATTGCCCAGCTGAAAGGCGAATACCCCCCTGAGAACCTGATGAAGGTCTCCTGTATCAACACCGGGCCCAGAACTCCGTACGTGGGGGGGGATGAAGTGAGCGTGTGATACCGCTCCCAAACAACAAAGAGAAGGGGCAGGATCAGCACCGTCATTGTAACTAAAGCAGCCAGGATTTTTTTGCCCTCACGAATGTTATTTTTCAACTTTTCGCGAAGTGATATTATGGCATGAAGGTAGATCACAAAGAGCCCTATAAGAACATAATAATGTGTCCAGACAGCAAGTGCCGAGAAGAGACCAAAGAGCAGCCACTCCGACGTTTCGTCTGTTCTCAACGCCCTTAAATAAAAAAGCAGAGCCAGTGAAAAGACAAAAAGGACCATTGAGTAGGAGTACGCTTCCTGGGAATAGAATATCCCAAAGTACGATACGGTCAGAAGCGCAGCACAGATGAGACCAACATTCTTATCCCGGAACTCTTTTCCGATCAAGTAGAAAACAGGGATGGTGAGGATACCAAGGAGCGCGGGAATAAACCGCAGGATGACCTCGCTACGTCCGAAGAAAAGCATGATATGCTCAATACAGTGAAAAAGAGGGGGGTGAAAATCTCCGGAAAGAGTGGCACTCCATATAGTTTCAAATGATCCTTCAGACAGGGTTATTGTCGAGGCTTCATCGAGCCAGAGTGAGTTATAACCCAGATTATAGAACCGGAGGAAACAACCAAGAATTGTTAATACAATAAGGGACTGCACGTACCGGCTGTGAACTAACAAGGATTTTATATTTTCAATGCTGAGATCGTGATACGACTTGACAGGGATGATGTAATCCCCGTCCAGGTTACATTCGGGCGGTTCCCCGGATTTTTTTCCTTTTCCCAGATCCTTACGTTTTTTTGCCATCGTGTTCATCTACCATTTCGTATATATTCGGATATAGTTTGTCGCATCCCCGTTCTATTCAGGGATTTTTCGGCTCTATGACGGGAGCCCGACATACGCAACACGGTTCCTCCGGTTATGGAAAAATTCGGATTTCAGATTTTCCACACAATGGTGATTTGACTGCTTCAGGCAGTTGCATAGGACTGGAGATTACGACTGAGGATTCTTCAAGCATCAGGTTCACATGTTCATGCGTACCAGTCCTGCGGAAATCCGTCCGAATCGCGATCACCGGTTTTTGTCGAGCGTGTGCATACCCCATCTCCCATGCAGTACCGGAATCTGCATCCGCACCATCAATAACGGCAACAACGATATCGGCATTATCAAGCGCTTCTTTGTTTTTGGAAAAGATCCGTACCTGTTCAGCCAGCGTCCTCGTATCAGTATCGTCTCCTGTTTCCTGAGGAAGATAGACTTCGAACAAATGTTCTCTCAACAGATTCACTAATGAAGCATTGTAAGTGCGCTCCGCTTCCGAAAAGAGCGGTGCGGCAAGATAGACCCGGTACTGCGCAAACTCTGCAACATCAACTACCCTGATCCCGGCAAACCGGGAAAGAAATACCCCGCGACCATCCCGTTTCGGGGATTCATTTCCCTCACTCCCATAATACGTACTGGTCACGCCGCACGTTGGCGATGAGTTGACACCGAGGATGCAGAGCGGTGTCCCGTGTTCTTTTATTATCTCGTTCACCTGAGCTTCAAGCGTATCGAGCAGCCGTGCAAAGGCGGGGGTGTTCAAACGTTCCAGAAATGTGCCGGGTTTGCGTTCCGGACCGAGGTATATCGTTTCCGGGCACGGCAACGGGACCATCTCAATCCCGAATTGTTTGCACCGGGCAATGCATCGCTCGAAAAGATCCAGATCCGCAGGTTTTGTGATCCCTTTTGCCCTTAGTGCGGGCTTCTGAATGCAGGGGCAGCAAAGCACGTACATTGATACAATGTGTGCACGCACAGATGATCAATGATTCCGCTCTATGCCTACCGTGACAACAGTTGCGATCCCCGCAAATGCACGGTAAAAAAACTGGAACGGGCGGGATTTTTAACAATTTTTAAAAAAATTTCGCACATCCCGCGAAACACGCTCCTGCTTGATCCCACGGCAGAGCAGGCGCTCTCCCCCGCAGACAGGCACGTCAAATCCGTTACGGTGCTGGACTGTTCATGGGCGGTGCTGGATACCGGATCGGTCAGCACATGGAGAATCCGCAGGGCGCTCCCATTTCTTGTGGCGGCAAACCCGATAAATTTCGGCAAGCCTTGCAAGCTGTCATCGGTGGAAGCGCTTGCCGCTTCCCTCTATATCCTCGGAGAACAGGAACGGGCGGCAAAAGTTCTTGGGTGTGTCAGCTGGGGCATCCGGTTTCTGGAAGTAAATAAAGAACCGCTGGAGCTGTACGCAAAGGCGATGGATAGTACTGAAGTAGTCAAATTTCAGGCATTATTTTTATAAAAACCGGGAGGATCGGTCAGTCCTACAAAACGATGCATATTCCGGGAAGATCTGCACCTTCCTGAATAATGCCATAACGCCGATTATGGAACCGATGACACAGGAGAACCGGTATGTCTGGAGCCCACATGTCCGGTAGCCCACAGAGACCATAGATTACCCCAGTTATTCCTGTCTCAACCACAACACGCAACCTTTATCTGATCCGGTTCGTACACTTTCGCTGTATGATCAAGGTTGCCATCAACGGTTACGGCACCATCGGTAAGCGTGTTGCCGATGCAGTCGCTGCCCAGAAGGATATGAAAGTGATCGGCGTCTCAAAGACCCGCCCGAGCGCTGAAGCATTCGTCGCAAAACAGCGGGGATACCCGCTCTACATCGCAGACATTTCCAAAAGATCTGCCTTTGAAAAAGTGGGGTTAACGGTTGCCGGATCCGTGGAGGATATGTGCAAAGCCGCCGATGTGATTGTGGATGCAACACCCGGGGATGTCGGAGCAACCAACAAACCACTCTACGAAAAACTGGGGAAAAAAGCGCTCTGGCAGGGTGGCGAAGATCACGAAGTTGCCGGGTTCTCTTTTAACTCTTCCTGCAACTACAATGCCGCGATCGGCAGGCAGTTTGTCCGGGTGGTCTCGTGCAACACCACCGGTCTGTGCAGGATCATCAACGAGATGGATAAGGAGTTCGGCGTCGCGCATGTTCATGCGGTCATGGTGCGCCGGGGTTCGGATCCCGGTGAGATCAAGAAGGGTCCAATCGATGCGGTCGTACTCGATCCCGTCACCGTCCCAAGCCATCACGGACCGGATGTCCTCTCGGTACTCCCCCATATCTCCATCACCACTATGGCAATGATCGTGCCAACCACGATGATGCACATGCACGCGATCCAGATCACAACCAAAAAAGAAGTAACCCGCGAGAGGGTGATCGAACTCATCAAGAACCACCCGCGTATGGGGCTCGTAAAAAAGAGCGCGGCAATCAAAAGCACTGCGGAACTCAAGGAGTTTGCCATGGATCTCGGCAGGCAGCGGGCTGACCTGTACGAGAACTGCATCTTCGAAGACTCAATCTATGCAAACAAATTCGAGCTCTGCTTCTTCCAGGCAATCCACCAGGAGGCAGACGTGGTTGTGGAGAACATCGATGCGATCCGGGCGATGACCGGGCTCGAAAAGGATGCAACAAAATCAGCAAAGATGACAAACGACGCGCTCGGGTTTTCCCCAATCCAGAATAACCATTAACACCGATCATCACCCATTATTTTTGATGGACGCGCATGATCTGGTCATCCGGAATACCGTAGAAGTCGTCACTCCTGACGAACTCAACTCTCTTCTCCTCCAGCCAAAAAAAACAGTGTACGCAGGATACGAGCCGAGCGGTGAGATCCATCTCGGGCATCTTGTTACCATAAACAAACTCGTCGATCTCCAGAACGCCGGTTTTGACGTGATCGTGCTCCTTGCTGACCTGCACGCCTTCCTCAACCGGAAAGGGACGATGGAAAAAGTGGGCGAACTTGCCGTGTACAACCAGCGCTGTTTTGAGGGGATCGGGTTGAAG
>Ga0247840_10008648_pt1 | contig 13542 bp, 19 predicted proteins | sample LaCruzMarch2015__FD_192404 | JGI IMG/M metagenome (GOLD analysis project Ga0247840, IMG submission 192404) | Freshwater microbial communities from meromictic Lake La Cruz, Castile-La Mancha, Spain - LaCruzMarch2015_17m | ecosystem: Environmental > Aquatic > Freshwater > Lake | place: Spain...
GCATCTAGGCGACGCTCAATGTCGGCGCACCACTTGACGGTTTTTTCAGCATCGGCAAACTGGGCATCCGTCACCAACTCGCGATTGATGCCAGCAAACACGGCCAGCGCATGGGCCTTGAAGTCGGCCAGGTTGCTGGCGGTCACCATGCCGGTGACCTCGATGTGCAGCGCGGGAAGTGTCTCGGGGGCGTGGCCGGTGGGCTTGATCTCGATTGGCACTGGCTTGTAATCGGCCAGGTCGGCGGCAAACTGCTTCCAGCCGTCAAGGATGCGCTGGCGAAAAGCATAGTTTGGCATGTACCAGGCGTAGCGCATGGCATCCTTGTCGCCACTGGATGCCACAAACAAGCACCGCTCGGCCCCCGACAGCATCAACCCCATTTCAAGCTGCGCATGGTATTCGTCGGGGATGATGCCATCGGCCAGCGCTGCTTCCAGCGCCGCGTTGAGAGTTTTGTGTTCAAAACTCACATCCTCAGTCATCGTCAGGCCGTCCAGGCTGGCTGACAACTTCAGCCCGTCAACCTCGCCTGCCAGCACCACCGGGTAAAGCTCAGAGCCGATGATCTCTTCGGCCCAGGGGCGGGCAATGGCCTCATATTCATGCCCCCGGTCAAAGCGGGCCTGGGTTTGCGCGTCAACTTCCGGGGTCAGGCCAGTGGCCTTTTCGTGCAGCAGTTGGCTGCGGGTTTTGTAAGATGACTGGCCCAGCATGGCGGCGCAGTCGCTGGCGTTGAAATGGCTGGCCCGGTGGGTGTGCCAACCGGCGCTGCCCTGGGTGTGGGCGATGATGGTGGTTTTCATGATGTTGCTTTCGGTTTCAGGCGTAACAAGCCCCGGCTGGCAGGGCTTGGCTGGCTGGTTAGTGGGTTACCCGCTGTGGCACCGGGCGACCGGCTTCGGTCTGCGACAGGTTGCGCGTCCACAGCTCTTGCACCGCTTTGGTGACGATGATGTTCAAGTCAGCCTGGGGCAAAGTGCCGTCAATCTGGTTTGCCACTTGCTGGCCCCAGCCGGTGTCTTTGGCTTCGTTCCACACGTTGATGTAAAGCGCCATGCCCGATGTGGTGGCAACTTTGAGCAGGGCTGATTTTTCAGTCAGGCCGCTGCTGAGGAATTGCACCAGCGTGTCAAGGCTGAATGGCAGGGTGGGGGCTTCGGGGTTTTTCATGGGAGGTGCTGGCAGTTGCGCCAGTTGGGGAAAGTGTTTGGCGGCAATGGCCGCGAGGCTGGTATCGTCAAACTTGCCATGCAGGTATTCGACGGCGGCATTGAACTGGTCGGGGCGCAGCATCAGGTAGCTGTTGACCTTCATCTTGCGATGCAGGCGGTTCCATGTTTCGCCATGGCCTTGCTTGCCGGACTCAACAACCAGTTGCACCAGCTCGCGCAGGTGCTGGGCTTGGGCTGGGTTGATGACGGATGGCAGCAAAGGGGCCGACGCTTGCGCCAGTGCCTGTTTTTCGCAAGCAATGAAGTAGCGCCGGGCTTCGCGGCCTTTTTCGTTGTTCTCGACCATCGACAGCTCTTTTGCCATGTCAAGGGTCAGGTGGTAGTCAGTCACCACGACATTCCGTGTTCCGCCCTGGTGGGGGACTTGCTCGCCCGTTTTGGCGAGCAAGTAGTCAACACCTTCAACAAACTTGAATTTGTCGATTCGGCCTTTAATCCAGTTTGAGAAGTCGCGCAACACGGCCATGAAGGCGTGAAGTGTGCGGGCATCACAAAGCTGAACGGATTGGCCCTGAAGGGTGCCGGCGAAAACGGGGACGAGTGCGGTCGTGGCTGTGGTTGTGCCAGTGGTGATGTCGGTGGTCATGGTTGACGCTCCAAAGTTCCTGAAAAACTCTGCCGACAAACGACTAAATCTGGCGGCAGTGCTGACGGGTTAGTCGACCGGGGAACTCGCGGAGCGAAAACCGGCAGGGCTTGCGCCCTCCCGTCAGCACCGCCATAACTGGTGCCAACAAAAAAGCCGCGAACTGTGCAGTGGCGGCTTTTGGCCGCGAATTCCGACGGGCGACTAAACCCGGTCACGCCTTTGCTGGACGTGACAGGCGAATGATACACCACACCGGTGCAGCGCGTCAACATGTTGTTTTTGGTCATCTTGGATTTATGGATAATCAGCCTGTAACGCCCGTCACACGGGCGCAGAGTGCTATCAAAATGGAATATCTTCATCTGCATCCGGCCCGCTGAAATTGCTTGATGCAGGCGCGGTCTTTTGGCTTGCGGGGGCAGGCGCAGCCGCCGGTGCGCTGGCGTGTGCTTCACCGCTTTCTTTGCGCCCGCCTTGCAGCGCCAGATCGTTCACTCGAATATCCATACTCTTGCGCTTTTGGCCGTCCTTGTCCGTCCATTCGCGTTCGGTCACATTGCCGACCACAGTGACCTGCTGGCCCTTGACCAGGTACTGCTGCAACGATTCACCACGCTTGCCCCACAGGGCACACGACCACCAGATCGTCGGCTTGTCCTTGCCCAGGCTATCGGCCACTGAAAAGCTGCATACCGGGTCGCAATTGGGCAGGCGGCGCAATTCACTGTCTTTGCCCAGGTTCCCTGTGACGGTGATTGAGTTCATGCTGCCACCTCGACCGCATCGGTAACCGTAGCGCGAAGCAGGGCCACATGCTCTTCACTGAGCCGCGCCTTGCTGCTGACCATGCTGATAATGTCGTCGGCGCTCTTTTTGCCGGATTCAATGAGGCCACGCCAGCCGGGCAGGTTTTTGCTGAATTGCTCATCGGTGTAGTCGGGCAAGGCGGGCTGCACCGGCGGTGTCGGGGTGATCTCGCCGGTTGCGCCGTCAATCAATTCAAACCAATCAGCCGGTGAACTCATGCCGTCGCGCAGGCTGGCGTAAATCTTCTTTAGCGCAACCACCTGAGCGGGCTGAATAGCATCAATGCGTCGTTGAATTCGCTTTTCAAGCTGGTCACGAGTGACACCAAACTTGCCAAACACATCAACCATTTTTGCCATAGCCTCGGGGCTGGTGTCGGCGCGGGCTTTCATAGTGACCTCGCACTGCGTTACTGCAGCTTCGGTCACATCGCCGGGTATGACAGCCAGAATGCAGGCGCGCAGGCGGCGGCTGCCCTGGTTTGCCACCAGCTCGTAAATGTCGCGCGGGTCTTCGAGCTTTTTGGAACCGCTTCGGGTGTAGCGCAGGTGCGGCACCTGAAACACCTTGTCGCATTGGTAGCCGGTTTCCAAGTCCCAGGCGATGGTTTGCACGGTTGACACGCCGTTGCTTTGGTCAAGCTCACGCACACTGGTCTTGATGTTGCCCCACTGCTGCGCCATGGCCTCGGCCAGCCGGATGCTGGGGCCAGATACGTTGCTGCCGCCTTTTGCATATTGATAAACCGCTGCATCAGCCAGGGTTGGGCGGGTGCAGGCGTTTAAGATGCGATCCATAGCCGCTACCGGGTCACGCGGGTTACTACGTGCAATGACCATCGCAGCCTGCACCTCAGCAATGGCGCGTTGTTGGTCTGTTTGTGCCACAGCATTGGAGCTATTGGCGCGAGCCGGTGCAACTTGGTTGCTGGCGAATGGGTTGGCTGTAAGTTCGTTGCTCATGATGAGTCCTCAGTTGAAAAAATGGTGGTAAGCATCCATGCCCAAGGTGGCAACCCCAACGGCTGCCAAGGTGGCAAGTGCCGGAAAAATCCACGCGGCCAAGCGGTCAATGCGCTCATCGATCAGCCGGTCAAGGTCAGTCACGCCGCTTGGGTACAGATCGCGGGTGTCGGTAGGCTTGCGCATCACAGTCACCCCCCGATCAGCCAGCCCAGCAGCACCAGGGCAATGACCCCGGAGATGATCTTGATGCCGCTGCGGTCGGTGCGGCGGCTGCGCTCAATGCTGGCTGCCCGCTCGGTGCCAGACTGGCGGGCGGTGCGACTGAATGATTGAGTGGTGTGGTTCACCATGCTGAACACCTTGCATCCTTCAGTGCGAGGGCGATGGCCTTTTTGTAGATGTTTGCCAGCGCGTAATCACTGAACTCACTCATCATGTCTTCGCCGTTAGATGCAAGGACAACATCACAAAGCTGCTGCTTATTGCGGCTGACAGTGGCCACGAGCTTGATGCCACAGTATTCAATATCAACCTCTACTTCACTGGCCTCGTCATCAGCCAGCGCGTCGTAATGGTCAGCAGCATCACGCGTTGGGTTGTTGCTGTAGCAGCCCATGCTGCCAAAGTTGCGGTAACTGGCTGGGCTGTGCTGTGTGGTCAACACGGCGGGGGATAGCGGTGCATTCATAGAAAACTCCTGTAAAAAGGCGTAAAAAAGCCCACATCAGTGGGCAGGAAGGGAAAGGGTGGGGCGGCGTTATGGACGGTTTGAAAAACATCAGCCAGCTGTCACCAGGCTGATGTTTTTCCCCTGTTGCCAAGGGCTTTGCTGGCATATTCCCGAAGGTTACAGCGCGTATTTCCTGCCAAATGGCCATACGCCTGCGTTTTGCTTACGCAGAGGTTTGTTTGATTCGCGGTTCTTAGAACCAGTAGGGGACACCCATCGACCTAGACGCTGCCTTACACACACGTCCCCGGCCCTACTCGGCTTTCGCCTTTGCTTGTTTCTCCGGCCAAGCTGCGCCGCTTCCGCTTTCAGGTGCTGGATGCACCGATCAAAGGCCGCTTTTGGCTGCCTGTCGCATCAGTGATCTGCTGCGATGGGGTGAACTTTAGCACACTAAAGACTAAATGTTAAGTGGCCTAAACATTTATTTCAACTTTTTTTCACACCAAGGGAAAACACTTAGGCGGTGCAGGGCTGTGGGCGGGGGTTTGACGTGCGTCAGGGCTGCGCACGGGGTTACGGGCTGGCAACAGGCGTAAAAAAACCGCCTCGGTGGGCGGAGTGTCATACACAAATTAAGCCAGTTAAATTGTTTAGTGGACTACGCAATAGCCGTTTAGTGTGCTAAAGTATCGGCATGAAGAAACAAACTGCCATCGACCTAGCGAAGTCGTCAAAAGCGCTTGCTGAACTGCTTGGCATCAACCCAAGCGCTATTTCCCAATGGGGCGATGATGTTCCGGATAGCCGGGTTTGGCAGCTCAGATGCCTGAAACCAGAATGGTTCACATCCACCCGCCAGCCAGAAAAGGCCACAGCATGAACCAGCTCGTAACCATCGACGATGTTGTGGTGCGTGTTGATGCGCATGGCCGCTACTGCCTCAACGACTTGGACATGCTGGCATACCTGCAAGAGCGCAATGCCGTACTCATTGGCCGTGGTCTGGATTACGACCAGCGCAAGCCGATCATCAAGCAGTACGCAATGGACAAGCGATTGGCGCTGGCATTGGCCGCAGAAAAGGCGGTGGCCCATGCGTGATGCCACGACGATGATGGTGGCACGGCTGGCCCTGCGCCAGTATGCACAGCAGATGCTCACACCAGAATCCATGCTGGCGTATTTGCAAGTGTGTTTGGCTGAGCGGGCTAAGCCACACCTGCTGCAACGTGTATTTCTCCCAGCAGCATGGAGGCCAGCATTTCTTTGGCTTGCTGATCGTAATGCGGTTGAAAGTGTGCGTCGTTCGTTCCCTCTTCCGCTACTACGTATAGCCAACCGTCTCGCTCTGCGGCTAGGGCACATCTCCCGTTTTGATTTTGAACAAGCCAGTACTTGGCTGCGGGTGATTTGTCTCTTTCCAAAGGCCAGCGCCATGCCTGATGACAACAAACGCCTCCACGATCTCAAGCTGTGGCTGACAGACCGTGAATTCATTGACCTGTGCAAGCTCTCAGATCGCCACGACCGCAAGCCGGGCGAAATGGGCAGAGTGATTGTGCGGCGGTACATGTACGGCAATGTCGCTGTTATCGAGGCCGATGGCAACAGGGCTATCAGTGCTGATAAGGGGCGCGAGCCATGAGCGCCTACGGACTGGCCCGCGACTTCAGTGCCCGCTTCAGCGAGCCGGGCTATTGCCCATTTACGTCAGCGCTGGCAAGCAAACAGCCAGAGCCGATTGAGACACCAGAGCAGGCCGCAGAGCGCGTAGCGGCTGAAAAGTGCAAGCGCAGTAAACGCTACTGGCAAGTGCAAAAAGAAAAGCGCCGTCTTGAAAGGCTGGCAGCAAACCCATAAGCGACTTGGCCGCGCTTTTCATTCGGCCAAAAAAATGCCCGGTTAGTGGCCGGGCAAGTTCAACTAAAAACAAGGAAATTGTATATGAAATTTGAAGATGTTGGCAAGTCTTATCGGACACCAGGAAAACATGCTGCGCTTAACTCTTTTTTGGGTAAATGCGCAGGCGTGGCAACCACCGATAAGTTTCGCCGGTTAACCAATGGCGGCACGTTTCACGTCATCGACTGCACTGCTGGCGATGGTCAGTCAAACGACTTTAGTAAGTTCACATCCCCAGGCATTGTCTGCAAACACGTTGATTTTTTGCGTGACAGGCTTTTTCCGTGTAAAGCTGAATTTTATGAGCGTAGTCAAGCCAGTGCAGCCATGCTTAAAACCGTGGTGACGCAATGGCCCGTCATCAATGAAGATGCTGCCAACTTGATGCCAACATGGGCAGAAAACGATGTTCTTTTTATCTCGAATGACCCAAACACGATAGCCGACTGGGCACTGCCTTCTGCTTTGAAATCAGCACCAAAGTTCACCACCGTGTTCTCCACACTTGGATGCAATGTGGGCGGGTTGAAGCGCATGAAGCGTAAAGACCGGATGCAATGGTATGTCCACGTTGAAGACCAGCTCGCGCTGCTGCAAACATGGCATGACGCGCTTCTTATCACTCTTGAGGGTGACAGTAGCCAGTGGGCCTACTTGGTCAATTGCCCGACCGCTGACGGCTGGCCGCAAGACCTTGAAAAGTCATTCACCAAAGCGTTCGAAGACACCGGTCACGCTCTGCGCATGGCTTGGTTCAAAAACGACCCAATCGGTTTCAAAGACCTTCAGGACGACTTGTTTTTGACCAAAAAAGAGCGTAGCGCAGAAAAACAAACTGAATTGGAAGCAGCATGATTTACGACGAACCAACAATGAAGGAAGTCTGCGAGGCTTTCAATCTCAAGGGCGTTCACCCAGCGGCTAATCTGTTCCCGCTTGTTACCGGCGATGAGTTCCAGGCACTGTGCCAAAGCATCGGCAAAGACGGGCTAGAGGAGCCGGTCGTATTGACCCATGACGGCCTGTTGCTTGATGGTCGTAACCGACTTAGGGCTTTGCTGGTAACAGGCTCTACAGAGCGTTTTAAGACCCTTGATGAGACTTATGCCAGCGACAACTATATCGGCTATGTTCTACGCCTTAACCTGCACCGCAGGCACTTGTCAGCCAGTCAGAAAGCAGCACTGGCTGTTGACGTTGAGAAGCTTTATGCGGATTTGGCGAAGGAGAGGCAGGTTCGCACTGCTGAAAATCGCGCAAAGGTTGAAAGTCTTGTTCCGCCAATCTTGGCGGAACAAGAAGCAACCGAACCGCCGCCATTCGAGCTATCAGCCAGCGTGCCGGTAGCGCCAAAACTTGAAAGGTGGCAAGAGGTTGAGCAATGGAAAAAAGAAAATCCAACTGCTGCACAAATTCAACCCATTAAGAATCGCGATAACGAATCCGCAGTTCAGGCCGCAAAAGCCACAGGTGCAAGCGCTGGATACGTTAAAGATGCCAAAGCCATAGCCGCCAAATCGCCAGAGATGTTCGAGCAGGTCAAGGCTGGAACTGTCAGCATTCCAGAGGCTAAGCGCGTCATCGAGATTCAAGAGCAAAGCAAGCCAAAGTTTCGCGGCCAATTTGCCACGATTGAAACATGGGGCGCAATGTCTCCAGACGACCAGTCTGCTTTCCTTGCCCAGCGCGATGACAAGTTCAAGTTCAATAAGCAAGGCGATACAGCCGCCGACAGCATGGGAAACATCGAATGGGCTGACTGGTCATGGAATCCGGTCACTGGATGCCTACATGACTGCCCTTACTGCTACGCCCGCGACATTGCCGAACGCTTCTATCAACAAGGCTTTGCGCCCTCATTCTGGCCTGGTCGTTTGGCTGGCCCGGTGAACACCAAGGTTCCCGCAGGCGCTGACATCGACATTGCCAAAAAGAACGTTTTTAGCAATTCCATGAGTGACTTGTACGGTCGCTGGGTGCCTGACGCATGGATTAACGCCGTGCTGCAAACCATGCGCGATTCACCCGAGTGGAATTTTTTGATGTTGACCAAGTTCCCCAACAGGGCCGCTGAATTCCAGTACGCAGCCAATTGTTGGATAGGTGCATCAGTCGATATGCAGGCCCGCGTGAAGGTCACAGAAGCCGCGTTTGAGCGTATTGAATGCGGAGTGAAGTGGCTATCCCTTGAGCCTTTGATTGAGCCATTGACGTTCACCAAGCCTCAGCTTTTCAACTGGGTTGTTATCGGCGGTGCATCCAAATCCACCAAAACCCCCGAGTGGGTTCCCCCGGCTGAATGGGTCATCCGCACCGCTTCGCAGTTCCTGGAGCATGGTGCGAAGATTTACCTGAAAACCAATGGCCGCCCGCGTGAGTATCCAGGCGTGATTACACCAGCCTCAGCCGACGATGTGTTTCATTATTTGAAGTCTGCCAAGGTGTAAATCATGGCCTCAATGGACTGGTTTCGCTGGCATCACGGGTCTGTCACAGACCCCAAGTTTCAGCTTATCGCCCGCAAGTCCGGCTGTAGTGTCGCCGAGGTCATTGGATTTTGGGCCATGTTGCTGGAGTCTGCCAGCATGAACGAAGTGCGCGGCTGCACTGGCTATCTTGATTTTGAAGCAATTGACTGCGCACTTGGCTTGCAAGTATGACAACCCTCAACCAACACCCGCTATCCGCCGCTTGGCCTGCTATGCAGGATGATGAATTTCATTCTCTCAAGGACAGCATCCTTGTGATCGGTGTTCAAAACCCAATTACGATTTTCGAGGGTATGGTGATTGACGGCTGGCATCGTTACCGGGCCGCTACAGAGCTTGGCATGGCCTGCCCTTCAAAACCTCTTGGTGACGTTGACCCGGTTGATTTTGTCAGAGCGCAAAACGATGCGCGTCGCCACATCACGGGTTCTCAGAAGGCGCTGGCTATCACGGCTATCTATATGTGGAAACCTGTCGGTGCAAATCAACATCAAGGAGGGTGGGAACCCGGTTCCCACCCTCAAAAATCAAACTCTGAATTGGCTTCCATCGCAGGAGTTAGCGACAAAACAATCAAGCAAGCCAAAGCAGTCCAGGCCAACGCCACCCCCGAAGTAAAGGCCGCAGTCAAGGCAGGCACGATGTCGGTAAAAAAGGCCGCAGAGACAACCAAGCCGCCCAAACCAGCTCCCGCAGTTACAGAGCCAACACTTCAAGCGCCCACTGAAGACGAAGGCGCACCAGACGACGCTGAACTCGAAGCCTCGCGCATTCACCAGGAAGCCCAAGCCAAGACCATTGCATTCATGTTGGCAAGTGACGAACCATTGGCTGATTTAGCAGCCCGCAACACCCAGCTCGAAGCGCAAATCATTCAATTGAACTTGCGCATGGCCGGGTTGCAGAACTCGAACAACGAATACATCAAACGCATCAAGTCCCTGCAAAACCAACTCAAAAAGGTGCAGCCATGAGCCAACTTTGGGAAGATAAACCCAATTACGCCAGTGCCACGTTTCCCGCACCGCGTCCGTTTCAACAATCCGCTCATGATGCGTTGCGGGCCGGTGCTATTGCTGGTCACAAAAATCAGTTAATCATGGCCCCCACGGGCGGGGGAAAGACCTATTTAGGTTTGCGCATCATCCATGAGGCGCTTTTGAAGGGTAAAAAGGCCGTATTTATGTGCGACCGGACAACCCTGATTAACCAGACCAGTGAAGCCGCAGATAAATATGGCCTGAGTGCCCACGGCATCCTGCAAGCCAGCCACTGGCGCATGAACCATGATGCGCCGTTTCAAATTGCCAGCGCCCAAACCGTCGCCCGTCGGCAATGGCCGGATGCTGACGTGATTGTGGTTGACGAGGCGCATACGCAATTGAAGGCTTGGACTGAGTACATCCCCCATTGCCGCGCCAAGGTCATTGGACTGAGTGCTACGCCATTCAGCCCCGGCCTGGGTAAATTGTTCACTAACCTGATAAATGCCACCACCATGCACGACCTGACGCAATCTGGCGTTTTGGTTCCCATGCGCGTGATGTCTTGCACCATGACCAACATGGCGGGTGCTGATACAGCCGGTGGCGAATGGACTGACCAGGCCGCAGAGCAGCGCGGTATGGAGATTATTGGTGACGTGGTTGCCGAATGGGTAAAGCACGGCCAAAACCGTAAAACGATTGTGTTTGGCGCAACCATCAAACACTGCGAAGAGATTTGCCGTCAATTCAACGAAATAGGAGTGATGGCTGCTGTATTCACATCCAACACGTTGCCGACAGAGCGTGAATTTTTGCTCAAGGAATACCGCAAGCACGATTCAAATTTGCGCGTCCTGGTGTCAGTTGAAGCACTTGCCAAAGGTTTTGATGTGCCCGATGTGGGCTGTGTTGTTGACTGCCGCCCGCTGCGTAAATCGCTATCGACCGCTATCCAGATGTGGGGCCGGGGGCTTCGGTCATCGCCAGATACCAATAAAAAAGACTGCTTGCTGCTTGACCACAGCGGCAATATCCAACGGTTTTCAGAGGATTACACCAGCGTCTTTTTTGACGGATTGGACGCGCTGGATATGGGTGAAAAGCTCGATAAGGCCATTCGACGCGACAAAGATGATTTTGAGGCCAAGGGCTGTCCTTCATGCGGCTACACGCCTTTTGCAAAGCGATGTATGTCCTGCGGGTACGAGAAACAAGTGCAGGCGCTAGTGGAAAACGTGCCCGGCGAGATGCGCGAGATCACGATTGGCAAAAAGAAAATTGCCGATGATTCAAGGCATTTATGGGAGCAGGCTTGCACGTATGCCCGCGCTCACAGCGCACCAGAAAAACAACGTGCCCGCGCTTATTACCTGTTCAAAGATATGGCAGGAACAGAGCCTCCACGGTATTGGGCACTGGACACCACGCCCGATGTTCCCATGAGCCGCAATTTTCTTAACCGTGTATCGGCTAAAAACATTGCCTATGCCAAGGCCCGTCAGGCGGTAGCAGCATGATGGATTTCCAGTCATTCGCTATGGCGCATGGTTTGCAAATCAACCGGCTGTACCCGGCTGACAAAGTTCAGCGCTGCCCCACAGCAGATAAGCCTCGTTCTAAAAATGGTGCATTTTTTTGGGACGGATTTAAGGGCTGGGTATCTGACTGGGCGCAAGGAGGCGAGATCAATTGGTTTGACAACCCAAAGGAAAAAACGCTGACGGATGCTGACCGTAAAGCCTGGGCACAGCGCAAACAAGCTGCTACGCAGCGCCAGTCTGAGGGTTGGGGCCGTGCCGCTATGCAGGCTAGTTTGATGCTACGAGACACAGAGCTGAAAACCCATGATTACCTGATTTACAAAGGTTTGCCTGATTCCGTCGGCTTGGTCAATGAGGCCAATGACTTACTGATACCCATGCGCAATTTTGAAACCAACGCCTTGCAAGGTGTTCAGGTAGTGCGCTGGCTGGCAGACGAATGCAGGTACGAAAAAAAGATGTTGCCGGGTATGCGGGCTAAAGGTTGCGTATTGCGCCTGGGGCCAAAACAGGCCGCTGAATCGTTTTTATGTGAAGGCTGGGCCACTGGCCTATCTATTGATTTGGCGCTGCGCCTGATGCGTCTTAACGCCTGTGTGCTGATTTGTTTCAGTGATTCAAACATGGCGCATGTGGCTTCTATGGTCAAAGGCCGGGCATTTTGCTTTGCCGACAACGATGAGTCTGGTGCAGGTCAGCGGGCCGCAGAGAAGACCGGATTCAAGTATTGCATGAGCGATGTACTGGGCAATGATGCCAATGACGATCACAAGGAATTTGGGCTGATGGCAGTAGCTAAGCGCTTGATGGAGGTGAGGCTGAAATAGTTTTCATGAGTGCCTGCCCGAAGTCAGAGAGGGTTATGCGGTTCTCCAAACACCACATCAGGCATTGCGACAGTGTGACACGCCCAAGTCAATAAATGGGCCGCTGGAATGTGTCGGACATAGTTTAACGACAGGCATCCGGGGATAGCTGAACTGTGGGATTAAGGACTGAGATACAGCAAAGGGTGGCGAAGCTAGTGCCCTTGTCCTGAACGACTGGCGGGTCAAGGCGGCTCCATACAGCAGTTTTGTGAAGGCTTATCCCGGATGGGCTAGGTCTGACCCACCACCAGCAGTTTAAGGATTCAGGGTAATTCAGGATGTTGGAAGTTAAGGATTACTGGGTTTTGGTTGATGTTGGAAGAGATAAAAGTGAAGCAAAGTTTTTGAAAACATGGAATTTGGAATACAGCATATGACAGTTACAGCAACCCCACCACGAATGGGAACACGCGAGGATTTGATAAACCACATCATCGACTTGCGCCTTGAGAACCCCGAGTACGCCCGGTTTGCCCTTGATGAGTACGACCGCGACTATCCGCACTTGACGCTCAAGGCCGGTGTGTTGGACGCTTGGAAAAAGCGCAATGAAGCGAAAGGCAAGCCATGAAGCGGATCCGTGATTTTCTGGCCGCGCCGCTAATTCTGGTGGCATTCGCCGCGCTGTGGTTTGTGGTTATCCCGTTTGGGTTGCTGGCAAAGATTGTGCAGGGAAAGCCATGAAGCTCTATCACGCCACAACCCCCAAGAAGGCCGCAAATTACCGCCACAGCGCCCGCATCATCGCGCCAGTGCGCGGGTTCACCACCTTGATTGCTGCGATGGCCTGGGCTTGCAAAGTGGGCCGCACCGTCATCATGGAAATTGACGCGCCACACCCCTACAAGCTGCCAGATCACCACAGCATTTACGGCGAGGCTTGGTGGAATGACGGCGACGTGACCGAATGGACTTGCGTTTTCAGCGCGGAGAAGGACGCATGATTATCGGCATTGACCCAGGAACAAATACCGGCATGGCGTTTTACAAAAACGGCAAGTTGGTTGAGCTAATGACCGTGCCGCCAGTTGTCATCAGCCATTGGATTGACAACAGCGTAAAGCGGGTTGTGTTTGAAGATTCACGCCTGCAAAGCCATGTTTTCACCACCACTGCCAGCCGCGCCGCTGCCCTGAAAATGGCCCGCAACGTGGGCGAGATTGATGCCTGGTGCAAGCTGATTGTGTCGATTTGCGCTGGCAAAGGGGTTGACGCTCACGGCATCAGCCCCAAGGGCAAGGGTGCGAAGCTCAACGCTGAACAGTTTGCAGAAAAAACAGGCTGGAACAAATCCAGTAACCAGCACGAGCGTGATGCTGCAATGGTTGCATGGCTGTATCGGACGGCCGCATGATGCAAGTGCAGTGCATCAATCGACCACGCCGCCCTGTTGCGCCTGGCTGACGCATCTGGCATGGCGCTTTACAAGGATGTTGCCAACACCAAGGATGCACCGTGGGGCGAAGCCGTAGCCGCGCAGATCAAT
>Ga0247840_10008650_pt1 | contig 13540 bp, 6 predicted proteins | sample LaCruzMarch2015__FD_192404 | JGI IMG/M metagenome (GOLD analysis project Ga0247840, IMG submission 192404) | Freshwater microbial communities from meromictic Lake La Cruz, Castile-La Mancha, Spain - LaCruzMarch2015_17m | ecosystem: Environmental > Aquatic > Freshwater > Lake | place: Spain...
GGTCAACATCACCGTGACCAACCCGCCCACCGCGGCCGCAAGCGCGGTCAAAACCACCCTCTGCGCTGGCGAGACCCTTCAACTCAACGCTTCCGGCGGCGGCACATACACCTGGAGCGGCCCGGGCGGCTACACGGCCTCCGGGCAGAACCCCACCCGGCCCAATGCCACGACGGCGATGACAGGCCCATACACCGTGCTGGTGACCGACGGTAACGGCTGCACCGACACCGAAGTGGTCAACATCACCGTGACCAACCCGCCCACTGCGGCCGCAAGCGCGGTCAAAAACACCCTCTGCGTCGGCGAGACCCTTCAACTCACCGCTTCCGGCGGCGGCACATACACCTGGAGCGGCCCGGGGGGCTACACGGCCTCCGGGCAGAACCCCACCCGGCCCAACGCCACGACGGCGATGTCGGGTCCATACACCGTGCTGGTGACCGACGCCAACGGCTGCACCGACACAGAAGTGGTCAACATCACCGTGACCAACCCGCCCACCGCGGCCGCAAGCGCGGTCAAAACCACCCTCTGCGCTGGCGAGACCCTTCAACTCAACGCTTCCGGCGGCGGCACATACACCTGGAGCGGCCCGGGGGGCTACACGGCATCCGGGCAGAACCCGGCCCGGCCCGATGCCACGACGGCGATGTCGGGTCCATACACCGTGCTGGTGACCGACGGTAACGGCTGCACCGATACCGAAGTGGTCAACATCACCGTGACCGCCCTGCCCACCGCGGCCGCAAGCGCGGTCAAAACCACCCTCTGCGCTGGCGAGACCCTTCAACTCAACGCTTCCGGTGGCGGCACATACATCTGGAGCGGCCCGGGCGGCTACACAGCCTCCGGGCAGAACCCGACCCGGCCCAACGCCACGACGGCGATGACAGGTCCATACACCGTGCTGGTGACCGACGGTAACGGCTGCACCGACACGGAGGTGGTCGATATCATGGTTAATGACTTGCCCACCGCCTCGGCTACTGGCGGTGCGCTCAGTTGCCTCAGCCCGGTGCTCACCCTTCAGGGGCAGTCCAATACGCCGGGTGCCACCTACGCCTGGGTGGGGCCGGGCGGGTTTAACTCGGGTTTGCAAAACCCGCCCGTCAATGTTGCCGGTGTGTACACGCTCACCGTGACCGCTGCCGGGTGCGCCCAAACGGCCACGGCCACGGTTACCGGCTCTTCCCCGGTGGTTGTGGCCATGGGTACGCCTGGAGGCACGCTGTTCACATGCAGCCAAACCACCCTGACGCTCGTTGCCCAGCCGACGCCGGCGGGCGGAGGGTATAGTTTTCTGTGGTCGAGCGGTTTGGGCACCGGTCAACAGGCGACGGCTGTGCTTCCGGGTGGGTATTCGGTTACGGTGACCGACACGGGCAGCGGATGCTCCAACGTAGCCTCGGTGACCCTTACCGGCAGCCCCAACCCGCCAGCCGCCACGGCCAATGGGGGCGCCTTGAGTTGTGGGGGCGGTGCCGTACAACTGCAAGGAAGCTCCAGTATACCGGGTTCCTCCTTCAATTGGAGCGGCCCCGGCGGATTCAGTTCTGCCCAGCAAAACCCGGTGGTGAACCAGGTGGGTGCGTACACGCTGACCGTCACGGCTTCGGGCAACTGCACCGGCACGGCCACGGCGTTGGTGACGCCAGCCGGCAATCCGCCCCAGCCGACCATAGCCGGCTCCACCACATTCTGTGGCGATACCCTGTCGCTCACGGTGGCACCTCCGCTCTTTACGCAGTATAGCTGGAGCACAGGCGGCTCCACGCAGGCGATAAAGATCACCGCCACGGGCACGTACACCGTGACCGTGACCGACCTCGCCGGCTGTACCGGTACCGACACCCACACGGTAAATGCCGGCAACGCGCTGACGCCCGCCATCAGCGGCCCCGGCAGCACCTGCGGCGGCACAGTAACGCTCGACGCCGGGCCGGGCTACAAGACCTATCTGTGGTCGACGGGCGCTAAAGGCCAAACCATACCTGTGAACGCGGTGGGTACCTACCTGGTCACTGTGACCAACGGCCCCGCCTGTACGGGCACCGACGCGCATGTGGTGGACGCCACAGCTGCAGTGAGCGTGGGCATCAGCGGCCCATCCCAGGTGTGCGGAAGCGGCCAGGCTACCCTCACCGCCACGCCGGGATTCATCGACTACCAGTGGTCGAACGGACAGAGCGGCCCATCCATCACCGTGGGTGCTGGCAATTACACCGTGGAGGCGACCAGCGACAAGGGCTGCACCGCCACCGCCACGCAGACAGTGACGTCTGGAACCGCCATTTTTACAACGTTGGACTCCACCATCTGCCAAGGGGAGAGCGTGCAGTTTGGGGGCCAGCTGCGCACCCAAACTGCCGTATATACGGCCACCTTCTCCGGCTCGGGCGGCTGCGACAGCATTGTGCAACTGACGCTGGTGGTGGTTTCGCCGGGCATCACCGTGGTCACTCCGCAGGACTTGTGCGAGGGCAACGCCCTGTTGCTCCAGGCTTCCGGATGCCCCGGTTGCGACTTCGCGTGGAGCGACAACCTTGGGTTCGAAGCTACGGTCACGGCATCGCCCACCACCACCACCACCTATACCGTGACCGCCACCGACGCGCTGGGGTGCAGCGAAGCGGAAACAATCACCGTGCGCGTGCGTCCGGCGCAGCGTATCCTCGTGCAGGAGAGTATCTGCAGCGGGAAGTCTTTTACCTACAACAACAAGACCTACAACAAAACGGGTAAGTATACCGACTACGTGCTGTCGCCCGAGGGCTGTACCGATACCGTCACCATCGAGTTGTACGTGGTGTTGGTGAAGCCCTTTTTTACCATGCCCGACCTGATGATCATGGCGCCCGGCGAAGAGGAGGACATGTTGAATGTGGCCGACAACGACAGCGTACCGCCGGGGTTAGACTATGAAGTAAAGTTTATCAACAACGACCCTAAGGCGGGTAGCCTGAACGCCTCGCCCGACGGCAGCGTAACGTACCGCCTGATTGATGACGATTTTCGGGGTTCAGAAAAGCTCGACTACCGCATTTGCGATGCCGAGTGCGGGTTGGGCTGCGATACGGGTACTTTGGAAATCCGCATTTTGCAGTTCTCCAACGCCTTTTCGCCCAATGGCGACGGGAATAACGACTTGTGGGATCCGTTGGAGATTTATCGGCAGATGGGCGTGGACATCAATGAATCGGCAGCGGAGATGTATATACTCAATTCGTGGGGCGATCGGATGTTCAGCGCTACGCCGTACAGGCCGTGGGACGGCAAGGTGAACGGGCGGGATGTGCCTGCGGGCACGTATTACTACGTGTTGTTTGTCGGCAATGGGCAGGTGGACAAGCGGTCGGTGACGGTGTTGCGCTAAGTCAGTCCCCATTTTTACTGGTTCCGGTAAAACAGGATTCTGTTTTGACACGGTTAGAAAATTTTTCTGAAATCATGGGTACCCCCGCAAGGTGAGTTCCACTAAGTATTGTAAGCGCCAAAAAACAAGCGCGAAACAACACTTTCTTTCACCTTTCAACCACCCATACCATGTTTAAAACCACTTTTTTCCGCATTGGCTTGTGTAGCGTCCTGATGAGCGCTGCCGCTTTCACCTTCGCCGCGCCGCCGGTATTCGAAAACACAAGCGTTCAACTCGACCAGCTCATCACCCTGTCTGCCGGTACCAACGTCACGGTTTACCTCAACGAGCAGATCAACGCCGAAGACCTCTCCATTGGCAACGCCATCGACTTCACGGTGCGCAGCAACGTGACCGTCAACGGCAAAGTACTCATCGCCGCCGGTGCTTCGGCCTCCGGATGGGTCAAAAAAGTAAAAAAGGTAGCCAACGGCGAGTATGCCGAGATCACCGTCACCGTGGAAGAGGCTCAGGCCGTAGACGGACAAATGGTGCGCCTGCGCTCCACTCCGCACATCATCAAGGCCAATTGCGCTGGCAGCGAGGCCATCCTCGAGATCGGTACCAACCTGCGCGCCAATGTGCTGAACGACATCCGGATCGACGCGTAATGCATCCTGTAACCGGCTTGCCCGGTAGTTTCCTCCATTTTTCACATTTCCACTCTTTCCACCATGAAAAACATCCTTTTCTCCGCACTTGTGTGCGCACTTACCCTCACCCAGGCCTTCGCCGCTCCTACGCCTGCCCCGCTCAAAAAGTGCACCCTGCCCGCAGGCACGCTGGTGATCCTCCAAACCAATGAAAGCGGCGCCAGCGACGCCGCCACGGTCGGCAAACTGATCAATTTCACGGTACAAACCGACGTGATGGCCGAAAAAGAAGTAGTAATCCGCACCGGCGCCCTGGCCATCGGCCGTGTGAAAGCCATCCAGCCCGCAACCTTCAACAGTGCCGCTCAACTGACCATCGAACTCCAGCATGTACAGGCCGTAGACGGCCAGATGATCTCGCTGAACGGCAACGAACAGACCATCCAGGGTGCCTTTCCCAACCAGGGTGCAGGCTTCAACCCCGGAGCGATGATCACCGCTCAGGTGATGAATACGGTAGAGATCAAGGTGAATTAATACACGCCAAGCGTATATTTTGCCCGGCTCCGGGGCGCTCGATCATCGAGCGCCCCGGTTTTTTTTGTATGTACCAACTCCTGTTACGCAACGCATTTAATGACGCTTGATGCAGGCACCAAAAAAAATGCGCACAGATGGCCCTGCTTTGGTTATCGAGGTTGAATTTGGCTAACTGACTACAAAAACCAAATGTTGTGTCATTTGTATAATGGCTATGTGAAAAAGTGCGTTATATAAAATTATAAATTAAAAAATTATAAAAAATTTAAACCGCAAAACCGCAAAACCGCAAAATGTAAAACCGCAAAAGTTTTGGGGCTTGTAACAAGGCTAAATGGAGTCGTTTTGCTTGAAAACAATGGCTTTTCGGTTTTTGCGATCTCTACACTTTTGCGGTTTTGCGGTTTTGCGGTTTTGCGGTTTTCATTTTTTTAAGTGGGGTAATATTTGTGCGAAAGGGTGCGTAACATTAGGTACTCATACCAAATTGTCGCCTGGCTATGAAGAATGGACAGGGTTGACAGGATGGACAAGATTTACAGGATTTACAGGACTTTTAGGGCGGACAGGATTTACAGGATTGACAAGATGGACGGGCAAAACAAGGTGAACAAGATTTTTTGGGCACGTTCAAATCTTGTCAACCTTGTCCATCCTGTCAACCTTGTCCACCCTTTCCACCCCAGTTAAAAACCTGTCTGGACTATGGCTGGACCCATTTATTCCACATTCCCTTGTAAACATCAATGACGGCACCCGATAGAAGGCATGTATGGCTTTACTTTGTTGTTCCCCAATGCCTTAATTTAAGCACAGTAAAAAGCCGCCGACTGCGATTTATGGGTCATCTTTTCCTGCACGTATTTCAGCTTACCCCAAAAAGAAAACCCCGCCCCCTTCTCCAAATGGAGTGGGGGCGGGGCATCTCGAACAGCAAATAGTCCGAGGGTTACAGGACTTTTACTGTTTTACAAAGCGGGCTGTCTGAACGGCGCCGCCCGAACGCACCTTGGCTACATAAACACCCGGTACAAGCCCCGATACCGGAACGGTATACTGAAAAGCATCACTCGATTCAGAAACCGGCGACAACAGTTGTAGCGCTTGCCGGCCCTGCATATCCAACAAAACCAGCTCATCGATGGCTGCTGCGGCATCGGGGAGGCTCCAGTGAAGCGTGAGCATATCCACCGCAGGCGATGGGAAAACGGACAACGCTCCGGAGCGATCATCCGGCTTTGGCTGTGGTGCAACAGACCGACTGGAAGCCGCCAGGGTTTCGGCTGCCACCTCTGCCGACAACACCGCCTCGGTTGGTTCGCCGGAGAAAGCCGACACCGCCTGTATGCAGATGTTGAACGTGCCTGTGGAGCCCATGTAGCCCCAGATGCGCAACCAGACAGTTGACCCCGGGCTTGCCGTAACGGTAAAGTCGGGCATGGGGTCTCCATTGGCATTGTCGTCGATGCAGCCGAAGAGTGACAGTCCGTTGCACGAACTGCCCGAATAAGCAGCCACAACGGCGTCGTTGAGGGTTCCGGCCGTGGTATTCACCGATACCTTGCCCGAGGCAGGCATTGTGAAACGCACCCAGATGTCGCGCATGTTGGTGGTCGGGCAATTGGTTACGCTTGGCGCGGGCGGGTTTACAGTAGGCGTGGCGTTCGCAGTGGTGAGCGACTGAAACACGCACGAGTTACCTACGCTCAGCACGGATGCACCGCAAGGCTCGTTGTTGCCGGAGGACTCTGCGGGGCATGTTACATTCAGGGAAAAGGATCCGGAGGCGCCGAGGTACCCGTCGATTACAATGAAGTAAGTTCCTGGGGGCGCGTTTACAGCAGTTGCAGTGTTGTCGCCGAAGGCAATGCAATTGTTGGAGCCGCATGCATTCAGGATGAAAACGTCGAGGTCGGCCGTGAGGTTGCTCAGGGTAGCTGTCAGGTTACCCGACGAGGTGGTGACTACCCGGTAAATGCGTTCTTTGCCCGACTCCAACCAGTTGGTGCAGCCGTAGGCGTTAAAGTTGTTGCTGCCGCTGAAGTTGTTTCCACTCACTGATGCGCCACAACTTAAGGTAGTTGCGTTGCTGCAAGGTGAGGAATTGTTCAGGGTAGTGAACGTTTTAGAGCCCGACCAGGTACTCCAGCTTCCGTTGGCGCACCGCACCGACACCTGGAACTCGTACGTGGTGGCAGCGGCGAGGTTGCTGATCTGCACGTAATTAACGGACGTGCTGTTCAGGTCGATCCATGTGCCTGCGCTGGATGGGCGATAGCGCCAGTCGTACTGGGCATAACCGCTCAGGGAGCAGTTGAGTGTGGCGGAGTTTGCCGTTACGTTCGTCGCCGATATTTGGGCGGTAGAGGGGGCAGGGCAAGCGCCAACGGTGAAGTCGTGGGTTGTGGTTTGACCGTTAAAGGTCACGCGAAATTTCCAGGTGCCTGCCTGGGCGTTGGAAGGCAGGTAGTGGTTCCATATCCACCAGGAGGCCGTGTAGGATGCGGGTGCGTTGTGTGTCCAAGTTTTCCAAACAACCCCGTTGGGTTGTATCACGGAATAGGAAGAGAGCGCATTGAACTGTTGGTCGCGGTAATAGGTGGCGAAATACACCAGGTCGCCTGCTTGAAAAGTATTCGATGCGTTGAGCACATCCGGACCGCAGTTGGGCATGGATGGCATGGTGTGGTGGGTCATCAGTTTGTTGACCTTCGGGTCTGTGTACGGTTTTTGACCGGACCACCACGATTGGCCCCCTTTGTAGTTGCATGGGCCGCCCCAGGGATCGATGACCTGATTGTTGCTGTTGTACACTTCAAAGTGCAGGTGCGGGCCGGTAGAGATGCCCGAGCTGCCTACTACGCCCAGGTATTCGCCGGCCGACACGGTGGCGCCTACGCCTTTGGTGGTCAGCGAGAATTTTTTCATGTGCCAATACCAGGCCCTTGAGCCGTCGTTGTGCTGAACCACGATGCCGTTGCCCTGTGCATTGTTGTTCCAGGCGCATTGCTGGTCGAAGTTGCCGTCGTACCGGGCAACGATGGTGCCCGAGGCAGCGGCAATGATCTCCACCTCGTTGTTGTTCATTTTGTGCCAGGGGAACGGCCACAAAAAGATGTCGGTACCATTGTGTCCATCGTACGTGCGGCTTCCGCAGTTGTAGTCCAGCGTACCGCTACCATTGGCCTCATCCACGAAGTTGCTGATGCCATAGTAAGAGGGGTCGGTGAGGCCCGCTTTCAGCCGCAATGGCCAACTGAAGTAGACAATTGCATTGCTGCGTTCCTGCACGAGCCTGCCTTCTGCCTGCAAACGGAAGACGTTGCGCTCCACCTCCGCTTCAATGGTGGTGTGCTCTTGTTCCGTAAAGCAGGCCGCATGTTGAAAAGCGTACGCGCCTCCTGCCACGGGAGCCTGAGCAAAGAGGGTAAAAACAGGCGCTGCCGCAAGCAGCAACCAGACGAACAAGATGCGACACATGGTCGGACGTTCGATTGAGCGAAAAAAACTTAGGGTGTGGTACATAATAATGATGGTTTGGTGAAATAACCTGTTAGTGTGCACCGCATCCACAGCGTACCCATAAATCGGGATAGAATTTTTTTTTCAAAAAACATGGGTACCCACGGAAGGCATGTTCCACTAAGTATTGTAAGCGCCAAACAACAAGCGCGAAATCAATACTTCCTTTCACCTTTCACCTTTCAACCAATAAACATCATGTTCCAAACCACTCTTTTCCGCACTGCCCTGTTCAGCGTCCTGATGAGCGCCTCCGCTTTCACCTTCGCCGCTCCGCCGGTGTTCGAGCTCACAAGCGTTCAACTCGACCAGGTCATCACCCTGTCTGCCGGAACCAACGTCACGGTTTACCTCAATGAGCAGATCAACGCCGAAGACCTCTCCATCGGCAACGCCATCGACTTCACCGTGCGCAGCAACGTGACCGTCAACGGCAAAGTACTCATCGCCGCTGGCGCACCGGCCTCCGGATGGGTCAAAAAAGTAAAAAAGGTGTCCAACGGCGAATGTGCCGAGGTCACCGTCACCGTAGAAGAAGCCCAGGCCGTGGATGGTCAGATGGTGCGCCTGCGCTCCCAGCGACCCGATCCCATTCCAACCTTCACTTTTCAACTCTTTTTGTTATGAAACGAACAAACCATTCCGGGTGCCTTCCCCAACCAGGGCGCGGGTTTCAGCCCCGGCACGTTGATCACTGCCCAGGTGATGAACACGGTAGAGATCAAGGTGAATTGATGACAGTACATTTTTTGGTTCAATCTGGGGCGCTCCAAAAGGGGTGCTTCGGTTTTTTGTTGTGAACTAAACACCCTTTTTTGACTTGCTGTTGGCGCGGCCAATAAGCCCCGGAAGGCCGATTAGCAGGCCGCTCGCGGTCGGGGTGGTCGGGCACAAACACCCGATACCCGGCTTCCGGGTGCGAAAAGCTGCGGCAAGACCGAAAAGGCCATTTTCAAAAAAAATTTTTCCGCCTGAGGCGGATGGGTTAAAAAATTGCGACACCCACGCTCAAAAATAAAAAAAATTTCAAAAGGTAAAAATGAAAAAAAATAAAACCTACAAAACCGATCTGCAGACCCGAAAGCCGATACCGTAGAGGCGAAAGACCGGCGCGTCGCCGGAACGGTTCGCTACACGCGCGACGGCGGCGGAGTTGACCCAACTGCCACCCCGTACGACACGGAAGGAGCCGGAAGCCGGCCCCAGCGGATTCGTCTGCGGGCTTGGGCTGTAGCTGTCGTACCAGTCGAAACACCACTCCCACACGTTGCCGCTCATGTCATACAGACCTAAGGCGTTGGGGGCTTTCTGGCCCCGGGGCCAGGTTTTGGAACTGCTGTTGTTGCTGTACCACGCCACCAAGTCGATGTCGTCGCTCCCGCTGTACAGCGTCTGCGGGTTGGCGCCCGCGCCCCGGGCGGCGTACTCCCACTCCGCCTCGGTGGGCAGGCGGTAGCCTTTGGCTGTGGTTTTCCAGAAGACCGTGCCCGAATTGGGCAGACTCCAGTTGCTGCCGTTTTTGCCGTACACCTGGGTATAGCCCGCGTCGCTGTAGTAGCAAGGCTCCAGGCCCTGTTGCTCGGAGAGGCGGTTGCAGTACACCGCCGCGTCGAACCAACTCACCCGTTCTATCGGGCAGTCTGTGCCGCAGGCAGTAAAGTTGGGCGTTCCGCTCGGATTGATGTCGCTCATCAGCGCCGACCACTCCCCCTGCGTCACTTCGTACTTGCCCATGTAAAATGCGGAGAGGGTGACGGCGTGGGGCGGGTTTTCGTCGGAGTCGCATTGGCCCTGCTGGTCGGGGGTGCAGCCCATGGTGTAGGTGCCGGGGGGGATGTATACCATATTGTCCGGCGCGTCGCTGCACACCCGGAAGCCGCACAGCCCGCTTTTGCTTGTCGGGTCGGCGGGTGTACGGCGGCTCACTGTGGCGTCGGCAGCCGAGCCGTAGTGGCCGCCCCGGCGCACCCGGTTCACCCCGAACACGGTAGGGCCCAGCGGGTCGCATTCGGCGTATGCGGGGTAGTTTTCGAAGGCGTCCCACACCCATTCTTCCACATTGCCGCTCAGGTGGTAAAGGCCCAAGGCGTTGGGGGCCCGGTCGGCGGACTGTGTGGTACCGCCGCTGTTGGCTGCAAACCAGCCCACGTCGGTGGCCGTGTTGCTGCCCGCGTATTTCTGGTCGGTACCGGCGCGGGCGGCGTACTCCCACTCCGCCTCGGTGGGCAGGCGGTAGCCGTCGGCCTCCAGGTCCCAGTACACCGTACCCGAGGCGGCGTTGAACGGCGTGGCCAGTGTGTTGTCGGCGTAGTAGCAAGGGCGGCGGCCCTGCAGGGCGCTCAGCGCATTGCAGAAGCGCACGGCGTCGTACCAGCTTACGTTTTCCACCGGGCAGCCGCTGCAGCCGGTGTTCAGGCTGGGGTTGGCGCCCGTCACTGCGGCATATTCTGCCTGCGTCACCTCGCGGGCGGCTAAGTAAAACGTGCGCACCGTCACCGGGTGTGCGGCCGTTGTGCCCGCGTCGCAGGGCTGCTGGCCAGCGGTGCAGCCCATGGTGTAGCTGCCGCCGGAGACCGGCTGGAGCGTAGAGATTTGCGACGCTTCCGTACAAACGCAACTGGCATTAATGGTATCGTTCCCGGGTGTGTTCACGTTAACGCAGGGAGCGCCAACCTGATTACCTCCATTATTTGCGCAATATTGGGCAAAATCGCCCTCCCACGGTAAAAGGGGGTTTGCGCTAATATTTACTCTATTCGGGCAATAGTTTGGATAAAAACAAGCAGGAATACACCCGGAAAGATTATTGTTCTCTAAGCGTAATCCGGGATTTGTGGTTAAATTCGTTAGATTGCACAACTGCGCCGGAATGCTCCCCTCTAGCATGTTGTTGTACAACCAGAGATTGGGTGTAGAAACAAGGTTACCAAGCTGGGTCGGGATTGGCCCCTCCAGCATGTTGTCGTGCAAAAACAAGCCTCCGAGCGGAAAGCCTTGAAGGTTCGTCAGATTTCCCAATTCAGGCGGGATGTTCCCCCTCAGCTCATTACCATAAAGGGAAAGAAAATGCAATGTAGTTAAGTTGCCCAAGGAGGCAGGAATATTGCCACTGAGCTGGTTAACCCCCAAATCCAACCTTGTTATGACGGTTGACGTTACAAAGTTTGCCGGTATGTTGCCTGATAACTGATTCTGCCTAAAGGTCAACTGGTCTAAGTTGTTCAGATTATTCAAAGAAGGTAATGTATTGTCATTCAGTTCGTTCCTCGAAAGGTTGAGTTCCTGCAATAAAGTAAGGTTGTTTATGGTATTGGGTATATTCCCGGTGAAATCGTTCCCTTCCAGAACAAAAAACTTCAACTGTGACAGGTTGCCAACCTCGTTCGCTATGGTACCAGCCAGGCCCTTGTAGTCTAATTTCAGGATCTCTACCCGATTATTCACATTACAAGTCACACCCGGCCATTTGTTTGGATCACAAACGTTGCACGATGAAGTATCCCAGTTCAAATTCCCCGTATTCGTCAGCGCTTTATAAAAAGCGATCAGGGCAGGCTTATCCGTGTCATAACACTGCGCCTGCACTTGAAGTAAAAAGGCCGGAGACCAGAAACAAAAGAAAAAGACAATCAATACCCGTTCGCTTAGGGCCAGGGTATTTGGACGGCGGGAGAAACAATGCATTATCATTGGAATTAAAGGGGGCTTTTACTTTTTACGGAGAAAAAAGGCAATGCAAATGTACGAAAATCAAACCTTAAGTTAAGTGTAGATATAACCATTCTTGTGTAAAAAAGAAGGGGTTATGCTTGGCCGATCTACCATCACAAGCGCGCTGGGTGAGGGGCCTCGCGCTGCGGGTAAGGCTCCTCACCCTCTGGGATTGGGATGACAGGGTTAATACAGAAAGTGGGGATAGCGCTTGAGATGGTAGAGTATTCAGCAAGGCGATGGCTGCGAGCCATCGCCTTGCTGTTCAAAACCGCCGGGGCCCGCACCGGCGCGCTTGGGATGGCAGAGTGGCCAAGCGTAACCCCTTCTTTTTTTCGCACAAATGTTAATTTTTGTAATTAACTTAAGGTTTGATCTTCGTACATTTGCATTGCCTTTTTTATCCGTACAAGCCCCCCTTTAATTCCAATGAAAACGCATTGTTTCTCCCGCCTTCCGTATGCCCTGGCCCTAAGCGAACGGGTATTGATCGTCTTTTTCTTTTGCTTCTGGTCTCCGGCCTTTTTACTTCAAGTGCAAGCGCAGCAGTGTAATTGTAACAGGGAACAGGACTCCCTGGCTTTGGTGGCGCTTTACAACAGTACAAATGGGGATAATTGGACAGTTAAAACAAACTGGCTGGATGCCAATCAGCCCATCCATACCTGGTTTGAAGTAACCTGTTTTCCGCCAGTGGCAACTGGTTGTGTCAAAACAGTAAAATTAAATGCCAACAACTTGAATGGCACTTTACCTGTGGAAATCGGGAATTTTTCTTGCATAGAAGATATTTTATTGCAAGAAAATCTTGGATTAACGGGAGACATTCCTGCAGCATTGGGAGACCTGACGTTTATGACGGACTTGAACCTGTCCGATTGTAATTTCTCGAGCAACATACCTCCGGAGTTGGGCAACATTACAGCATTGGTCAACTTAGACCTGGACAACAATGATTTAACCGGGACCATACCGGACTGGAGCAATTTTCCGAATATCATTAAAATTGACCTCAGCGATAACCTTCTCGGCGGCCCAATTCCAGCGGGATTTGGCAGCCTTACCAATATCAGTTTCTTAGAGTTGTTTAACAACAACCTGGAAGGTGAAATACCGGCTGCATTGTGCAATTTGACCAATGCTGTTGGCGGCGGCATACGTTTGTATGATAACAATTTGTCGGGATGCTTTCCGCCTTGTATGTATCCAGACTTATGCTCCCCTGCCCGAGTAAACAGTACCAATAACCCTCTTTTGCCTTGGCAGGGCAATTTCAATACTTTTTGTGCCAAGATGGGTAACCAAACCGGTGCCCCGTGCAACAACGGTGTGCCCCCAAACAACGACAGAATTGATGCAAATTGTAATTGTGTGGATTGTTATGACACGGACAAGCCCGCTTTGATCGCTTTTTACAAAGCGCTGACGAATACGGGGAATTTGAACTGGGATACTTCATCGTGCAACGTTTGTGATCCAAACAAATGGCCGGGTGTGACTTGTAATATGAATAATCGGGTAGAGATCCTGAAATTAGACTACAAGGGCCTGGCTGGTACCATAGCGAACGAGGTTGGCAACCTGTCACAATTGAAGTTTTTTATTCTGGAAGGGAACGATTTCACCGGGAATATACCCAATACCATAAACAACCTTACTTTATTGCAGGACCTCAACCTTTCGAGGAACGAACTGAATGACAATACATTACCTTCTTTGAATAATCTGAACAACTTAGACCAGTTGACCTTTAGGC
>Ga0247840_10008651_pt1 | contig 13540 bp, 15 predicted proteins | sample LaCruzMarch2015__FD_192404 | JGI IMG/M metagenome (GOLD analysis project Ga0247840, IMG submission 192404) | Freshwater microbial communities from meromictic Lake La Cruz, Castile-La Mancha, Spain - LaCruzMarch2015_17m | ecosystem: Environmental > Aquatic > Freshwater > Lake | place: Spain...
CTTTTTCCATTGGTATATTTTAGCACCATATCAATAAATTATGTATAACTTTTTAGTACTTGATTTAACATATTTATGGCTATATACTCGATCTTATGAAAAAGCACATACAAAAAATAAAAGATAAAATAAATACGATAAAGTTACCTAAAAATTTAAAATTCACAAAGGACCTTAAAACACCTTTATTAACTTTAGCAATAGGTTTATTGCTTGGTTACTTAGTTACTAGTTCAGGATTTGTACCAAATCCTAATAGTATAAACACTAAAAAAGCTAAAGTACTTGTAGAAGCTTATTTAAAAACATTACCTTTAGATGCTTACACAGTTAATACTATAGTACCTGAAGGAGACTTACTTAAATTATCTTTAACAGTAAATGGTAAAGATTACACTTCTTTCATGACTAAAGATGGAAAATTCTTATTTCCAGAAAGTATAGATTTATCAATTGATACAACAGCAGATACTAAAACAACTGATGCCGGTAATGCTCCTCAAAAAACAAAAGATTTACCTAAATCTGATAAACCTGTAGTTGAATTATTTATTATGAGTCATTGTCCTTACGGAACTCAAATGGAAAAAGGTATTTTACCTGTAGCAGATGCTTTAGGTGATTCAATAGATTTTAATATAAAATTCGTTAGCTATGCAATGCATGGTGAAAAAGAAGTTAAAGAACAATTAACTCAATACTGTATAGAAAAAGAAATGGGTAAAAAAGTATTAAATAGCTATTTAAAATGTTTCTTAGGTACAACAAGTGGTACAGCTGAAGAAGGTGCTACCTGTATGAAGAGTAATAATATTAATACTTGGTCAATTAATGCTTGTACTACAAAGGTAGACTCTGAATTTAAGATAATGGCAAATTTCAATGATAAAAGTACTTGGAATGGTTCCTATCCTCCATTTAATATTCATAAAGCAGAAAATGATAAATATGGAGTACAAGGTTCTCCTACACTTGTAATTAATGGCGTAGAAGCTCAAACAAGTAGAGATTCCGTAAGTTTATTAACAACAATTTGTTCTGCATTTAACAATCAACCAGAATCTTGTAAAACACAATTAGATTCTGCAAGTCCAACCCCAGGATTTGGTTACGGTTCCACCACAACAGATTCTTCGGCAGCACAGTGTAATTAAACACATAAACCTACACAAAAGCCGAGGATCAAACCTCGGCTTTTTTAGTTTATGTCAGATTTTGATATATTAAATTTATATGAATGATAAAATATGGAACTAATAGAAAAAGCAAAAAAATATGCACAGGAATTTCATAAAGATTCTATTAGAATTTCTGGTAAAACTTATATAGAACACATAGAAGCTACTGTATTAAATCTTAAAAACAGTAATGTTGAAGATGAAACTATATTAACTGCAACATATTTAAAACACATTTTAATTTTTAGTCCTGGAAAAGAATCTGAATTACTTAGAGAATTTGGTCCTGAGGTAGTTGATATTTTAAAAAAGTATCATTTTTTATCTGAAAACGCTATAAAACATATAGAACCAAAAGATATCGATCACACCTTTATTTTGCAGGCATATCTTAGTTTGATTAATGATTATCGTGTATTACTTATTAGAATTGCAACAAAAGTTGCTGATTCTCAAACGCTTATTCATTTACCAAGGGAACAAGCTCTTAAGGTAGCTCAAAGAGCCTTACAAATATATTCACCTATTGCACGAATAGTATCTATGAGAAATTTGGCAATGGAGTTAGAAAATAATGCTTTTAAAATTTTATATCCGGAAGTATATGTAAAAATAGAAAAAAAACGTGCCGCTCTTGAAATCGTATCAAATAATTTTTTAAGTTTGACGATTCCTACTTTAAAATTGTTACTGATTGAAAATGATATTGTTGTACATGATATAAAAACTAGATTAAAGCATATTTATGGTATTTTTAGAAAAGAACGATATTACAAGTTTAAAGGTAAAAGTGTTGGAAAAAACTATGAAGGTATAAATGATATTTTAGGATTACGTATACTTGTTGATACTGTTGACCAATGTTATCAAACAGAAGACATTTTAAAGCAACTTTGGGGGTTTATTCCAGAAGAGCGTGATGATTATATCCAATTACCAAGAGCTTCTGGTTATAGGGCAATACATAATGTATTTAAAACTGATAATTTAACTTTTGAAACTCAAATATTAACTAAAGATATGTATGAGTACAATGAATTTGGTCCTGCAAAGCACTCTGTTTATAAAATTATGGATAGTGATAAAGGTACCGCAAAGGATAATAGATTAAAGGATTACTTAAAAAATTACCTTAGTTCCATAGAAAAGGTTAGTTATTCAGAACCTATTATTAATACTACAAACAAAATTTACACTTTTACTCCAAAAGGAGATATTGTGGAATTAGTTAAGGGTGCTAATTTAATCGATTTCGCATACAGTATTCACGCTGATATTGGTAATAAGGCTGTTGGAGGTTCTGTAAACGGTAAAAACGCTAAATTAACAGATGAGTTGCATAATGGGGATAAAGTTGAAATATTAACTTCTGGTAATAAAAAATATCCTAGTGAAGATTGGATAAAATTAGTAAAAACCAGTAAAGCAAGAAGTATAATTAGAAAAACTTTAAGGCATAAATAAACAATCTAAGATTTAAATGAAATATAATTATCTTGTAAATCTAATATGCTGGCTACGTCACAGGGCTTCATCAATTATGTAATTCTCTTTGTTCATAACATAATTGATTGCAGATTTGATCCGTAGCCAGCATATTCATATTTACTAGATTGATATTTTTACTTTAATCTTTGAACTTCTTTGTGAAGTGTATGCTTTTTAAGCATTGGGTTATATTTTTTGATTTGAAGTTTTTCGGTGGTGTTAATTCTATTTTTTTGAGTTACATAGGATCTAAGCCCTGTTTCAGTGCATTCTAAACCTATTATTAATCTGTTGCCTTTTTTCTTTGCCATAACAAATGGTAGTTTACAATGCTTTTAAGGTAATTTCAAGGGGTATTTATGTTTTTATAGTAGCTTAAACCAATTGCAGGGGTTTAAGCATAAACTTTTGCTGCAATTGGTTTTATTTTGGAGGAGAAAACTATTTTAATAAATTCGTTCTCCGTCCCATACGTAGCATTCACTTATGGGGTCAATTGAAGCCCCCAAAATTCTAAAGGCCTGCTCTTGGCCAATAGAGGTTCCATCTTCGGTTAAATATTCGATATAAAGATCCATTTCACGTCGACCTTTATCGATACATCTAACCAGTTCTTTGGGATCTGTGGCCATACCCAAAAAAGTCTTTAGTTTCTGATTTTGGGTTCTTCTGGCTTCTTCATTCGGATACCCATTTACTTTAATTTCTCTTTCCATCACAATCTCCTTATTTTGCTAGATATGAAAGGGCTTGGGCATAAGTAACTTTTCTTCCATCAAAGAAGAAGAAATAACTTAATGGATTTTTATTTTCCATTAATTTTTCTAATGCCTTTTTGGTAAAAACGTTTTTTACCGGAATACTTCTACCTTGACCATAATTTCCGTCAGTTTTTATGGGCCTCTTTTCTACAGCTATCATATTTTTCTCTCCTTGTACCCTATTTTGGTGATTTCGAAAATATTAATGAACATTATACAATATTTGATAAAAATTTGCTTTTTAAACCACTAAAAAGTGGTAAAATCAATGAATATGGCAAAATCTATTTATAATCATAAAGATATTGAAAATAATTGGAAAGAAAAATGGTATAAAGACAGCATATACGAGGCAGTTGATTTTAGTACAAAACCTAAGAAATATATTTTAGCTGAACTTCCCTACCCTTCTGGAAAATCCTTACACGTTGGGCATATGATGCGTTATACCGTACCAGAAATATATTCAAGATTTTTGCGTATGAGTGGTTACAACGTAATGTTCCCTATGGGATGGGATTGTTTTGGATTACCTGCAGAAACATTTGCTATAAAAGAAAAAACCACACCCCAAAAAGCTATCGCACAAGCAACTCATGATTATAAAAAGGCAATGCAAGATATTGGCTATGGAATTGATTGGAGCCGCGAAATTGTAACTTCTGATCCTTCGTATTACAAATGGACACAATGGATGTTTAAAAAACTTTGGGAAGATGGTTTGGCAGTACAACAAGAAATGCCTGTATGGTGGTGCCAAGAGCTTGGGGTTTTAGCCGATGAAGAAGTCTTACCTGCAAAAGATGGTATTGGTAAGATTTCTGAACGTGGCGGGTACTCTGTTGAAAGAAAATCATTTAAACAATGGGTATTAAATATACCTGCTTATGCAGATAGATTACTTAAAGACTTGGATAAAACGAGTTACGAAGATAATGTAAAAACTGGCCAGATTAATTGGATTGGTAGAAAAGAAGGTGCTTTAGTATCCTTTAAATCTGTTGATGGTGAGCTTTTGACCGCATTTACAACTAGACCCGATACAATTTATGGTGTTACCTTTTTGGCAATGGCTCCAGAACATCAATTAATGGATAAACTTATTAACACCGCTGAAAACAAAGAGGAATTGGTTGAATATATCAAAAGATCTAAAGGATTAAGTGATATAGAAAAACAAACTAAAGAAAAAACTGGTGTTTTAATAAAAGGTTTGCAAGTTAAACATCCTTTATTAGATAAAAATTTACCTGTATTTGTTGCAGATTACATCATGACCGATTTTGGAACTGGCGTGGTTATGGGAGTTCCTGCACACGATCCACGAGATAATGAATTTGCTAAAAAATATAATTTGGAAATTATTAAGGTAGTACAACCTCTAGATTCAACGGATACTTCTGAAATTTATGAGGGTAATGGAACAATAATAAATAGTGATATCTATAATAATGTATCCAGTGAAGATTTTAAAAATGTAATTATCGAACATCTTAAAGGTCTAGGCATCGGTGATAAATCTGTAACATACAAGCTAAGACCTCAAGTATTTTCAAGACAAAGATATTGGGGAGAACCAATTCCTTTGGTTTACAAAAATGACGGTAGTATCGAAGCAGTTAGTGATAGCGAGCTTCCTTTAGAATTACCTGTTATGGAAGACTTTTTACCTGCTGAAGATGGAACCTCCCCTTTAGCTAAAAATATGGAATGGAATACTTTTGTTGATGCTCAAGGAAATACTGCAAAACGAGAAACTGATACCATGCCTACATGGGCAGGGTCTAATTGGTATTATATGAGATATATTGATCCTAAAAACGATCAGGCACCTGCGGATATAGAAAAATTAAAATATTGGATGCCTGTAGATATGTATTTTGGTGATTCTGGTCATACTACGGCGCATTTATTATATTCAAGATTTTGGTACAAATTTTTATACGATATTAATGTAGTACCTCACGATGAACCTTATGATTTTAGAATGAGTGGTGGAATGTTACTTGGTCCTGATGGTCAAAAAATGTCCAAATCCAAGGGTAATGTTATAAATCCTCAAGAAGTACTAGACTCCGCTGGAGCAGATGCTGTAAGGACGTATTTAGCCTTTATTGGCCCCTATGAGGATACATATCCTTGGAATCCTCGCGGATTAAATGCTTGTGCTAAATTAGTAAAAAATATTTTTGATTTACAAGATATTGTAGTTGAAAGAAGCGCTCTGGAAGATGAAAAGAAGAACTTAAATAAGGCAGTTAAAAATATGTCTCAAATGATGAGCGAATTAAAAATGAATACTTCAGTTAGTGAAATAATGATTTTAGTAAATGCCTTTAAAAAACAAACTGATATTTCAAAAGATATTTGGAAAAATTTGATATTACTAATTGCTCCATTTATGCCTTTTGTAGCTGAAGAATTATGGCAAAGTATAAACGGGTATACTGAGTGGAAAAAAGAAAATAGCGTACATTTGCAATCTTGGCCAAAATTGGATGAAACTGTGGTAAATGAGATTAGTAGTGTGGTTGGAGTCCAAATTAATGGCAAGGTAAGAGGTACTTTAAATATTGCTGCGGATGATACAGAAGATATTATAAAACAAAAAGCATTAGAAATTGAAAGTGTTAAAAGGTTTATTGGCGACGCACCTATCAAAAAAATGATCTACGTTAAAGGTAAGATTTTAAATTTCGTAGTATAATATCCCAAAATTTCACTTTCTAGTTGTATATCAAAAGGAGAATGATATGCCTACTACGGTAAAAAAAGTTGAAAAGGCTGATGAAGTTAGTTTGGGGCAAGTGCTTCAATCGTTGGAATGTCAGCTTCAGTTGGCGCGTAACAATTTATCTGGTAAAGCCCGAGAAATTGAAGTAGACCGCTTATTGATGCTGAAAAGTTTGATAACGGAGGATATTCCCCAGAAACTTCTTCAGCAATTTTACCAAATGCTCCATGCGGAGCTTAATTAAACTAGCTGTATATTATAGGGAGAACAAAGAGGGCGGGCGCTTTAGCGCCCGCCCTCTATCACCAAACTCAATCAAAATTACTTACCTTAATTCGTAAGTTATGACAACACTCTTGTAAACATTTGTAGTTCCTGGCATCATATCTGCACCACCCCCACCACCCATACCTATAGCTGACATTCTTGCGTTATATATTGGTCCATAAGAGGAGGCATTATCCTCAGCAATGTACATTACTTTACCTAATGTTCTGTTTAGGTTTTTAGCAATATTTTCTGCTTTACTTTTAGCATCTTTCATTGCGCTTTCTAATAATGCGGATTCATCAAAATTTACTGTATCTGTAGTATAGTTAGGACCATAAAAGTTTGTGACTTCTAAGTTAGATACCAAATCGGTTAAATCATTAACTTTTTTCATATCGTATAATTTTATTTCAATACTTACTGAAACATTCCAATCACCTAAGACGTATTCATTATTTACATAATTTTGATCTTGGTAAATGTTCATGTTAGCTACTTGTAAATTTTTATCTTCTATCCCAAAATTTTTTAAGGAATCTACTATAATTCCAGATTTTCTATTTGTTTCATCTACAGCAGTTAATTTATCTTCATTTTTTGAATTAATATTTATACTGAAAGTAGCTATTTTATTCTGCTCTGCATTCATTGAATTACCTGTAACAGTTACAGTTTTAGTTCTAGTTAATATACCTTCATTTAATGCAATATAAGTAATTGCCCATAAGACAAATATAAAGAACATCCATTTTTGTTCTTGTAAGAATTTTCTAAGTCCCACGGCCATATAAGAGTTTGAATTTAGTTTAAACATATATCTAAATTATCATCTCTCTAGATTTAAAAGTCAATGCGGGTTATTATTTAATTTATGCATAAAGATAAAAAAACAAAGATCGTAGCAACAATAGGTCCCGCAACTGATTCAGTTGAATTTATTAAAGAATTAATTGAAGCTGGCGTTAATATTTTTAGATTTAACATGAAACATAATGAACCTGCTTGGCATTTAGAACGAATCGAACGTGTACAAAAAATAGCTGCAGAACTTGATATTAACATCGGAATTTTAATTGACCTACAAGGGCCAGAAATTAGAATAAATACTAATAAGGAAGACGTATTTTTAGAAGATAATGAACATTTTATTTTAACTTCAAAAGATAAACTCCCCCCAGAATTAGCGGAATATAAAGTTATTCGTTTAAACAATGATGTCGTTTTGAAAGAACTTAAAGAACACGATGCTTTTAGTATTGATGATGGGTTTTTTGAATTTAAAGTTGTAGCAAAAGTAAGTTCCGATCTTTTAGTTGTTAAGTCATTACAAAAAGGAATAATTAAACATCGAAAAAGTTTAAACCTTGTTGGAATTGATATTCCTCTTCCATCTTTGATTGATGAAGATTTAGATAAATTAAATATGGCTACAAAAGCAAAAGTAGATTTTGTGGCATTATCTTTTACTCGTAGTAAAAAAGATATTCAAATTTTACAAAAAGAAATGGAATCCAGGCATTTAGATGCAAAAATTGTAGCTAAAGTGGAAAGCCAAGCAGGTATAGATAATATTGATGAGATTATTGAGTTTTCTGACGCTGTAATGATCGCCCGTGGCGATTTAGGCGTTGAAATACCTATGGAAGAAATTCCATTTTTACAAAAAGAAATCATCAAAAGATGTAGAAACGCCAACAAACCTGTTATTGTAGCAACTCAAATGCTTCAATCTATGATAGATAATCCTATTCCTACAAGAGCTGAAGCTGCTGATGTAGCTAATGCTGTTTTTGACGAAACTGACGCTATTATGCTATCTGGTGAAACTGCTTCAGGTAAATATCCTTTAAAAGCAGTACGTTTTATGAAAAAAATGGCTTTGTACAATGAAGATAAAATGATGTGTAAGGATGACTCGATGGGTTTTTGCAGTGGATTATCCAGTGGTTTTACTCCAACCAGTAAAGATCAAACTCATGCTTTGGTAAGAGCTGCTTTATCGATGGTTAAAAAAGATTCCGGTGTTGACGTTGCAAAAATATTGGTGTTTACTCAAAGCGGTTATACAGCAAGAGTATTTTCAAGCTTTCGACCAGATGTTCCTGTTATAGCATTAAGCGAAAATACTAAAACAGTTGAATCATTAACCATGAGTTATGGAATAATTCCATTTTTAGGTAAATTTCCCGAAGCTTCTTTTAGCTACGACACTCTGTTTAAAGATTTAAAGAAAAAAGAATTATTAAAAGATGGTGAATTGGTTATAGTTGTACATGGTAAGCGCTGGCAAGATGAAGGTAAAACTAATGCGCTTGTGGTTCTTACGGTGTGATGTCTAAAGTAATTTTTGTTAGAGGATATCCAGGTGCAGGTAAGTCTTCTTTTGCAAAATTTATTCTTGATAAATTTCCAGATAAAATAAAATTAATTGATCCGGATGCTGTAATAATCTCCGACTCTATAGGAGATAAACTTTTAGCAAAGAAACAAAAATATAGGTTTAATTTAAATTACTGTATATCAGTTTTAAATGAGGGTTTAGATGTAATATGGACCCAATCTTGGAGAAGTATTTCCGGGTTAAATATTACTATCAATAATATTAAGACTTTATATAGTGAAGATGTCGCCTTTTTAGTTGTAGAAGTTACGCAAGATAAAAGTACATGTTGGAATAATGTAAGAAATAAATTTCTAGATTTCACTGAAGATACTTATTATAGAGAATACATTGATAACTATGAAAAATTTAATTTAAAAAATATTCCATTTATCGAAATAAGTTATCCTTTTGAAGAAAATATAATCACAAAAGTGTATAATTAACCCTGATATGGCAAACAAAAGTCAATATATAAAGACAACTGAACAAATAAAAATCATGCGTGAAAATGGAAAACTATTAGCTAAAATGCTAAATACATTAAAAAGCATGATAATACCAGGTATAAACACTATGGAACTCGAAAAAGAGTTCATTAAAATGTGTCAAAAAAACAATGCTACACCAGCCTGTAAAGGCTATGCTCCCTATGGAATGCCTCTTTTTCCTACTGGATTGTGTATTAGTAAAAATAATGAATGCGTCCATTGTTATCCAAAACTAAGTAAAACTTTAAATTATGGAGATGTTGTTACAGTGGATACTTCCATCGAAAAAGATGGTTTATTTGTAGATTCTGCCTTTAGTATGGTTGTTTTAGCACCAAAAAACTTTAAAAATATCTCAACTAAAAATATCGATCCTAAAATTGTAGAAAAACGTCAAAATCTTGTAAAAGCAGCAGAAGAAGCTATGTTTAGTGCCATAAAAGAAGTAAAACCAGGTGTTTACCTTGGTGATGTAAGTAATAAAATGCATGAAACTACTAAAAGTTATGGTTTTAATGTTATTAGAGATTACGCAGGACATGGAATTGGTACAAAGATGCATGAATGGCCTGAGATACCTTGTTATGGTAAAAAAGGCACAGGACCAACCTTAGACGAAGGTATGACCATTTGTATTGAAGCCTTGGTTTGTGAAGGAAATCCCGCTATAATAAATACTAGTGACTGGGAAACTGCTATGAGAGATGGAAAAGATTGGGTACAATCTGAACATACAGTATTAGTAACAAAGGACGGTTATGAGCTCATCACAGCTAGATAATTTATTAAAGAAAATTGACGAGAAAAACACAACTAATAGAGTATTCAAAATACTTTTATCTCTTTTAATAGTTTTAATACTAGGAATTATCGCTAATATCCTCTTCCCTACTTTTATGTCGGTAGTTTTTAATATCATTTGGATTGTGCTTTTAACTATTGTTATCGTGTTTGTATTTTTAGGAGTACTTGTAATAATTGGTCTTAAAAAAGAGGCCAATCAACTTTTAGATGTACTTTTAGAAGGTTCCTTAACTCTGGTTGATTTTATTAATTTATTAAAAGAAATTTGGAAACGATTTTTAGTTTTGTTAAAAGAATTTTTAATATACGCTGCACCAATATTTGCATATTTAGTTAATTTTGTTTTTTATCTTGTGTTAATGTTTCTTTTTAAAAGTGTTGGTAAGTCTCATGATGTTACTGTCTTAACTTTTGTTTTAACTATATTTTTGGTCATTGCAGTTTCTTTAATTAATAGACCCGGTAAAAAAAGTAGTGATAATGGATCTCTACCTTGGGTTTTAGTTTTTAAACAAAGATTTAGAGATGGCTTTTCTGATGGAATGGAAATATTGTTATTCCTTTTCTTTTTAACCATGGATACCAAAAATTTGTTCTTTTTACCTCAAGATTTACGTGTAGCAATACATGCAAGACTTGGTGAGTACGACTTAATGGTTAGAGGGTTTGTATACAGTGATCATTTAAGGACGACTTTAAATTTAATAATTATTGCTATTTTTACTGAAATTATTCGTAATGTAATACGTATAGTTGCCGCAGCTGTAATTTATTATAAAAAAGATAATGCTATTAGTGATATAAACTTAAATTTAGCTACAGACGAAACAATAGAGTTGCCAGGTCCTGCTCCTATTGAACATGTAAGTGTGTCAGAAAAATTAAAAACTGCAATTAGAAAAAGTTTTACAGAAATAAAAGATGATTTTATTATTTTTGTAACATACACAACCTTTTTATTATTTGTCTTTTTGTTATTCCCTAGGTTAAAACTTTTAACATTAGCAATTGCAAGTGCTACATCTTTAGTATTAGATTTATTTATGCCAAGTAGAGTTAAACCAGAACCAAAAACGGATCTTATAGCTCGTGTACTTAAAAAAATATTTAGACTTAATAATTCAGCCCCTGTTAGTTAGTAATAGTTTGTTTTAAGAATCTTTAAAAATCTGGTGAATTTTTACAATCATTTCTTTTGCGGTTTCTACATAATTATTAGGATTTACTTTTTTTAGTAACTTTTCTGAATTAAATCCCCATCCTACAGATATTATCGTAACGTTAGCTTTTACACAGGCTTCTACGTCTCGGGCTTCGTCTCCTAAGTAAATTATACTTTTCCTATCTAAATTATTTTGTTCAATTAATTTATTTAAGGTTTTATGTTTACCAAACATATTTTTTTCAGAGTATACAAAATCAAATAGGTTTTCAATTTTTTCTTTATGTAAAAATATATTTACACTACTCGCTGCATTGGATGTAACTATTCCGATGTTATATTCCTTTTTTAGTATTTTAATTGCATCTATAACATCTTTAAAAGGGTTCGTATTTTTAATTTTTTCTCCTAGATTCTTTTTTACTTTATTGTTAATAAATGGAATCAGAAAAAAAGGTATTCGGAATTTTTTAAAAATATCTACTGCGGACATGGAACGTAGTTCCTCTAGCATCCGTTTGTCGGCAAGTTCTACACCAAAGTCGCCACTGTATTGATCTAAAATGTCTAATAACTGTTCAAAGGTGTCTGCAATAGTTCCATCAAAATCAAATATTAGTGTTTTCTTATTTTTATCAACTTTTATTATATTATTTTCGCGTTTAAAAAACATTTTATTCTGGATACCCACAATACACTATTACTTTAATTTCAGTTTCTTTGTTAATTTGGCAGGATAAATTACCTTTATCGTATTGTACTATTCCGTATTCAATTGATGTATTAAGTAAAAACTTACTATTTTCAAAAAACTTTGTAACTTTATCTGTTAATTCAGGGGTCATTTCTGTAAATACCACTTTCCATCCAAAGACGTTTTTTCCATTTAAATTGAATGTTGTTTTTTGCGTCGACAAAAAAGATTTATCAATGTCCTTTTTTAAATCAGTTAATAATACAGAAATTTGAGCTTCCTTTTGGGCATCGTTTGATATTTTTTTCTCAGTTGAATATTTATTATTCGATGTTTTTATTTCTATTAAAAGAAATGCAAAGGCTCCTAACATTAATGCTATCGCAATAACAGACAATTTAAGGTTTCTTTTTGATTTTTCATTCATATACTTATATTAACTGTTTTAAAAATTAATCACAAACTAGTATAATAAAATTAATATGTTTAATAAAAAATTATTTGTTTATTTCAGTAAGACCCATTTGTTCTTGTACTATAAGGAATTAACTGTTCCTTTACGTCTAGAGTTTGAACCTACCACAATACAAGATCTTGAAAGAATAAATAAAGAATGGTTACGAACTAAACTGGATGTACTTTTAGAAAAAATTAATCTTAAGAATTCCAAGGCAATTATCATTCTTAGTAAAGATTTAGTTTTTGATAAAATAATTAACGAAGAATCCGTTGAAGAAAAAGATAAAGAAACTAAGGACTTTATTGAAAATATCCCTTTAGGATCAGATTTTATAAGACATAAAGAATTTATTAAAGAAGGTAACACTTTAATTACTGCCACCAATCGTATTTTATACGAAACAATAATAGATATACTGGCTGAACATGGTATAGATGTGGATTATGTAATTCCTGAAATTGTACTTAATAAAGTAGACTTTAATAAAGCTTATTTAGCAGATTTATTCAGTCAAAAGGATTTATTAAAATACGGAAATTTCTTGGGAGACATCTCTGAAAAACGTAAAACCGATGCTAAATTTATAATTTTAACGATTATTATAATTTTATTTTTAGGGATTTTAATTGGTGTCGGCGCCTATTTCTTAAATCAAAAAAACGGAAGTCTTAATTTGACTCCTACCTCCCTTGTATCTGATGGTTTAGTTACTAATAGTACATCCGATATCATAGAAAGTTCTATTGGAAATACTTCTCTAGAAACAACTATTATCACAGGTACAGAACCTAGCACCGCTGCAGTTAATGTAAATAAAGATGAAATAAAAGTATCTATATTTAATGGTACTGGAATACCTGGTTTTGCTAGCCAAATAAAAACATTAGTTACTAATGTGGGTTATAAAAATATTACAACTACAAACGCTGATAATTTTGATTACACAAATACCATAATAAATTCAAGTTCGGATATAACTGATGCAGTTGTTAATGAAATTAAAGATTCCTTAAAAACCACTTTAAAAAGTTTTGAAATTAAAAAAACTTTGACAGGTACTAAAACTATATCTATTACCACAGGCGAAGCGCTTAAAAGTAATTAGCGTCAATCATTTC
>Ga0247840_10008652_pt1 | contig 13539 bp, 12 predicted proteins | sample LaCruzMarch2015__FD_192404 | JGI IMG/M metagenome (GOLD analysis project Ga0247840, IMG submission 192404) | Freshwater microbial communities from meromictic Lake La Cruz, Castile-La Mancha, Spain - LaCruzMarch2015_17m | ecosystem: Environmental > Aquatic > Freshwater > Lake | place: Spain...
CGGCCCACTGCACCTGAATAGTATTTCACAGTTTCGTATTCAATGGTCATGGTGTTTTGCATGATGCCACCACCTTCAGCATAGCTGTATTGATCGTGATTCCAGCTTTTGATCAAGGGATTGATCAACACATACTCAGCAAATTTTCGCTGGTCCATGCCGTAGATTCTGATGTCGCGGAAGAATGGCGGCTTGCCTGTGGCAGACTGTCCACCATCATTGAAACTTTCTCCAATGTAGCCCCAGTCGTTGACATTGCCTATGCGTTGATTGTCATAGATGTCGCGGTTGTTGTAGCCAAACCCTGCCTGCCGATTGGCGTCAGGACCGTTGGCGCCATTGGTGTTGCTGGGTGCCAGATACTGCTGTGATGAATCTTTGTAGTAGTAGCTCATGTACAGGTACCACATTTTGCGAATCAAATCATCACTGGTGTCATGAAATGTCACCGTCACTGGTTCATAGTTGATTTTCTTTTGTATGATGCGTTTGCGATTGTACTGATTTAGAACTTCTGTGTCCACATTGTACTTGGGCAAGTCTACTGTTTTTACTGCCAGGCCAATGCTGGCAATATCATCATTGCCCAGGCTGCCGCGGAGATAAGGAATCTCTTGCACGTTGAGTGTGAAACTAACGTGAAAGAGAAACTTGAATCTAGGCTTGAGCTCGTAGGCATTGGTGGCAAAAACTCTGTTGGCGTGCTGATAATCACGCAAACTGTTGTTGCCCAAGAACCCTTTTAAAAAGTCCTGGCCAAACGTGGGCATGTTTAGACGCCTGCGCCGGTCACAACATCGCCTATAGTTCTACCAATTTCGGTGCCCACACCTGTGCCTTCAGGTGTTTGGTTGGCATTGTCGTAAGCAATGGTCATTTCAATTGTGGCTGCTTCATTGGTGCCGTAGTTGAGATCACCATAGTTGGCAGCTTTCAAATAGCAACCATACAGTTCCCAGGTTTCCAACACAACTGGTGTGTTGGCACCGTTGCCACCGTCTAGTATTTCCACCTTGGTCAAGAACTTGTAATCAATACCAGAAGCTGCTGAACTCATTTCCAAAAAGTCCATTTGTTTCTGCAGTTGTTCACCAATCAATCGACTCACAGCACCTGATGCATCATCACGAATTGAGCATGTGGTATCTGCCCAGGCGTGACGGCCTGCCAACTTCAACGTTGAGTTGTAAATGGGCAGTGCGATTTCTTCAAAAGTCAAATTGGGGCGGGTAAAACTTATGACTTGTTTGGTCAATTCGGTTCTTGGTGTGCTCACTCCAAAATTTTCAAACATCACTCTAAAGCGATATTTGAGTTTGGGCATCAACAGACCTTGTGTGGGCGAGCTTTGATCGCTGGCCAAGGGTACTGTCATTCTCTGTAATGATGAAACTGCCATTTGTTATATCTCCTGTTGTTTTATTTACCTGAAATGGAGGCCTGAATCAGGCCTCCTGTTTCATCACCCTGCTGTACCACCTGAAATTTCACCAGTGTTCTTGATACGCAGCGGAATGTAGATAAACTCCACAGCTTTCACTGGCTCAATAGCAATGTCCACATACAACTCGTTGCGGTCAATACGAGCCGGTGTGTTGTTGCTCAAATCGCACACAACCAAGTAGTCATAGATAGCACGTTTGGCAATCAAGTCAATCATCAAGCTGTTCACAGTGTTGGTGATTTCGTTGCGAGTGATCTGATCATTGGGTTCAAACAAGTACAGTTTGCCAATCTCTTCCAGTCGACCACGCAAGAATGCCACCAATCTAGCCACGTTGATACGATCCAGGGCTGTGGTTGCACCTTGACGTGTTTTGTTGCCAAAGTTTGTGATGCCAATACCTGGAATAAAGGTAATGGGGTTGATGTTGTTTTCGTACAATATGTCTCTCACACTTTGTCCCACTGCAAGCTGTTGGAACTCACCGGATTGAGCATCAATGTAGCCAATGGCCTCAGCATTGTCAATCACACCGCGGCGTGTGCCAGCAGGGGCCAACCATGGATAGCTCACAGCATCACTGCGCAGTATGGTACGAATCATCATGTGTGTGGACGGTGCTACCACTGTGTTGCCTGACAGGTCAGTGGTCTGGCATGATGGGTAGAACACCGCTGCATAGGGTGAGGCAATGGTCAATCCGTCGTCAGTTGACACTCCCAGTCCGCCGTTGTTGGTAGCATGCTCCACCAGGGCGTTGCCAGTGTTGGGCAATCTCATTGGTGTGTCGCCCACAACAAACAATGTGTTGGCACGTTCGTTGCTGAGTGCCACCAAGTTGACCAACAGTTCTGGATAAGCAGGAGCAGCAATGAGATTGAACTGATTTTGTTCTTCTCTGGCAGCCAGGCTGGTGTCAATGCCGGCTTTCATGGCAGCCACAATCAACTTGCGCTGTGCCAGGCGACCTGCATACATGGCACCATCATCGCGCAGCCCTGATGCTGTGAGCCAGGTGCTTTTGACTGTGGGCAGTATGTCGTCGGGGAATGTGGTGGCGTTGAAGTAGTTGCTTTGGAAGCTCTTGACATTGTATCCTGATCTGCGCATGTTCCACAGCAACATACCCTGGGGGAACAGAGCAGGATCAGGAGCGTCTATGTCCAAGTAGTTGCTGGTCAACAGACTTTCAATGCTGGGAAACGCACCACTCACTGGATCTGTGGTGCCATTGCCGGCCCAGCGAGCATCAGCAAACAGTATGCCGTCCTGACTCACTTGATCAGTGTTGTTGATCAACACCCATTGATCTTGGCCATCCACTGGTTGCCAGCGATACAACACAGGATAGTTTTCCAAATCACTGGTGTCCAGCCAAATATCCCCGTACACCAATGGTGATTCAGCTGCGTCATTTTGTGTGGTCGGCTCTGTGGCACTCACTATTGGACCTGATTCGTTGGTGAGACTGAGGTCAAAACCACGAGTGTCATTGGTGACATTTTGATAGCCTTTCCAGACACCATTGTCTTGAATCATGATGTCAACATCAGCCACATCACTGTAGTACCACAAACGACCGTCAGCTGGATCTTGATCAGGTGCAGAGTCTGACGCCACATACGTAAACAAATCAGTGCCTACCCAGTTGCTCAACACCAGCACAGATGTACTGCTTTGGTCCACGTGAACCTTGGAAGTGGCAGTGCTGAATCCGGCTGTGGTTATGGGTGTGCCTGTGACGTTTTGCAAATAGATAGAGCCGCCTTGACTGTGTGTAAACACAATGTTACCAGCACTGTTGACACTGGCGCTGACTGATGGGATATTGGCAGCACTCACACTAGCAATGAAACTGGCCACACTGGTACCAGTCAACGTTACCACATACGCAATTGTGGCAGGCGAGCCTGCACTGGTAGAAAATACATTGAATGAATTGGCAGCTGTGAACAATGAATCACCTCCAGTGCCAGGTGTGGTTGTGCCTGTCACTATAGTAGCTCCCAGGGCCACACGTTCCCAAATAGTAAAAGCAGCATTGGGCAGCGGTGTGGTCACAACTTCTTCCACGTCGAACTGTACATAGGTGGTGCCCACAGGAATATTTTTGCCGCCACCTGTTGGATCCAAGTCAAAGTTGGCTGCGCCGTCATAGCTATACACATTACTGATCTGTGACACAAACACATCCAAAGCAGCGTCGTATTTTTTCAAGTTCAAACTCATGCCGTTACCCACTGCACTGATGTTCTGCCAGATGCTGCCTGTGGGGGCTGGATTGGTGTCGGTTGATCTCCAACGCGGTGCCTGAAAACTGTAGGCCGGCAAGTATTCAGGGGCACGATGCACAATAGCACTGATACCCAGGGCACTCAAAAGAGCTGCACTGCTGACGTTGCCCAGTTCAATGCTGACAATACCACCGGCACTGGTGCTGCCATCGTTGGTGGCTGCACTGTCTGCGTAAATGGTGAGTTTGTTGCTTTCAGACGTGGCAGTCACCCCAGGAATGCTGGCTGCTGTGATCACCGCTGCAAAGGCAGACACATTGTTGTTGGGACCAGCAGGCACAGTGACCAAAGTTTCGTTGATGAAAAAATTTGCGCCAGCTGTGAGAGTGTTGCCTGCCACAGAGTTGGTGCCTTGCACTGTGAACCAGGAATTTTTCCAAGCATCTGATCCAATCAGTACCCACACATTGTCGTCGTTTTTGTAGTAGTGTTGATTGGCCAGGCTCACAGCACTCACAGCATAGTCACCGATACTGCCAATGGTGTTCAGTGGAGTGTAGTCATCATTGGCATAGTCGACCACATCTGCTGTGTCTGTGATCACAATGGGCTCTTGATTGGTAAATGTGTCAGACGTTTGATCCCATTCAAATATGCCCCAGCGGCTGACGCTGGTGTCCAGCCAGTAAGTGCCGTTGTCGGCATCGCCAGTGGGACGACTCAAACTTGCAGTCAACTCTGTGAGATCAATATCTGCACGCTGCACATAGGCACGGTTCGTGACACCCAGTGCAGAGTACGCTGCCAACAAACCATATTCGTTGAGCTCGTAGCCATTGATGGGTGTGCCAGTGGTGGTGTTGTAGAAAAATGGCACGCCAAATGTTGCTGCCAAATCACGCTGACTGGTGATGAGATAAGTTTTGTTTGCATTGGCGGCGGTTGTGCCTGCTGCTACACCGGTGCCAGCTGCATCAGCTTTGTTCTGTGCTGTGGCAATGAGAAAATAAGGGACTGTGTTGACAGCAGAAGGGATATATTGACTCTCGTCAATTACTGTGACTTCGACGCCTGGTGATACTAGTGCCATGGTTGATTCCTTTTCAAGTTACGGATATTTATTGGCATACTCCAAAAAAGGGGTTCTACGGTGGCCTATATATAGGTCCGGTGGATAAATAGCTGTATGAGACCCATGTGTAAAGTGTGTGATATTCGAGCCAGAGCCATTGCTTATCACAAGTATGATCGAGTGTACTATCATTCTCGTTGCAGTGTGTGCATGCGCAATAATAAAAAACTCAAACCGCCCGTGCCGCGCTGGCAAGGTGGAGGCTACAAAAAAAAATCAAATTGTGATCGTTGCGGATTCCGAGCCAGATTTATCAGTCAGCTGCTGGTGTATCATGTGGATGGAGATCTCAACAATACTGCATTGAGAAACTTGAGAACAGTTTGTAGAAACTGTGTGGAAGAAATAACCCGTACTGAAGTTACATGGCGGGCGGGTGATCTTGAACCAGACGCTTAACTAGACACAAGTTGCTTGACCTGTTGGTAAAGGTCGTCCAAGGTGCCGTTGTTGTCTAGTACCACATCAAATTGAGTGCCCACCCAGGCAGTTTCTGAGTCATGCACCCCCAACTGAGCCAGTCGGCGCCCACTCAATGACCAAGTTGAATTGCCGTCAGGTCCACGATTTCGACTCACTGCTGCGTCGTACCACTCGGGCTCAGCACCACGCACCACACGCACCACCATGCCGCCTGACTGCTTGATAGCTCGAATTTCGTTAGGGAATCTGCAATCACTTATGACCACATCATCTGTAGAATTGCGCAGTTTGTTTTCCAGGCTGGCAATCCAGATGTCATCGTGAAAGTTCTTGCGGCATACTTCTGTGCCCCATTGTTGTAGAATAAAACGTGGGGTCAAGTGCGGTATGCCTAAACGTTCAGCCCACCAGGGATCCACTTGTTCACGCCATTCACGGGCTTGTTTTGTGCGTCCTTCCAGCATGGTTCTGTCCCAACCAAACACCTGTGCCACAGCGTCTTTTAATGTGTTGGCAAAACTTTCTCGTCGAAAGTGATGTAGATTCACAAGATAGTCTGCAATGGTATCTTTGCCCGAGCCAATAAATCCACAAACGCCAATGATCATGCTAGCTCCTTGATATTTAAATGAGCCAAGGTTGTTTGCAACATGTCAATCTGTCTGCGGCAGTCTTCCAGCGCATGATGACTGGTAGCAGGCTTAGGCAACCCAGGGTACAAACTATATACCGTTCTTGCATCACGGATCTTGTAATATTGCCAGGGCAGTGGTTTACCGTAACTCTTGTAGGCATGTTCAAGGATATTGGCATCGTAGGTGGGACCATTCATCCAGATACGATTGCATTTCCAGCATAACCGATGCAGTTCATCTAGAGCCTGGTCCAAGGGTATGCGCCCATCTTCTGCAAAGGCTTCGTCCTGGGCAGCGCCTTGTGAGGCCCACCAGTTGATGGTCCCTTGTTCAATGGTACGTGTCTCTTGGCTCTCTAGATCAACTCTAGCATAGTACTTGTGTTCATAGTAACCTGAGCCAAAGGGGTCAAACGCCTGGGCCGCAATGGTTAGTATTGTTGCTTCAGGGCCTGTGGCCAAACCTTCAATGTCGATCATGAGATCCAATTTGATTCTTCCGGTACTTGTGTACTAGGATTATAGCACAATTTTAGATAAAAGTGTGAGGAGTTTAACCAATAACAAATGTAAGAGGTTGTGATCCGTCCACGTACATTTTGAGTTGTTCTAGCAATCCGTCCATTTGGGTCTGTGCTTCGGATTTCATGGCAGTGCCATTTAGGCTGCCACCACCTTGCGGGCCGGCAATGGTGACAAATTTTTCACGTGCTTCACCAATGATCATTTTGCAGTTGGCCACCATGTAATCTCGGATCCATTGCTGTATTTGGTGATCACTCAACAGGTTGAATTCGGGTTTTAGATTGTAGGTCCACAACAACACAGTTTCGCCCGAGCCTTTGGGATCACGGATCAGTTGCAGTTTCTTTGTTACAGGGTTCCAGGTGTAGTTCATGTAGGCGCCAAACATACGCCCAGCCAGTTCGATGTACTGACTGTAGAAGTCGTAGGTGGCCAGGCCGCCTGCCACGTTGAAGTTCATTAGGTACACGTTGAGCGAGGCCTGTGCAAACGGATCAAAGTTTGACGCAAACGGGCCTGAGCTGTCGCCAAATGTTCTGCGAAATATTTGACGCACACTCACAACTTCTTGAGGCAGTTCGTAGATGTTGACATCTTGTACCAACTGCATGAAACTGTAACTTTCTTCATAGGCGTTGTTGGCCCGTTGGCGATAGGTGCCAATGGTTTTTTGATAGGCCGCTTCGTAGTGTGCAGGATCTAATTCGAGATCAATTATATCGCCGCCCAACTGTAGCTTGACATACTCTATCAAGTTTTGCTTCAGTGTGGGCAGTGATTGTTGTTGCTGTTCTGGCATCAGGAACTCCGGTTCTTGTATTTATTGACATGATTTATGCGAGTGCCATTTGTTAACACTTGTACTGCTTTATTCCACAATTGATTGATGCCATCTATCCAGTCACAGATACTGGGGTTCAGCAATGGCTCTCCGCCAAGAATGGTTATGCGTTGCAGTCTAACATGCTTGGACCATTGCTGGTATTGTTCGGCATAATCACTCCAGCGTTGCCATCCACGAAAATCGTGATCGTTGAATCGATTACAGTTGTTGCAAGATAAATTGCAAACATTTGTACTGTAAAATTCAATGTTGGACACAAAAGCGCGATGATCACTGGGATCATCGTCTGGGATACTGTGCATAGACCTATTTACCAGGCCTTGAGCACCACCAAGTTCTCCGTGCCACGTCCGTTGAACGGGGTTTCTGTTGTGGAGAGATCTTTGTAGATCTTACGTGCGGCTGGCTTGCCTGCGGCTTGCACTGCTTTGACAACATCTGCTGGCTTGCGCACAGTTTTTTGCATGGTCTCAATGGTGCTGAAACCAATGATTGAGTTTGACTTCACAGTAAACGCCTGTGTATGACTGTCAGCCACAAGGTGGATCAGTTTGCGCTTCTTGGTGTCGTACAACCAGGCTTCTGCTTTGTCCACAAGACTTGCGGCTGGTAAACCTTTGAGCTTGAGCTCGGCAAATTCCATTAACACTTTGAACTTTGCGGCACGTTTCTCAGGTGGCACTGACTTGACCTTGCGTGGCTTGCGTTCAACTTTCTTGATCTGCACATAGGCGCCGCAGTCATTGATCACTGCTTCACAAAATTTCACAACATTTCGCATTTGAATCTTTGAGAAATTGCTGTAGCCTTCTACCACCTGTGCATCTTTGCCTTCGATCACAGTTTCAAACTCTGCAAGTTTGTGCTTCCACAAGTTGGCAATGTCTGAAATCATTTGTGGTGCTACATTTAGTCCGCGGATAACTGTGATTGGCTTGTAGTCTGCTGACCTCTTGGCACCGTTGACCACAAACTCATCAAACATGCCGTCCAGTTCGCCGGCACACTCTGAGACCTTTTCACGCAGACGATCCTGAATATTGGGTTTGGCTACTGCTACAACTTCTTCTACAACCACTTCGGGTTCACGTGCAGTTAATATTTCTTGGATGTAGCCTTCCAGTCGTACTTGTTCTGTGTCTGTGAGTTCCAGGCCCACCATGCTCATGCGGCACAGCCATGCAGTGGTCAGTCGAACTGCTGAGTCAGGTACACCTTTCAATGCACGAACATCTGCTTTGCGTCCGTTGTGCTCTAAGTAAGCCACTAGCATTTCACGTGCGTCTTTTTTGCCGTAAAAGTAATTGTACCACGAGAACGCAGAGCTCAGTTGACTGGTGCGGTTGTCCGTGGGTTGCACACGCCATGTGGGTTCCAGCCCTGTGTATTTGGTATCAGGACTGCGAGGGTTTAGTGGCTTGACAGCGGCTCGTGTTGCGTTCATTGGGGCTCCTGTAGATTATATGTAATTATAGCAGAATGGCCATTGTTGGTCAACTCAAAGCCCTTTCGGGCTTAGGGGTTTAGAAAACATGCCCTTTAAATTGTTCATAATCGTAAAATGCAACCAAAGTATTACCTCGGAAAAACACTGTGAGCCCACCCAAGTCCTCGCGCACATCTGCCCCGGTAGTCTCTGCAATAAAGTCCGTAGCACGAGTCTCAAGCATCTCCATCAAGTCATCACCAGTGGCTTCAAAACTTGCAAGAGCCTCTGCTTCATAATTGATACTGTAATTTGGTGCTACACTGTTGATCATCTCACTGTGCAAATCGGTAACTAAATCGCTCATTGCTGGCTCCTTTGTTGTCTAGTCCATATTATAGCATTAGGGTAATTATTGGTCAACCAGCTCAAAGGTAAACCCAAAGTACTATAAATATAGGATGCCAAGATTAAGTATGTACCGGCCTAACCGGACCCGAGATTATCAATTTTTAGATCGTATCATACGCGAGCAATACACTGTGGGCGGATTGGATATCTATATCCACAAATACATGGGACCACAGGCAGGTGGCAATGATTCAGCCCTGAGTGGTAATTTTGACGCCACACAGCCCACATATGAAGCAGTGGATGTGCTTAACATTCAAGACTTGCTGTTGCTGGAAAACCGTGACAGAATATACGATCCCGATGTGTATGTCATGCGCGGCGTGTACAACACACAGGACGTGGACTTTGATTTGACACAGTTTGGGCTGTTCCTAAACAACGACACCATATTCATGACGTTTCACTACAACACCATGATTGACACATTTGGTCGCAAGCTCATGAATGGTGACGTGATAGAGATTCCCAACCTGAAGGACTATCATCCGCTGAATCAAGACATTCCGCGAGCCTTGCCTAGATACTATCAGATTCAAGATGCTGACTATGCCAGTGAAGGATTCTCTGTAACTTGGTTGCCTCACCTGTGGCGTGTGAAGTGTACCCCCATGAAGGATCAACAAGAATTCAGCAACATCACAGACAAGCCTTTTGTGACAGAAAACATCTGGGATCCTGGCAATTTTTATCCTTCAGGTACCATTGTCAATCAAGGCCACAATTATTACCAAGCACAGGTCAATGTGCCTGCTGATACAGACATAACCAATAGCAACTTCTGGGCGCCTTACACACCTGACACTATCAGCGATGCACAAGGCACCAGAGTCAAGGATCTTGAAATCAACGATGCCATCCTGGCACAAGCAGATGCCGAAGTGCCGCTGTCGGGCTACGACAATCAAACTTTGTACATTGAGCCTACCACACCCACAGGGGAGCCAGCCAATCCTACCAGTCTGACTGCTGATGAAACTGTCACTGTGGATGGCACACAAGGTGGCATGGCTGTGACTCCTACTAGTGCGGGATATGCTGAGGGATATCTCACAGGCGGCGGCACAGCGCCCAATGGTATACCAGTTACTCCTGCAGTGAACTTCCCGCCCAATCCAGTGGCCGGTTCTTATGTGCTACGACTGGACTACAAACCCAATCGCTTGTTCCGTTATGATGGTGTACGTTGGGTCAAAGTTGACGACAAGGTGCGCACTGACCTCAACAACGGGCCAACAAATAAAACACTGCGCAGCGGCTTCGTAAATAACACTGCAACTGTCAGCACCAAAGACCTGGGCAACATTCCAAGTCGTCAAAGTCTCAGTGAAATACTTAGACCGCGTGCTGACAACGGCGACCAAGGTGGGTTCTTGCCACCTGGCACTTAACTGGGGGCAACCCAAATTCAAAGCTTCTTTTATGGTGAGCCATAAATAAACGCATGCACATATACAGAATCACCAACACTATCAATAACAAAATGTACATTGGTCAAACTATACAAAAAAATCCCAAGATGCGTTGGTATGAGCATTGTGCTAAAACCCGTAATGGCCAGAACAATCATTTATACAACAGCATGAGATTGTACGGCGTTACTAACTTTGTTTGGGAAGTGATTGATTCAGCAGACACCCTTGATGAATTGAATCTAAAAGAACAACATTGGTTAGATGAGTATAGAAAAATAACCGAAGTGTATAATATTAGAGAAGCTGGAAATAATAAAACTCACAGTGAAAAGTCTAAAGAAAAAATGAAAGAGTCTCAGAAACAGGCTCATGCCCGCAGACGAGCAAAAGGTACAGATACTTGGACTCGACGTGATAGTGGTGCCATGAAGGGCAAAACACATCCAAGAAAAGGCACATCAGGATTATGGCACATGCCTGCAGAGGCCAAAGAAAAACTAAGCCAAATTCAACTTGAACGTAGTGGTACACGGGGTAAAACTTGGAAAACCATAGACGGTAAACGAGTGTATATGGACAAGGAGAATTAAAATTAATCAATATTTTTATGACGCTCAAATACGCAGATTCTTATTGCAATTCACCAGAATTTTTTCTGGATTTCAAATTGAGTACGGCAACGAAACTGACGGAGTAAATGCTGCCGCCTTAATACGTGTGCCTGTTCGTTATGGTGATGCCAGTCGCAATGCTCAAACCATCATACAAGAAAACAGTCGCAACAGTCTGCCGTCAACTCCCTTGATGACTTTTTACATCACTGGACTAGACTATGAGCAAAGTCGCATGCAGGATCCTTACTTTGTGAGCAGAATCAATGTGCGCCAACGCACTTATGATCCTGTGACTGAAACCTACGAAACCACACAGGGCAATGCATTCAGCATCGAACGACTCATGCCTGTGCCATTCAAACTCACAATCAACCTGGATATTTGGACCAGTAATACCAATCAAAAGTTGCAGTTGCTGGAACAGGTTCTGACCTTGTTCAATCCCAGTCTAGAAATACAAAGCACAGACAACTACATTGACTGGAGTAGTTTGAGTGTGATGTACTTGGACCGCACTCAATGGAGCAGTAGAAGCATACCCATTGGCACAGACAATCCCATAGATGTTGCCTCGCTGACGTTTAGCATGCCCATCTGGATATCTTCGCCTGCCAAGGTGTTAAAACTGGGTGTGATCGAACGTGTGATTGCGTCAATGTACGATGCACAAGGCGACCTAAACAATGCCATCGACAATGAAGACCTGTTGATGGGCACCAGACAAGTGATCACTCCTTTCAACTACGCCACTGTGTTGATTGGAAACAAACTGCAGTGTTTACAACAAAAGTATGTTGCTGAAGAACCCAGCAATGACAGCATTGTACCCACAGAAATTGTGACAGATTCTAACCTGTTGTGGCCAGCAGTGATTGACCTGTATGGATCACTGCGTCCTGGTATCAGTCAAATCAGACTGATACAACCAGACGACACAGAAGTTGTGGGCACTGTTGTTCTGGATCCCAACGATGACCGATTTTTGTTGTTTGACGTGGACATTGACACCACTCCACAAAACACCCTTGATCCCATCAATGCCATTATCAATCCTTTGGCAACTGGCCCAAGACCAGAAGATTCTGTGTTGCAAGGAGTGAGATATTTGCTGACCGAAGATACAGGGTCCTTGGACAATCCTGTGCCAGCCACAGATTGGACAGGTGCCAATGGTCGCGGCCTAGTGGCACAGGCCAATGACATTGTTGAGTACTCAAACAACTACTGGCGTGTGGTATTTCGGGCTGCCACAGAAACCAACAACACACAGTATGTGACCAACATCACCACAGGCATTCAATATCGCTGGACCGGCGAAGCCTGGGTCAAGAGTTATCAAGGCGTGTATGCAGGAGGCAGCTGGAGGATTGTGCTGTGAAAGCCGTGGGAGTTTGGTTTCGTAGCAGTGCCACAGGACGCTATTTGTATTTGTTACGCAATGATACTAGACACCCCGGTTCATGGGGACTGCCTGGTGGCAAGGTAGAAACAGGTGAAACATTACTGGGTGCCATGGAACGTGAGTGCATTGAAGAACTGGGATCAATGCCTGAATATCAACGCCTGGTTCCACTGGAAAAATTCACATCATCAGATTCACAATTTGAATACAACACCTGGGTGTGTGTTGTGGCTGATGAGTTCATTCCCTCACTCAACAACGAGCACATGGGCTATGCCTGGATTGACCGAGGTCAATGGCCCAGACCCATGCACCCAGGCCTGTGGTCAACTGTGAACATTGAAGCAGTACAAAGCAAGATAGACACTGTGGAGCGGTATCTTGCTGCCAGCAGTTAAGCCTGGCTTTCTTGAAAACTCAACTGGATCTCACCCTGGGGATTGGTCTGTGCGGTCAAGGCTGTGATGGTCACAGCCAACACTTCAGGACCATTGGGATAGGTACCTGTGCCGGGCACAGCACTCTGACCTATCTGTTTGATATTGGTAAGATCCAACTGATTGGTTCCTGTGGCATTGATGGGTATGGCAAACAGTCGTTCTCCTCCAGCAATGTCCGTGGCAATTGTGGCTACCTTGAGATTCAAGTCATTGGTGGTATTGACGCCACCCAGTGCATTGCCCAGAATTTTTAGTGTATCGCCCACAGCATAGCCTGTGCCGGGATTTTGAATAGTAATGGCTGTGGTGGTGCTGCTGTACACAGTGCCTGCACGATTTAGTACCACTGTGATGTTGGCGCCGGTACCCGAACTGCTGACCACAGCAGGTGTGAGATTGCCAAAACTCACCGTGCCAAAAGTACCAAAACTTACCTTAGTTCCTGAGCGTGTGAAACCACCTGTGGTGATCAGTGGTGCAGCCTGCACGCCGCCAGTGGCATCACCTGTGAATGCAGGAGCCACTGCAAACTGTGAAAAACTAGGCTGAAAACCACCACCAGCATTGTTCAAGCCAGTGAACACTGTGTTGGCTG
>Ga0247840_10008657_pt1 | contig 13534 bp, 18 predicted proteins | sample LaCruzMarch2015__FD_192404 | JGI IMG/M metagenome (GOLD analysis project Ga0247840, IMG submission 192404) | Freshwater microbial communities from meromictic Lake La Cruz, Castile-La Mancha, Spain - LaCruzMarch2015_17m | ecosystem: Environmental > Aquatic > Freshwater > Lake | place: Spain...
ATCTTCCTGCAGATACCGCTGCAGGTCGGTCAGGGACATCGTCGCAACGCCCGCCCCGCAGAAGAGGGGATTGAAACCGGAACATCACTGTAACTCCGGGGTGCAGAAGGTCTGGTCGCAACGCCTGCCCCGCAGAAGAGGGGATTGAAACCTCTTCTCTGATGAACTCCGCCTCAATGTACTTTGCAAAGTCGCAACGCCTGCCCCGCAGAAGAGGGGATTGTTTCACCGGTGATGTCTTGGATGACGCTGTCAGAAAATCGCGGTCATTTTTCGGCTGCCGTTATTACTACACTCCCGTTTCTGGTGAGCACTATGAAAAAAACTAGACGACTCATGGTTTCCTCTTGCGGTACCAGCATCCTTAGCAATGGGGCCGATCAGGCCACCCGCAGTCTCCTCATCCAACTGGCCAACAAATCCGCCGCAGAGCTCGACGCCCAGCAAAAAAAACGCATCGACGCCTTGGCGGCCGAGCGCGCACAGTTCCTCGCCTCTTCCTCCTTGTCCGATGTCTGGTCCGGTAGCGCGGAAATCAGCGGGATAGCCGCGTTCTATGGTCGCGATTTCGCCTCCGGCAAGGGCGACCAACACATCTTTGTCCATAGCGACACGTACCAAGGCGCGCTCTGCGCCTCGCTGCTCGCCGAATGGTGCCACAGCAAAAACATGGCCGTCGAGACCGCGCGCATTCCTGGCCTCAATACCGCGGATTTTGCCTCCTTCAGCGCCGCCATGACCGATCTCGCCCAATGGTGCATTGAGCGCATCGCGCCAGAACGAAGCCCCCATTGCCGCGTGGTCTTCAACCTCACCGGAGGATACAAAAGCCTACAGGGTTTCATGCAAACCCTGGGCATGTTTTACGCAGACGAAATCGTCTACCTCTTCGAAGGCGCCAAGGAACTGCTACGCATCCCGCGATTGCCCATCAACATCGACGCCGGCGCCTTGGATGAAATTCACGCAAACCTGCGCCTCTTCCGCCAGCTCAGCTACAACATGAAAGTTTCAGAACAGGAAATCAGCAACATTTCCGAGACCATGCTCTTCAGCCTGGACGGCGAACACTCGCTCTCTGCCTGGGGCGCTATATTTTGGGACCGCTACCGGCAGGAGAGATACGGCGTGGAACTTCTGCCCTCGCCCCTGCCCGAGCGCATCGTCTACGGACCTGACTTCATCAAGCAGGCCGAGCAGCGGTTCAAGGGGCTTCCAAAGTACACCTTCGAACTCAACGAGCGAATCGACCAGTTGGCTCGTTTTTTGCTAAGCAACCAGCTCTTAAACCCCAAGGGGTTGACGTTCAAAGGGATCAAAGGGAATCCCGTTCCAGGCTCAACGCACGAATTCCGAGCCTGGAGTACCTACGGAGGGTGGCGCATCTTTTGCCACTTTGAAGGCGCAGTCTGCCACATCGACACACTCAGAGAGCACCTCTAACCGGAAAAGGAGTAGGGCCTCATGAGTCACATCGTCTGGTATCACATCGGGGTCGAGAGTCCCACGACCCCGGACGCGCCGCTGCCGGAGTTGCCGCGCATCCCTCGGGGCTGTTTGGTCGTCGTCGAAGGCAGAGCGCCCATCTGGAGATACGGGCTGGCCTTCCATCGTCTGCACGGAGGCCCAGCCGCAGCCGTCGGCGTCTACGACCCCAGGCTGGGCGTGGTCATCGTCGCCAGCCACTCTCCAGAATACAATGAAGGCCAGGTGCTCCCCGTCGAAGCGCCCAGTTCTTAGCTCTACAAGCGAGGTTGCATATATGAGCACCAAGCATTTTGTCATACTCTGTCCGGTTGGCGTCTCCTTGAAAAACAATGTCAAGAATTCCAAGAATCTCGACGACTCTGAGAAAGAGTTTTTCAAAACGCGGATTCTCGATGAAATCCAGCGTGATATCGAAAAAAACGTGGTTCCCGATGGCGAGGAGCGCTCGGGATGGAGTGAGTGGGGTTCGTGGCAAGAAGACTTCGATAAGTTTCTTGAACGCACCAACTGGGACAAAACTTTTCCTCCCGCAGAGTATTCAAGTATTTTTCGATGGTTGAAAGACAAAAAAACAGTTCTCCCCTCCTTGACCTTGCATTTGCTTCCGACAAGGACGGATGGGGCTATCGCCACAGCCTATGCGACGCAGTTCCTCTTGGCGCAAGAGAATCGTAAAGAAAAGATAATAGAAACGTTTGAAGCTCGTTACAGGACGCTTTCATATGAAGTTAACAGCAGGATTTCGCTTGACGAAGGGATTGGCAAGCTGTTTAAGGCATACGACGACATTTTACCAAAAGCAAAATCTTCTGGTGTAGAATGCATCATAAATATGACAGGCGGCTATAAAGTCATCAGCGCCTATTCTGTGCTATACGCCCAAATCCATGAGCTTGCCAGTATCTACACATACGAAGGTAAAGACAATAATGCGTTTGAGTTGCTCCCCTTGCCAATCAGCTACGCCCTTGACTCGCTTGACGAAGTGTCAAACCTTGTTCAGGCCATCTATAAGGGCCGAGCTATCCTTCAGGGGTATGAAAAGTCGCACTTTCAACCATGGATAAAATCACTGATCGATGAGCAGTCGCCCAAAGTGCTGGTCAATGCCTTGCATGATTACTATGAAGCGCAACGCAAAAAGGGTGGCGCGTACGGAAGTGCTCTCCTTGATGTGCTGCGAGAAAAGGAGGAGGGGTCCAAAGGGCTAGGCACCCCTTGGTACGACTACCTCAAACAGTGCATTGCAGAGCCATGGTCAGAGCTTTGGCTTGGCGATCAGATCCCCGAGACGGTCGAACATAGTCGACGGCATTCAAAAAGGCTTATGGAGTTAGCGAGCTATCTATTCCGCGCCGAGTGTCCTCAGTTAAAGGAGTTGGGCTTGGCCAAGCCCTTTAGTCTCGCCTTGCTTATTTCCGCTATTTACCTTCATGATATCGGGCACACGGCAGTCGTACATCCCATTGATGAAAACCAAGAAAAGGGCGTATTCCCACTTGGCCTGTTTCCTTCCTGTGTCCGTGAGGTGCACCACCTACTCTCTGCGGAGCTTATGCGAAAAAACGAGGAAACCCTTTTTCCTGTATACGAGGAAACGTCCCTGCCGAAAGAGAAGATCGATCTGCTACGGATTTTGACTCCCCTCGTCAGTGAGCATCACAGAGGCTATACCCGACTTTCTCGTAAGCAAGGCGCAGCTACGCCGAAAACAATCATCAAAAATGTTGGGACGATGTTGTTTGGGGAGTATTTCGAAGAGACCTGTGCGCCGCTTCAAGAAAGAATTGAGAACCATCCCAAACTTCCCAAGGATAGTGAGTTTCCCGTGCTGCATGTTTTACGCGTTGCGGCCCTCTTGCGCGTTCTCGATGGCTGCGATGTCCAGGCCGACCGGACGGTCAACGAAAATTATATTATAGCTCGCCTTGAAAGAACCAAGGAAGAGGCGAAAGCCCTTTGGCGTCAACTGCGTCCCATGCTCAAAGATTCAGGTGTGTTGCAAGAGTCCGGTAAAGATATTGTTACGCATCTAGAAACGATTGAGTCTCTATCTTGCAAACTTACCTCCAGTGACTCAGCCAACGGGACGCTCAGCGATGACATAAAAAACAATTTAGACGACGCATGCAAGAAGATATACAGCAAAATTATCGATAGAATTGGAATTATGTATAAAAATGACAGCATGTGCTTTGTCAAGCATGAATATGCATCTCTGGTGCAATTCTACTCCCTCATCAACAGATATGCATTCAAATGGGAACAATTCCTCCACTTTTATAAGCATCGCTGCGTTGCGTTCATTATGCCGCTCATTAACAAAGAAGGGGATCCTGAAATGTTGATCTGGCCAGCACCGCGACAAGAACAAAGTGCAGCGCAACACGAGAAGTCAAAGGCACAACTCGAGGATGTTAGAATTGAAATAGAGAATGAATACAATGCAGTCAAAGAGGTGTTGTTCGGCCTAACTATCACTGTTAAACTCGCGCGGGAGTGATTTTTAGGCGCAACACATTCCGATAGCCGCAGAAAACGCCTGCCTGGACAAAACCAGGCAGGCGTTTTCATTTTGGACAACTGCGCGCTGCCGCCAAACGCTCACCCCCGAGACCAAAGTCAAACCGGTCTCATCGCGTTCCTCCAAACATAGATATGTAATGTGAGTCTCACGCTCAACCCCAACCCTATTTACCATAGAGGAGGAGTACCATGGGCTTGTTGTGGGTCATGTTTGTCGCGCCCCTGCTGCAGATCTGCCCGCCCTTGGCGGTGGTCCTGCTGGCCTGGCTGGCGTAGCTGCCCTTGCGCAGAACCGACGTCCCTAAGGCGACCGTTCAACCCAATTGCCTATCCCAAAGGAGAAGAATCATGCTCACCGGCGTTGTCGCCTGGCTGCTCGCGTGGCTCGCTACCCCCATCGGGTTCGCCGTCCAGATGATCCTGTCCCTCTTCGTTTTCCTGTTCACGAGCTAGAAGCTGTCTCGCCCTTGGGTGCGAGGCGAATATTTCTCCTGCCCTGAGGGCTCCACCGACCCGCGCCAGAAATCTCTGATAAATAGACATTTAACAAGGAGGCGAGTGAGGCCTCACAAACTGAACCAAAGGAGGAAACGCCGACAGCGCCGTGGCTACTCCGCGACGGCGCGCCCAGCATCTTAAACTGATTTCCCGGGCAGCGAAGCCAAGTTCGCTCCAGGCCGGCGCAAACGCGTTGGCCTGGAGCGTCTCGGCTCAGCGCAACGCAAAGGAGACAGGCCTTGATGCGCTCTCGCTAGACAGGCTCGTGGAGTTGCCCCCCCACTAAACCGGACACCAAATCACTTCGCGACGTTCTCGTCCTCAGTCAACGCCGCAAAGCCCCACCCTCTGCTCTTTCTCGTTTCCAAGCGCTAAACCCCGCTCAGCGCACCATCCCGTATTCTCTCAAACATAGACATTAGAACATAGGCGTCCGCACAGCGGACAGAACCTGGCGGCAAAAAGCTCTAACAGCACCCCTCAACGGCAACCGACCGCCCCAAGCCTGCCTACCCACCTTATCAAGGAGGAATATTTATGCTTGTTGACATCCTCTCGTTCATTTTCCCTCTGCTGTGGGGCCCTGTCCCCTTCGTCTACCCGCTGTTCTGGCTTATGTAGAGGCCCAGTGGGCCAGGGATTCGTTGGCGAGGCAACATCCAAACCAAACCTCAACCCAGGAGGGAAAAATGAACAAGAAGACCATTTTTGCAGTTTTGACCGCCATCTGCGTGTCGGTGTGCGGCGTCGAGGCCGCCACCGCTGGTGTCGCAGGCAAGGCGATTGGCTACACCATCGAGGCGGGCAGCCAGGTTTTGACTGGCCACAGCGGGTACCGCGACGCAAAGACCAACGAGGACCACAGCATGACCGAGGCCCTTGGGGACGGCGCAGTGACCACCGTCGTCGTTGGCTATGGCGTCGGCAGCGCCATGAGCGCCGGCGCGGGCTCGCTTGCCGGGTACGCCGGCCTCGCGTCCGCCGTGTCCAACCTCGGACTTGGCGGGGCAACGACCGCAATCGCCGGCGCGATGGGCAGCTCGGCCACCGGCGCGGCGGCGACCACGCTCGTCACCTCCGCCGTGGGCGGGCCTGTGGTCATGGGCGCGCTCATCGTCGTCGGGACGGCTGCTGTCGGCTATGGCGTTTACAAGGGCAGCCAGGCCGTGTGGAACTTGATCAAGGACTAGCAGACCCACACGTCCAAGCAGACTCGCAGAAAGGGCCTGCCTGGGCGGCAGTTTTCACTCTAACATAGATATTACAGTAAGAGGAGAACCATACAACCAAAGGAGGAGACATCATGACGACGATGCTGGTTGCACTTGTGACCTTTGTGCTCAGCTCCATCGCGCAGCTTTTCGGCCTGGGCTACGCGCTGGTCCTCTGGGTCCTCAGCAATATCTACGCGGTCTTCCTCTTGCTGCTGTAGGCGCCCCCAACATCAGACCATAGGAGGCATTATGAAGCGAAGCATGGCGTGCGCGATCATCTGCCTGCTGCTTGTCGTCGCTGCTTCCCAGGCCGAGGCAGGCGCCGGCGCGATCGTGAAGACCGCGCTCAAGGGCCTGAGCGAGGTGGCGAGCGCGTCCAAGCGGTTGCTCTTGGGGGCTGCGGACGAGGCCGCGCATGCTTTGTCCGCGATCGAACGGGAACTGTTGCGCAGCGGCAAGGAAGCGTATGTGGCGGGCCGCAAGGTGGTCAAGCGCAATCAGACTTTCGATCCGCGCCAGACCGACGCCCTTGGACGCAGCAACACCGCCCGCATGCGCGAGGGCTTGTCCCCGGTCGGAAAGGATGGCAACCCGTTGGAGCTGCACCACATGCAGCAGAAGAACGATGGCGTAATCATGGAAATGACCCGCGCCGAGCACAGAAGCAACTCGGCTGATCTGCATCGCTACCGTCAGGAGAGCGAGATCGATCGGGAGGGGTTCAACCTGTGGAAGCGCAACTACTGGAAACAACGTTCGGAGGATTTCAACAATGGCTAACGCAAGGATTATTCGGATCGAACAGGCGTTGGGCGTACGACTGCCGCAGGACTATGCGCGTTTCGTGATCAAGCGCGGCGTATGCCAGGTCGGCGACATCGAAGTCTACGCCTGGGACGAACGGATTCAGAACGAGGACGCGATCCCGTGCGTCATCGGAGCGACGCGGCGGCTGCGCCAAGAAGGCACTTTGCAGCCTGGGGACATCGTCATCGCGCACACTGGCTACGAGGACTTCGTGCTCGCGCTGGACACGCAGGACGGCGGCGTCTACGAACTCGGCCGTCTCGGCAGGAGGAGGATCGCCGAGTCTTTTGAACTGTGGTTGCGTAGCGTGGAGACTTAGCCGCCTACGCCCTATTGGTCGCACCTGCTCAAGGTTTCTATCTCGATATTTTCACGTCTTCCCTCGCCCTTGGCTAAAATTCACTGAAACATAGACATACTAAAGAGAGGCTGGAGTACCCTGCGCCAGCCTCAGGCGCAGGGCAATGGCCCCAGGTAACCATGCTACACCATCTATCACCCCATTGAAAGGAGAAGATGTGAAGAAGACCCTTGCAATCGCTTCGGCCGTGACCAGCAACCTGGCCGAGATCGGAGCTGGCGTCGCCTGCGCAGCTGCGCTGCACGCGATTGGGCAGATCAAGAAGAGCTTCGTCGTGGAGCTCTTCATCAAGGTCGGCCTGCCGATCGTGCCCTCGGCCGCCGTCACTGGCGCGCTGGTCGGCTACTCGCTGATGCGCGCGGCTTTCAAGCTGCGCGACGCGCAGACCCGCGCCGTGGCCGTCGCCACCGCACAGCGCCTGGCCGGGACGGTCATCCCCTTCAAGAAGGCCATGTAGAACAACCGTCTAACTAAAGGAGGAATCTATGAATATCCTGGGAACGGTACGCGCCGGACGCACGGGCCTGCATGTGGCCTCCAGCCTGGCTGGCGGTGTCGGAGGAGCGGCCTTGGCCTATGCCGTCCAGGCCGCTAACGTAGGCGCGCTCGCCCACTTCCTGGGCATGTTTGGCATGGGTGGAATCGCCGTACTGGGTGCCCCGGTATTAGCCAGTGCTGCCCTGGGGTCCCTGCTCGTGGGCGGCGTCGTCTACGGGGTCAGCGCAGCCAGCCGCGTCGAGGGCGAGGCCATCGCCGCAGCCGATAGCGAGGGTTTCACCGACTCGCAGCCGAGCTAGATCCCTGCCTTCAGAGGCGATGGCGCACAGGCAACCTTCAACCTAACACCAGCCCAAGGAGAATCACATGGACAAGCACCTTGACATCAAGAACATCCTTACGATCGAGGACATCCTCAACCAGCACGAGAGCCTCAGTCGCGAGGAGCTGCGCGAGGGCATCGAGAATCTCGGCCTGAGCCGCGAGGACAAGGGTTTGCTGTGGCGCGCCTCCAAGGCGCTCATGGAGCACAAGGGCGAGCTTGTGGCCATCGGCCGGAAGGTGGTCGAGATCGTCATCGGGGTCGCTAAGCGCTACCCGAACACCATGGCAGGCCTGGTCGTAGGCTCGGTCATCGCAACGCTGCTGTACTCGATCCCGCTGCTGGGCCTGATCTTGGGGCCGGCGCTCGGCCCCTTCGCCCTGCTGATCCCGACCTGCACCGGCCTGGTCGTTGACTTCAAGCTCATGATCACCGCGGCGCCGGCTGCCTAGACATTTTAATGTTGAAATGTCATACTGGAAATAAAAGAAAAGTCCTGGGGGAGAGAAACTTTTTGTGCACAGCTTGGCTGTATAAGACCCTCTAACGCTTCGCTCTCGATGCCCGTACGGCTCGCGAAGCCTCGCCTACGGTCAGTCGGGCTTTTCAAGCGTAAGAGGCTCTAAAAAAGTATCTCTCCCACAGACCCCCCACTCTCAAATACTACACTAATTACGAAGAAAAGGTGTCTCATTTTCATTGACAGATTCCGCTATCAGGGACGGCGCATTGCTGCTCTCGCCTCCCGAGCTGGCCATGGCGCTCAAGCAGCCGCTCCAGCGGACTGCGCAGGCCTGAGGCCCTTTGCATGATAAAATACGTGCGAGGTTTTATGTTCAAACTCCAAGGCCGCAACTTGATACGAGTCCTGTGGGCGGCCATTGTCGCGCCGTTGCTGGGAGGGGTGATCCTCTTTTCGGCGCTACGGCCGCCTGCGCTGGAGCGGCTACTGCAACAAGGGATCGAGGCCCTGGAGGGCGCGGACGAGGACGCGGCCCTCGCGTGCTTTTGGGAAGGGCTGGAGTTGGCCAAGCGCAAAAGAGATGCGAAACACATCGACTACTTCGCCCAACAGCTCGGCCAGGCGCAGGAGAAACGCGGCGCCTGCGCCGCGGCCGTGGCCAGTTACGAGCAGGCTATGTCCATTGCGCTCAAAAGCGAAGGACAGCCCGGCGCCGACGTGCTGCTGGCCAAGCTCGCCGCGCTGCATCAGCGGCTCGGAGAGCATCAGAAGGCGCTGGAGCGCTACATGCAGACCCTGTCCAGGGCCCGGGACAAGGGAGACAAACGAGCGATCGGCGAGGCGCTTTTCCTCCTCGGCATGGCGAGCATGGCGTTGCGCCAAATCGCCAAGGCGCAAGGGAGCTTTGAGGACGCGCTACGCCTCGCGCGCGAAGCCGAGAATCTGCAAAGCGAGGTGATCGCGCTGTTCTCCCTGGGCTCCACGCAGTTCTTACTTAGCCAGGAGGCGGAGGCGCGGTCCTCGCTGTTCGAGGCCGTGCGTCTCGACGGCGAGCTCGGCCGCCCCGCGATTCAATGGCGTAGCCATATAGCGCTCTCGATGAACGAGGAGCTGCGCGGTCGCGACGACGTGGCTGTGTTCTTTCGCAAGCTGGACCTGAACGTTTTTCTGGCCCAGCCCCCCACGGACGTCGCCGAGCAGCTCAAGGAGCGCACGATCTGCAGCCCGCAGGCGGAGTGTAAGATCCTGTGCTAACTCCTCGGCCGCCTGGGTCGGATGGAAGAGTTACTGAAAGCCGAGGCGCTGTGCGGCCAGCTCGAGCAGGCCCGCGACGGCGCGAAAGGCGCCTTTGCGCCGATCCCGTACACGGACGCTGAAAAATCACTGGCCGAGGAATTCGCGCGCAGAGCCGAACGGCTCAAGACCGCAGCCCACGCCCGCGCCGACGTGGCGCCAAAAGGGAAAACCGACCCGCAGGCCCTGGGGCCGGAGGAACGCGAACGACTGGTGACGCTGACCGCCGACCTGGAGGCGGCCCGCGCGAGCTTTGACGCGCTTGTCGTCGGCATGTCGGAGAAACTGCGGGCGCCATGAGGCGCGCCCGCGCGGCGACGGACAAGGGGCTGAGCAGAGGTCGAAAAAGCGCTTGCGGGTTCGCTTCGGGCTGGGCATGGTGACGTGTCTAGCTCGAAAAGATCCTTGCGGCGCCGTAACAAGGGGGACGTATGGCGCGTCTGAAAGTTTTGTTCAACGAGGCGGATCATTTTTCTCGATCGGGCGTCTGTTGTATCTGCGCGTCGCACGAGGATGTGCGTCCGGCACCGCGGCGTTTTCGCCACACGATTCTGCTCCGGCCCAAGATTTCGTTTTTCCAGCGGGGGCTGCTGGGCGTGGGGCTCTTGCTCCTCTCCGGGCCTATCGGTCCGCTGCTGCTGTTGACCTATGAACGACAACACACGCGCGAAGCCGAGGTTCCCATCCCCGTGTGCGGCGCGTGCAGGGCGCTTTTTCCGCGTAAAGACCGCATAGCGAACTTTCCGCGCAGGCTTGGATTCTGGATGCTCCTTTTGCTCGGCATAGAATTCGCGCTCCTGGTTTTGTTCTTCCTCCTCGCCGTGCTTCGCAACAATGTGCATTTTTTCAGCACGATACTCCTAGATTCACATCTGGAGTACTTTAAAGTCGGCTATCTTGTCCCGGCGTTCCTTTGCATCCTCCTTGTGCTCGCCGCTCTCCCCTGTCTTCTCATCCCCTTGTTCTATAGGCCGCGGCTAAAGGACATGGGAGACGAGCACGTCGTTTTTGCCGTGAGCGAGGCGGTCGCTCGCCACTATCCAGAACTGGGCGAATGAACTGCGCATGGCCATGATGTCGCCATCGCCGTCACATCACAACAATACAGAATACATGAGAAACGCATGCCATCGCCCTGGGATCAAGACAGCGCTGCTCGCGCATGGCAATTTGCCGCCGTCGCGCAACGGCTGGCCGCGAAGATCAAGGCCTATGCGCGGTATCTCGACCAAGAGAAAATGGACGACACGAGCACGCGTTCTTGAGTCTGGAGAAGACAGGGGGGAGGACCGGATGAAAAAAATCGAGCTAGACTTCCAGAGTCACTATGCAACGCTCTCGGATAATGAATTATTGCGGATCAAAGACCGTGTTGCAGACCTTACGGAGGAGGCGTTCGCGGCGCTTACAGGTTTCGGCGACGGTGACGCCCCCAGCATCTAGAACTTTTCAAGGTTAAAGTGCTCTAAGGGATGAAACATGAGCCGGGATTTCGTCTCTCCGCTTCGGCCTAAATTACAGTGCCGAGCGTAAAATCAAGGCATTACTACGAAGTATGTTTCTTTGTAGACGCACTACTCCTTGAAGCCATCCATGACTTTCTGGTCATGAAGTTTGAGTCGAATTTACACCGAAAAGGAAACCAGGGCCATCTGGGAGATGCGACAGCCCTGACCTTTCCCCTTATTTCCCTTCCACCTTCCCAATTTTAAGCACGCTCATGGCCGAAGCGACCAGGGTGCTGATGTCGGAGAGGTTGCTGGGCACGATCATGGTGTTGTTCTGCTTGGCCAGGTTGCCGAACTCGGTGATGTATTTCTCTGCAACGCGCAAGTTGGCAGCAGCCAGGCCGCCGTGTTCTGTGAGTGCGGCCGCGACCTGGCGGATGCCCTGGGCCGTGGCGTCGGCCAAAAGCTCGATTTCGCGCGCCCGCCCTTCGGCCTCGTTGATACGGCGCTGCTTTTCGCCCTCCGAGACATTGACCGCTTCCTGTTTCAGGCCCTCGGCGCGGTTGATGCGCGACTGCCGGTCGCCTTCGGAAGTGGCGATAGCCGCGCGCTTTTCACGTTCGGCGCGCATCTGGCGCTCCATGGCGTCCATGACCGTGGCAGGCGGGGTGATGTCCTTGATTTCGTAACGCAAAACTTTTATGCCCCAACTCTGGGCTGCCTCATCCACAGCGAAGATAACCTGCTGGTTGATGTTCTCGCGCTCCTCGAATGTCTTGTCTAGGTCAATCTTGCCGATGGCTGAACGCAACGAGGTCTGCGCGAGCTGCATGGCCGCAAATTTATAGTTCTCGATACCGTAACAGGAGAGTTTACAGTCCATAACTTGCATATAAATGACCCCGTCTATACCCACCGAAACGTTGTCGCGCGTAATACAGGCCTGCGAAGGGATTTCCATGACCTCTTCTTTGAGCGAACGGCGGTAGGCGATACGGTCAAGAAAGGGAATGAGAATGTGGAAGCCTGCGCCGAGCGTATTGTTGAACTTGCCCAGGCGCTCGACGATGAATTCAGAACGCTGCGGTACGACCACCGCGCTTTTCAGAAATAGAATGAGTACGACGACGGCCAATACAGCCATAGTGATCAAGGATTCATTCATTGCCCTACTCCTTGCTGTTTGCGCCGTCTGTCATGGGCCGCACCGCGAGCGTGAGGCCGTCTTCGGAGGCGCGTTTGACTATGCACGCGGTCTGTCCCGGCTCGAGGGAAACCTCACCGTCCGGGACGGCGCGCCAAAAACTGCCGCGGTACTTTATCTCGCCCGCGGCCTGGGGGGTGATGGCTTTGGTGACGAGTGCTGTCTTGCCCCGCACGTCGTCGCCAATCTCGTCCAAGTCCTCGTCAGCTGGTGCGTTCTGGCGCCGGCCCTTGAAGGTGCGCAGCGCGGCCTTGCGTAGCGACACCATGAAGGCAAGAGAAAAAACGAGAAAAACAGCGATTTCCCAGCTCCAGCCCAGAGCAGGCCAGAACGTTGCAGCCAAGGCCGCGACCCAGCTCCCGAAGCAGAAGAAGATGAGCACGAATCCCGGAAGCGCGAGTTCTAGCAGCAGAAACCCGACCCCTATCAGAAACCAGATCAATCCGGCGGACATATCTCCCTCCTAAGCTGTCGCCACTGCGCCGCACAACGCGACGCGGCCCACTAATTGAATACGTACACTATCTTTTTTGATTATGAAAGCTGAATACAACCCGGCGTGCGACGCAAGGACACCCCAATCACGCCCGCGTTTTAAAAGCCGGCAAGAAGATGAGCCGTAGATATCACAGGTGCAGCCCCCAGGACTTTCTCTTAAGTATTTGTCTGGCGCACCACTTTCATCTCTGCTCTCGTCACGGCATGGGGAATTCCCCTGGAACATAGGTTTCAGCCCCTGAAAAAGGCCACATGGTGTTCAAGCGTTGGAGGAAGTCCGAGCTGCGGCGCAGGGTAGTTTCGCCCTGCGAGCGCAGCAGGCGCAGGTCGCGCGTGGCGAAACGGACTTCTTCGGAGATGGCGTTCAGGTTCGTGACCGTGGGGTCGAGCTTTTGGCCGATTTTATTCATGACAACCACGAAATCCTGGATATTACGCACGAGCGTGCCGATGTCTTTTTGGAGCGGCGCCACGCTGTCCACGCGTTTGAGCGTGGATTCCGAGAGTTTGTTGAGGTTAGCGAGCGAAGCGTCGACATTCGTGAGCATGGAGCGGATTTTGGCCGCGGGCTCGGGGTCCTTGGCCAGGAGGTAGAAGATGCGCTCCGGGTTGTAGACCGTGTTCGTCAGCTCGCGGATGTTGCTCATCATCTTCTGGAAATTGCCCTCGGGCGAGGAAAGCTCCTCGCTGACCTTGCGCAGGTTGGCCAGGGTGGCCTTGACGTCGGCCAGGATGGGCTGGACCTCGTGCTGCAGATTGCCGATCAGGTCTTCGCCGCCGTCCAAGGCAATGACCGAGCTCGGCGCGAGCACCTGGTCGGACTTGGGGCCAGGCGTGACCTTGAGATAATTCTGGCCCAGGACTGGATTCGTGGACGCGAGCGCGATCTTGGTCCCTGGGGTGAACCATTTCAT
>Ga0247840_10008664_pt1 | contig 13528 bp, 8 predicted proteins | sample LaCruzMarch2015__FD_192404 | JGI IMG/M metagenome (GOLD analysis project Ga0247840, IMG submission 192404) | Freshwater microbial communities from meromictic Lake La Cruz, Castile-La Mancha, Spain - LaCruzMarch2015_17m | ecosystem: Environmental > Aquatic > Freshwater > Lake | place: Spain...
ACTGTCTCACGACGTTTTGAACCCAGCTCGCGTACCGCTTTAATTGGCGAACAGCCAAACCCTTGGGACCTTCTCCAGCCCCAGGATGCGATGAGCCGACATCGAGGTGCCAAACCGCTGCGTCGATATGAACTCTTGGCAGCGATCAGCCTGTTATCCCCAGAGTACCTTTTGTCCGATGAGCGATGGCGCTACCACTAGCTACCACCGGGTCACTAGGTCCTGCTTTCGCATCTGCTTGACGTGTCTGTCTCGCAGTTAAGCTCCCTTCTACCCTTGCGCTCGATTCATGATTGCCAACCATGATGAGGGAACCATCGAACTCCTCCGTTACAATTTGGGAGGAAACCGCCCCAGTCAAACTGACCATCTAACACTGTTCCCCACCCGGCTTCACGGTGCGGGGTTAGAATCTCAATTCCTCAAAACTGGTATTTCACTGACGACTCCATCACGGCTAGCGCCGCAACTTCAAAGTCTCCCAGCTATGCTACATATGATAAACCAAGACCCAATGTCAGAATACAGTAAAGGTTCACGGGGTCTTTCCGTCCTACTGCGGGTATCCGGCATTTTCACCGGAACTACAATTTCACCGAGATCCTCGTTGAGACAGTGCCCAGATCGTTACACGATTCGTGCAGGACGGAACTTACCCGCCAAGGAATTTCGCTACCTTAGGACCGTTATAGTTACGGCCGACATTCACCGGGGCTTCGGCTCAAAGCTTCGCCTTGCGGCTAACCTCTCACCTTAACCTTTCGGCATTGGTCACGTGTCACTCTCTATACTTCCTTTTGGAAGTTTGCAGGGAGCTGTGTTTTTGGTAAACAGTCGCCTGGGCCATTTCACTGCGCCTCTTTCAAGCTTTCTTGCGTCCACTCGAAAAAGGACCCCTTCTTCCGAAGTTACGGGGCAATTTTGCCGAGTTCCTTAACGAGGTTTATCTCGCGCGCCTTGGTATCTTCTACCATCCCACCTGTGTCGGTTTGAATACGGTCACCTGTATGGCTCACTAGAAGCTATTTCTTGTCAGTGTGGCATCAATCAATCCAGATTATATCGCTACTCTCTGTCCCATCGCTCCTCAAGGATAGCTCTCCAACGGATTTGCCTATTGAAGACCTCTTAAAGCTTAGACCGTCACATCCAAACGACGGCTGACTTAGCCTACTGCGTCACTTCTTCGCTGATAACGCCATACCGGTGGCGCAGGAATATTGAACCTGCTTCCCATCATCTACGCCTTTCGGCCTCGACTAAGGGTCCGGCTAACCCTGGGCGGACGAACCTTCCCCAGGAACTCTCAGGATTACGGCGACCGGAATTTCCATCCGGTTTTTCGTTACTTATGTCCGCATAATCACTTCCATACAGTCCAGCCCTCCTCTCGGTGGACCTTCGACCCGTATGGAACGCTCTTCTACCACCCCGATGTTGCCATCAGGATCCGCAGCTTCGGCAGTTGGTTTAGTCCCGATAATTTTCGGCGCGGAATCACTCGACTAGTCAGCTGTTACGCACTGTTTAAATGGTGGCTGCCTCTAAGCCAACATCCTAGCTGTCACTGCAACTCCACATCCTTAGTCACTTAACCAACTTTTGGGGCCTTAGCCGGCGGTCTGGACTGTTTTCCTCTCGACTATGAAGCTTATCCCCCACAGTCTGACTCCATGCGTGACTGAAACGGCATTCGGAGTTTGATTGGCTTCGGTATCCCGGTAAGGACCCTAGACCATTCAGTGCTCTACCTCCGTTTCGAGCATTCGCACAGGCTATCCCTAAAGGTATTTCGAAGAGAACCAGCTATTACCGAGTTTGGTAAGCCTTTCACTCCCACCCACAGCTCATCCAAGACCTTTTCAACGGTCACTAGTTCGGACCTCCACCCCATGTTACTGGGGATTCATCCTGGCCATGGGTAGCTCACCCGGTTTCGGGTCTACGGCATGCAACTAAACGCGCTATTCACACTCGCTTTCGCTTCGGCTCCTCCCGCAGAGCGGGATTAACCTTGCCACATACCGTAACTCGCGGACTCATTATGCAAAAGGCAAACGGTTACTCTGATCAGGCCTTGCGGCCTGTTCATAGAGCTACCATAGTTTGTAAGCGCACAATTTCAGGTACTATTTCATTCCCCTAACAGGGGTACTTTTCACCTTTCCCTCGCGGTACTAGTTCACTATCGGTCATCAGTGAGTATTTAGCCTTGGGGGGTGGGCCCCCCGGATTCGAGCAGGGTTTCACGTGTCCCGCTCTACTTGGGATACCTCTGGGTCTGCTTGACATTTCGCATACGAGCCTATCACTCTCTTTGGAGGAACTTTCCAGATCCTTCTGCTATGTCTTACAGTACCCTGTTAAGGTCCCGCAACCCCATGATGCAAGCACCATGGTTTAGGCTGTTCCGCGTTCGCTCGCCACTACTTACGGAATCACGGTTGTTTTCTACTCCTCAGGTTACTGAGATGTTTCACTTCACCTGGTATTGCTCTCGAAGCCCTATAGATTCAGGCTCCAGTGTTCCAACATTACTTGGAACGGGTTTTCCCATTCGGAGATCTCCGGATCAAAGCGTGCCTGCCGCTCCCCGAAGCTTATCGCAGCTTACCACGTCCTTCATCGCCTACTGATGCCAAGGCATCCATTGTGCGCCCTTTGTAACTTGACCAATAAATGGTCTCGCCCTTGTCCGAGCACAAGTGTTATCAATAATTGTAGTCTGTTACCCTATGCAATTGTCAAAGAACAACGCCCCTAACGGGGCCAAAATGGTGGTGGGCGTGCCTGGAGTTGAACCAGGGACCTCGTCCTTATCAGGGACGCGCTCTAACCAACTGAGCTACACGCCCAATTGATTGCGGTTTGGGCGGGGTGGAGGCAACCGGGCTTGAACCGGTGACCCCGAGCTTGCAAAGCTCGTGCTCTGCCAACTGAGCTATGCCCCCGAAGCCACCCTGTTGCCCGTATCGGCTTATCCAACCGCCAAGCACCATCGAACAGAATCATAATGTGCAACCCGTTCCTTCGAACAGGAAACGGTGTGACTTGCTTCTTCTCTACAGAGTTGAGGTTAAACTATCGACCGTTGCCGGTCGACACATCCCGCTTGCGCGGGACATTTGACCTATCCTCCAAAACCATATAGGTTTTATCGGATACTCCTTAGAAAGGAGGTGATCCAGCCGCAGGTTCCCCTACGGCTACCTTGTTACGACTTCATCCCAATTACTCCCCACACCTTTGGCGGCTTCCTCCCTTGCGGGTTGGATCACCGACATCTGGTGCAGACAGCTTTCATGATGTGACGGGCGGTGTGTACAAGGCCCGGGAACGTATTCACGGCGCCGTAGCTGATGCGCCATTACTAGCGAATCCGACTTCATGGAGTCGAGTTGCAGACTCCAATCTGAACTGGGACCGGTTTTTCGGATTAGCTCCACCTTGCGGCATTGCATCCTTCTGTACCGGCCATTGTAGCACGTGTGCAGCCCTGGGCATAAAGGCCATACTGACTTGACGTCATCCCCACCTTCCTCCCACTTGATATGGGCAGTCTGTTTAGAGTGCTTCATGGTTCATCACCATGAGTGGCAACTAAACACAAGGGTTGCGTTCGTTGCGGGACTTAACCCAACACCTCACGGCACGAACTGACGACAGCCATGCAGCACCTGTGCTGGCTCCCTTGCGGGTCGTTGCCCTTTCAGGTTTCTACCACCAGCATGTCAAGCCCAGGTAAGGTTCTTCGCGTTGCATCGAATTAAGCCACATGCTCCTCCGCTTGTGCGGGCCCCCGTCAATTTCTTTGAGTTTTAACCTTGCGGCCGTACTCCCCAGGCGGTACACTTAACGCGTTAGCTCCGGCACGGAAGGGGTCAAATCCTCCCACACCAAGTGTACACCGTTTAAGGCTAGGACTACCAGGGTATCTAATCCTGTTTGCTCCCCTAGCTTTCGTGCCTCAGCGTCAGTATCAGTCCAGAGAGTCGCCTTCGCCACCGGTGTTCCTCTTGATATCTACGCATTTCACCGCTACACCAAGAATTCCACTCCCCTCTCCTGTACTCTAGTCAGGTAGTTTCAAATGCACGTTCGTCGTTGAGCGACGAAATTTCACATCTGACATACCCAACCGCCTACGCACCCTTTACGCCCAGTAAATCCGAACAACGCTCGCCACCTCTGTATCACCGCGGCTGCTGGCACAGAGTTAGCCGTGGCTTCCTCTTCCGGTACCGTCAAACTGGAACGGTTATTCATCGTCCCAGCCTTATTCCCGAATGACAGGAGTTTACAACCCGAAGGCCGTCATCCTCCACACAGCGTCGCATTGTCAGGCTTTCGCCCATTGCAAATGATCCTCGACTGCAGCCTCCCGTAGGAGTCTGGGCAGTGTCTCAGTCCCAATGTGGCTGACCATCCTCTCAGACCAGCTACCCGTCAAAGCCTTGGTGAGCCGTTACCTCACCAACTAGCTGATAGGACGCGAGCTCCTCCTCAAGCGCCAGGCCTTACGGTCCCCGGCTTTGAACAGTCCCGTATGCACGAGACGATCACATTCGGTATTAGCTCGCCTTTCGGCGAGTTATCCCCAACTTAAGGGCAGATTGCCCACGTGTTACTCACCCTTCCGCCGCTCTCCTCCATTCTGTATTGCTACAGAATGAATTCGCGCTCGACTTGCATGCCTCATCCACGCTGCCAGCGTTCGTTCTGAGCCAGAATCAAACTCTCCAATAATATTGGCGCAAAAACCAGATTCGCTTGCGCGAACCCGATTATGCTACTTGCTTGATTCCTTCAACTTACTTTAGAGCGTCCGCAAATCACACCGCTTCCGATTCGAAGCGGTGTACTCATTATGATTCTGTTGTCAAAGAACACACCACAAAAAATAAACACCATCGGATCCGTTTCGGCCGCATCGTCCGGCGTCTTTTTTACTCTTTTCAAGAACAGGCTTTCCGTTTCAAAAGCGTCATTCACTCTATCACACTCACGATTCACGTCAACAACTTTCTGAAGATTTTTTTATTTTTTTCTTCGCTGTTGTTTCCGCGTCTCAACGCCTTTTCGTAAAGCGGGGTGAAGCATAATACATGTCGATTCGAAGTCAACCTTTTTTGCAATTTTTTTTAAACTTTTTTTCAGCCGCCGGTCAAACAGCCACGAAACCCTCGTGAATACAGGGCGAAATGCATTTTGTTATTTTTTCGCGGTGTGTTTTTTTTCTTCGCCACCCCGGTTTCCGGCCGTCTGCCACCCCGGGAATTCCGCCCCGGCGCAATTCCACTCCGGTGTTTGACACGCCGTCGAGGCGCCGGGATCACCGACCCATAACGCTCGATCCTTTGCGGAGACCCAGAAAACAGGCCTTTTCATTGCGGAATTACGCATTCACGTCCGGCTCCGTCTCGTTTTCTGTGGGGACGGGTAGATCGATCACGAACTGCGCGCCGCCTTCAGCGCGGTTCCCGGCAGTAATGGAACCGCCGTGGGCCTTGATAATATTGAAGCTGATCGACAAGCCCAGCCCCGTTCCCTTGCCCACCGGCTTGGTCGTAAAGAACGGATCCCAGATGGTGTTCAGCTTGTCGGGAGGAATGCCCGGCCCCGTATCCGCCACCGCGATCACGATGCGATCATCGCGCCGACACGTCGAAATGGCAATGTCGCCCTGCCCTTTCGGCTCCATGGCATCGGCCGCGTTGGACAGCAAGTTCACCAATACCTGCACCAGCTGCCGGCTGTCAGCCACAATCCGGGGCAGCCCCTCTGCCAGGTCCTGACGGATCGTCACGAACTTTTTATTGGCGGCGTGAAACACTTCCAGGGACTGCTGCACGCACAGGTTAATGTCCGTCGGCTCCTTGTCAATTTTTCCCTGGTGCGAAAACGTCTTAAGGCTTTTGACAATATGCGTGATCCGCTCCACGCCGCTGCCAATGCCGGCGAGAACCTTAGGAAACTCGTCCAAAATAAACTCCATACGCATCCTCTGGGTCTCACCCGCCTCGTCCAATGAACGGCGGAGCAAGGGCTCCAGCACTGTCCAGAACTGGGTGAGCACGCCGACATTGGAGGAAATGAACGTAGCCGGGTTGTTGACCTCGTGCGCGATCCCGGCCGACATGACGCCCAGGCGGACCATGCGGTCGGCATGCACCAGCTGCTTGGCGCGCTCCTCGGCCAGAGCCTCCATCCGGGTTGCGTACTCCTGGACCTGGCGGTTCTTTTCCTTGATCTCCAGTTCGGCCTGGCGCCGCAAGGTAATGTCACGAATGAAAAAACACAGGCGTTGTTCCGACGGCAAATGCAGGCGGTTGACCGCAATTTCCGAAGGGAAATAGGTTCCGTCCGCGCGGCGGCAATGGGCCTCAATCAGGGTGAAACGCTTGACCGTCAGATTTTCGCAAATATTCCGGATCAACGCCGGCTCCATCCCGTGCACCACCGACACGATACTCATGGAACAGAAGGCCGGCTTGGGATACTGAAAAAAGTCCTGGGCACGGGCATTGCAATTCACGATTTGACCGCTCAGCGTGCACAAAACGGCTGCGTCATACACGCTTTGGAACAGTTCATCGAACGCCGAATGCCCGGGCGCCGCGTTTATTTCGGTGGGCGGCCGGAGAATGATCTTGGATCCCGAATCGACCGTTCGGGCCGGCTTGACGACATGACCGCCGGCGATCGGGATCGAAATCCGGATGGTTTTGGAGGATTCGTCGTTGTCGTTCATACCCGACCTCAAGCCCTCGACAATCGATTCGATTCGGCGCACCGCCCAGCTGGCGCCGTGATAACAGCGCGATTCGCATTCACAGACGGCACACGGAGAGAACGCTCGTGGTCCGAGCCTCCGCACGGGGGAAAGCGTCGCGAGGCCTTCAGGCCGCGTTCCTGAATCCCCGCAGGCTCAAGCCTGCGCAAACACTTCCGCCTAAAGGCGGGACTCCGACACCCCTATCCCCTAGGTCGAGTTCGCCGTGGCGGACGAGACCGACAACAGCATTGATAATAATATTTTCGTGTGTTGCGTGCGCGTCGTGATTCCCCTCTTGGGGTGTAGATCCTGCCCGCATCAGCCCCGCAAATAATGAACAGACGACCCTACCCGTGGATTAGAACCCGCCGCCGGAAATATATTTTTCCATTTCCTGGATCTTGAACTGCTGGTCCGCGATGACTTGTTTCACCACGTCGCCAATGGTCACGATGCCAACCAAACGCTCATTTTCCATGACGGGCAAATGCCGAATATGCTTATCGGTCATAAGCGCCATGCATTCATCAATCGTCTTATCCGGGCTGACATAAAACACCTTGGACGTCATCAATTTTCCAACGGACAGGGTCTTGGGCGATTTCCCTTTCAGGGTCACATTCCGCGCGTAATCGCGCTCCGACAAAATGCCGACCAGCTTATCGCCCTCGGCCACCAGGACCGCGCCGACATCCTTGTCGGCCATCATCTGCAGCGCATCCAGAACGGATGCCTCGGGGCTGATCGTCCACACCGATGTCGACTTACTCTTCAATAATTCTTTCACCGTGACCATACTCATAGGGGCACCTCCCGTTGTGATGGGTGCCAGGCATCCAGCCCGACCCCGGACTCTGAAAAAAATTACGCGCCGCGCTCAACATATTTTTTCTTGTATACACCATGCCCCGTTAATTGTCCACCACAATTCAGGGCGTCCCTCGAACACATAGGAGTGATTGATTTCTTCGGCAACCATTCAGTTCCGTGACTTCGATCCGGTCTTCAGGGCGCAGAGAGGGAAAAAGCGCGGCCGACGCCGCGCCGCACCTTGCTTAGGGTTTCGGCAATGCCTGGCTGATTGCCTTTCACCGTGAGCCAATAGTCGCCTCCGCCCTCAAAGACGAGGTGTCGAGCCGTGTCGGTTTGGGTATGCATCGCATCTGACCTTGATCGTTCGGAAAGAAGAGGGAAAATTTCAATAGAATAAAAGGGGCATGGGCAAAGCCCGTGGCACCATTCACAAATTCAATCCATGATGAAATCGCATTTTAAACTCACATTTGAACCCCAAGGGATTTATATAGATATTGACACACTCCTGACATGCCCGTAGAACATTCGCAAGGAAACAGATGATGAACAACCTGCCCGAATTCCGCCCGCCTGCGGAAGCTGACAGTCTGATTTTGCAGATCGCGTGCGGGTGTCCGCACAATACGTGCTCGTTTTGCGGCATGTACAAGGGGCGCTCTTACCGGCAACGGCCTCTGGATGAGGCACTGGCGCTGATCCGCCAGGAAACGCGCCGGTCGGCAGGCGCAACTCGCGTGTTCCTGGCTGACGGCGACGTCATGCACCTGCCGCATGAGGAACTGCGGGCGATCCTCGTTGAATTGGCGGCCCGGCTCCCACATTTGTCGCGAGTGAATCTCTATGCCAACGGCTCCTCAATCCTGGCAAAATCCGAGGCCGAACTTCGGGCGCTTCGCGCCCTTAAATTGCACACGCTTTACCTGGGATTGGAAAGTGGCGACGCACGGACCTTGCAAGCTATGCACAAGCAGGAGACGGTGGAGGCGATGATCGAGGCCGGCCAGCGGGCGCAGGCCTGCGGCTTGAAACTGTCGGTCATGGTGCTGCTCGGCCTGGCCGGCCAGGAGCGAAGCCAAGCCCATGCTGCGGCCACAGCCGCCGCGCTCAACCGGATGCAGCCGCGGCTGTTGTCGGTTTTACGCATAATCCCGGCGCCGGGGACGGGCCTGGACCATGACGTGCGAGCTGGCCACTTCAAGCCGCTGACCGAATACGAGGCCGTCCAGGAATTGAAAGCCTTGGTGAGTCTGCTTGAGCTGGAGCACACAATTTTCAGGGCCAACCACAGTTCCAACATCGTACCCTTGGAAGCGCGGTTTCCACGCGACAAACAAATTTTACTGGCGCAGTTGGATGCCCTGCTGGATTCCGGAAATTTAGATGCCGAAACCCCTGGGCCGCAGCCGCTCTGGCTGTAAGCGACAAGGGCGAAGAGCGTGAAAGAGGTAAGACACAGACGGTGATCAGCCGTCGGTTGTCGGTCGAAGAAGGGTTTCGGTATCAGACACGCGCTCGCCCTGTATTCACTCACGCACCGGAGGCCACATTGAGCCGCCAAAGGAACCGCTGACCTCAGCATAGCCTTGCGAGGACAGCAGTCCCAACCACAGACCCGTTGCTTCCAAGCACACCCTGGGATCCGAAATCGTCCATTTTCCCGTTGCCCTCGGCGATGTTCAACGAAATCGATTTATTCCTAATGTGTATTCAATATTTCCCATAGGTTCTGGCGGTTTCCACCATGGCGCGGATATTGTCATCCGGCGTATCTCGTCCGCATTGATCGCCGGTGGAAAGAATAAATCCCCCGCCTTTTCCCGCGTCATCAATCGCTTGCTGGCTGGCAGCGATGACCTCCTTGACGCTCCCTTTCAGCATCACTTCCGTCGTATGCAAATTCCCCTTAAGCACCAACTTGTCACCGAACCGCAGTTTCAGCTCGCTTAAAATGCAATCCCCCATAGGCGGAATTTCCAGCGGATCGACAATCGTCAGACTTGTTTCTTCCGCCGCCATCCTAACAAGTTCCGTTTCCGGACCGCAAGAATGCACATGAGTGGGAATCCCCAAGTCACAGGCCATTTCTGTAGCGCGTTTCAGCAACGGCAACGCCAATTCTCTAAATATTTCCGGCGTCTGGTAAATCAGACTTCCCGATTGCCCGCACTCCAGGAAGTCCGGGCGTGGATTCATCTGAGCAATCAGTTCCATGCGTTTCTCAAGATTCACCATCAAGCGACGCGATTTTTCACGGAACGATTCGGGGTTATCGTAATAGGCATAAATATCATCCACCGAACGCAATAATGATGTGCTAATTCCGCTGTCATACCCAAAAATACCCTGATCGCCCAATTCCTTCTGAATGATTTTGCACAACTCCATTCCCACCGGCCAAGCCTTGACACCCATCAATGGTTCCCACTCTGTCGGCACAGCTGGCAAACCCATTTTTTCAGGCATGACGTCATACGCGCGCGGATTGTCCGCCGTATAAACCACCAAGGTTTTTTGCCATTCCCCTGTTTCCGGATAAAAACGTTGCGTGGCAAAACTTCCATCCTTAAAGCGCTTGACCACACGCTCCTCACCCTTGACCAGAAGCCGCCCGTCAATCGGATCCACGGGATTATGATCGCAAATCTCAAAGCCGCCATCCAGATCAAAGTATTTCAAGGCATCCAAATGCGCTTTCCAAAGAGGAGGATTTTTAAAGGCATAGATATCCCAGAACGGCTTACCCGTCAATCGGCACGGAACCATATTGGAAATATCAGGACAGCAAGGAACGCAATCCGGCATTTTATGATGAAGTACAGCCAGCAATCTTTCTCTTGATGTCATCGTTTTTCTCCGTTTCAGTCTGAGTTCTACTTTCAGTTTTTTCTGCGCATCACTCCCGCTTCGTGCATGCTTGTGGCATGCTTTTGCGGTGAGGGTAAAGTGCCGTGTTAAACGTGCGAAGTCAAGAAAAACCGTGTGCAAAGGCAGGCCTTCGACGTGGGGCACAGGACAGGGCGTCCCCTCAGGGGCTCCCCGAGGGGCACACGAAGATCCCATTGACGCAGGGGGAACCGGGCTTCAGCCGCCAGTTGCCGGAATCCTTATCCATACATTGCGGCTCAGCCACGATATTATGGGCGAATATTCAGGAACACCATGGCGCGAATGCCCGGTCCGTCATGAATCGAGAATCTCTGGATATCAACGATCAGCCCCAGAGATGGACTGGCCATAAAATCCTCTGCTGCCACAGATACGATATGCGTTTCATCACTCATGTTTGAGTCCGTCGGGCTTGGTGTTCGGCAAACCGATACACGGCACGCACGCATCGCCGCACGACCGAAGGATTTTTCAAAGACCGCCCCTCAACCCAACCATCCCCAAGAGGAAAAGAAAAAGATTAAGATTCCTTATAGATGAACGGTCTAAATATGAAACGATTGTTTAGCAAGTGCAATCTTAAATTTCTGGGCCAAAGGCATTGCTTGATTATCTGCCGGCCCTGCACTTGCATCCCCTTTCCAACCGTGATATATTTCACCCTGAATCCTACGATTTCAATAGCCGTTTCAGTCGAGTCTCGGATTGGAAGGAACGATGACAATGTCCAAGGCATGGTCAGGATTGGTCGCCATGGCCGAGGAGGAAGTTCAGGCGCTCCTCGGCTCATTACCAAACACCATTCGTAAAAAAGCCCGGTCTCTGCCCATTATGTTTGAGCGCCACCCCGGGGGTGCCCTGCTGGCTGAGGGCCTTGAGCCGGACACCCTGGGCCTCTTCCAGGGCCCCTCGCTCATGGACGACCCTTCCGACCCGCTTCCATCTTCGATCATTCTCTACCTCGACAACATTTGGGACGTGGCCGACAACGACACCGTTTTTTTCCGGGAAGAGGTTCGGACCACCCTGCTTCACGAACTGGGCCATTATTTCGGGTGGGATGAAACCGACCTGGAAACGCGGGACTTGGATTGACTTGCCGCCGCTTTCTGGCACAATGCAGTGGATCAGGCAATCCGCAGACGCCCCCGAATTTGTCGAAGGATGCTGGGTTGCCTGCACTCAGGCTTCGGGCGATTAGCTCAATTGGCAGAGCGCCACCTTTACACGGTGGATGTTACAGGTTCAAATCCTGTACCGCCCACCCTGCCCTTTCATCTCTCATAAACATGCGTCAGATTGGCATGCATAGCGCGCATAAATCATCCATAATCCTGATCGGCACCGTGATTGTGCCGGCGTTGATTCTCGCCATTTTCAGCGCGAACGCCATCCGTAGCCAGACCCGAATCCTGGCCAACGAGCAAACCCAGGCCTCGCTGCTCATTGCGTCCGATATCAGTCGCCAATTCGACAAGTTTCTGAACGAGATCGAACAACGCCTGGACGCCTCCGTGATTCCGGCGATCGGTACCCCCACGTTGTCCGATCAAATACAAGACATCCTGCGATCCTATCCGTTTATTTCTAATCTCATGATTATGAGCGCTCAGTATGACCTGATCGCGCCGGAAGCGCCCTGGATCGGCGGTGTGCGAATGGCTACGGAAGACATTAAGTTGCGAACTGAATGGAAAGAACAATACGCACGCATCGAAACCCAGGAAATCAATGGCGCCCTTGAGGACGCCATCAAGGATTATGAACGGCTGTTGAACAACACAACGGAAAGCCGGGCCAAGGCGCTCGTGCTGAATGCCCTGGCCCGGTCTTATCGCAAGCGCAATAACCTGTCGCAGGCACTCTTGAAATATGACCAACTTTATCAACATTTCCCATACGAGGTCAGCCTGGAGGGGCTGTCTCTCGGTGCCATCGCGCAGATGGAACGGGCCGAAATCCTGACGAGCATGGATCCGAACGGGAATCGCCGCAAAACCCTGGAGGCCTGTGCCGCCTTGCTCAACGACATCCTAACGCGCAAATTAAAATGCACGCGAAATGAAGTGCTCTATTATTGGACCGCCGTTCACGCCACACTGGATGAGATCCAGGAACCCCGACGATTCGCCGACGAAGACCTGGCCCGTTACCGCGAACTTGATGCGCGACTGAATCGTATTCTGGCCGCCCAAAAACTGGCTGCCGAATTCAAGGAATCCCGGCCGTTGGGCCGGATTTCCTCGGACCGCTACGGATACGTGGAACTGGACACCCTCACCGGGTTGGCCGCGCGAACGATCTTCGATCCGTCGGAAACACGGCTGGTCTTTCAATTCGACATTCCCCGGTTAAAAGTGGCGATCCGCGAGCATTTCCAGCAAACCCTGCATTTTACCGAAACCTATCGCTATGAAATCGTCACCGCCAGGCAACAGGTGTTCCTGGCCGTAGGCGGCAGTCTGGCCCCCCCCTCCCCCCTTGCTCGCGATGCGCTGTCAAATCGATTACTCGGCTGGCAAGTCAAGGTCCGTGTGGATGCGCCGGCTGGGCTGCGCCACAATGCCAAGGCGCGAATCCTGATCCATGCCGGCGGGGTCGGACTCATGCTGGTCGTCATCGGCATCAGCGTGTATTTCTTGAGCGCCACCATGCGCCGCGAACGGGAACTCTCGCGGATGAAAACCGAATTTGTGTCCACGGTCTCCCACGAGATGCGCACCCCCCTGACCTCGATCCGTATGATTGGCGAAATGCTCCTGCTCGGCAAAATCACGGACAAGGCCATCGCCCAGGAATACCAGGACATTCTCACGGGTGAAATTGATCGTCTGACCCGGCTGATCAACCGGGTTCTCGACTTCTCACGCATGGATGCCGGCCGTCAACCCTATACGTTTGCCCAGCGCGAGATCAGTCCCATCATTGTCGCGGCTGTCCGCTCGTTCAATGCGCAGGCCACCCACCAGGGATACCGGGTAAAAACCTCCCTCGAGCCGGATCTTCCGCCCGTCAGCGTGGACGCGGATGCGATCACGGAAGTGCTGCTGA
>Ga0247840_10008665_pt1 | contig 13527 bp, 5 predicted proteins | sample LaCruzMarch2015__FD_192404 | JGI IMG/M metagenome (GOLD analysis project Ga0247840, IMG submission 192404) | Freshwater microbial communities from meromictic Lake La Cruz, Castile-La Mancha, Spain - LaCruzMarch2015_17m | ecosystem: Environmental > Aquatic > Freshwater > Lake | place: Spain...
CGCTCTCGCGCTGGGCCATGAGCAGGAGCCCCGGATTGCCGATGGGGCTGTTGGAAAAGACCAGCCGCCCCTGGGTGATGGTCAGGGGGGTGCCCAACTCGGTGCCCAGGTTGCTCAGGATGGGAATCAGGTCGGTGCCCAGCCCGATCCCGGGGTTGAAGCGGTAGACCCCGTCCACGATCGCCAATTGGCCGTCGCCCAGCAGCTCCCGGCCCGGCGCCTGCAGGATACGCAGGTCGCCGATCAGGCGCCCGCGCACCCCGAAGGCGTCGATGGTCACGTCGTTGCCCAGAATGAGGCGCAGGTCGATGTCCACCGGAAACGGCGGCTTGCCCGCCCCGGCCTGATCGACCAACACGATGTCCGGGGACGGCAGCAGGGTTCCGGCCGGGAGCTTGCGCGGCCGGATGCGCGCCAGCGGGACCTTGATCTCGCCCCGCACCCGGGCGCCCTGGGGGGTCAGGCCGATCTCGATGTGGGGTGACAGGGTGACCTGATATTCCTTGGTGTCCGCCACCTTGAGCCGCTCACCGGCGATCAGCAACTGGCCGCTCAAACCGCCCGCGCCGCGCTCGGCGTCACCGCTGAGCCACAGGCGCCGGCCGCCGACCTCCCCCTGGCCCTGGATGGTCAGCCGTTCCAGGGCCGGCGCCGTGAGCGTGACATCGAGGTTGGTGATCCTGGTGCCCAACAGCGGCACCTCGGCACCGAAGCCGCGCAGCGTCGCCTGGCCCTTGGCCCCGGGCCGGCTCAGGGTGCCGCCCAGGTCGAAGTCCAGGGCCAGCTTGCCGGTGATGCCGGTCAGGTTCGGGACCAGGTTGGAGAACCGCGCGAGTCCCGCCACGCCCCCGTGCACCCCACCGCGCAGGGGCTGATCCGGGCGCGCCGGGGCGTCGAGACGCCAGCCCGGCAGGTCCACCGCGGCCTCGAACTGACCCAGGCCCTTCAGCGGCAGGTCCAGCCGCGCCCCCAGGCCCCGGGCCCCGGCGTCCAGGGTCAGCCGCGTCCGGGAGAGGTCGAGTTCCTCGAACCTGGCCTGGCCGAGGTCCAGCCGCACCCGCCCCTGGGGAATCTCGGCCAGGGCGCTGCCGGTCAGCACCGGACCCTTGGCCGCAAAGCGCCCCTTGACCCGGGCGGCGCCCTGCGCCGCCAGGTTCGCGGGCAGCAGGCCCTGGGCCAACTCGGCCCCCAACGGGTCCAGATCGATGGTCGCCGTCCATTCGCCCGGGGCCGTCTGATCGAACCCGAGACAGCCCCCGGAGCCCTTGGCGTTGCGCAGACACAGCGGGCCCGCCGCGACCTTGGGGCCGGTCAGGCGCAGCGGCATGGCCTGCGGGAGACGCCAGTTGCCGTAGCGCTCGCTGTCCAGGTCCAGGCGGCTCAGGGTCCCCCGATACGCGGCTGGGCCGGCACCGGCCAGGGTGAGTCCGCCGGCCGCCTCCAGCCGGATGGACAGGGGTTGGCCGCTGGCCGTGACGCTGAGGCGATGGTTCGGCACGCTGCCGTCCCCGCGCACCTCCAGCCGCTCCCAGCGCAGGCCCCCGGCCGTCAACCCCTGGCCGTCCAGTTGGATGCGCACGGGGCCGTCCGGCGTCAGGGCCAGGTCTACGGAGCCCGTGAGGCGCGCGATCCCCTGACCGGCCAGGGCGGCGTCCCTGGCATCGATCTGAAGCGCCACCGTCGGCGCCTTGATCCCCCCCTGCACCCTGCCGCGCGCCTGGACACTCCCCGTGGCCCCCGACATGAGACTCGCCAGATCCGGCGAGGCGAGATCGAAGCGCAGGTCGAGTTTCTCATTGATGACGCCGTCCACCCGCGCTGTGCTGGGGCCCGAGGAGGCACTAAGCCCCGCGATCCGGATGGTCCCCGCCGCCATCTGCACCTGACCCGCGGCGGCGATGGGATATCCGCGCAGGGTCCCCTGGACCCCGGTGAGCGTCGCCGTCAGGTTCGGACCCTTGGCCTCCAGGGTACCGCCGCTGCTGAGACGCCCGTCGATACGGCCCGGCCACCCGGGGGCATAGGACCCGGGGTCGAGCCCCACGGCGGCCAGGTCCGCCTCCCAGGTCACCGCCGGGTCCCAGGCGACGCGGGCACGGCCATCGATGCGGCCCTGGAGGACCTCCAGGCGCAGCGACGCAATCTCGGTCCCCTTAAGATCGCCCTTGCCGCCCAGCAGCAGGCGCGCCGGGGGGAGCCCGGGGCCCTGGGAGGCGGCCCTCAGGTCATAGCTGAAGCCGGCAAGCCCGCCCCTGGTCGCCAGACTGAAGCCGATCCGGTCCTCGATCCCGGGGGCGATTCCGCTCGGATTCAGGTCCTTGCCTCCGGCCTTGAGGTCCCAACCCAGTTCCGGCGCCCAGGCGACGCTGCCCGCCGCCTCCAGGCTGCCGCCCAGGGTGAGCACCTTAAGCGCGCTGATTTGGGTCCCCTTGGCGTCCCCCTGGCCCCGCAGATCGAGGTCGACGGCCGGGAAGGCGGGGCCCTGCACCGCCCCGGAAACCGCATAGTCATAGGCGTCGAAGGTGCCGGAGGCCTGGACCCGGCCCTGGGGTGCGGTGGCGGTCACGGCGCCGGTGAGCGGCCAGCGCAGCCGCTCCCAGGTGCCGTTGAGCTTGAAGGTGCCGGGGCTGGGATTCAAATCCAGGTCGCCCGTGGCGGAAAAGCGCGCCCCGGAGACCGACTCGGTGAGGTCGAGCCGGCGCAGGTCGAGCCGCCGGTCCTTCCACTGGGCGTCCAGGGCCGCCTCCAGGTGGCCGAAGTCCGCCCGATTCGGCGCCGTGCCGTCCAGGCTGCCGGTGAGGGTCGCGGCCTCCAGGTCCCCGTGGGTCTCCAGGCGCCCGCGCACCGTCACCTCGGGGGCGTCCGCCTGGAAGTCCGGCACCCGCACGCCCGCGATCTGCACCACGGCGTCCCAGCGCGGGCGCCCCAGTACGTCGTCCACCTGTGCGCTCAGCGTCACCTCGGCCGAGCCGGTCAGGTCGTAGGTGACGACCAGTCGGCCGAGGTCCCCGCCGATGCGCCCCCGGCCCGCGATCTGCACCGCGGGCGGCATGGTCAGGTCCCAGTCCAGATGGAGGTCCAATGGATACTGGTCCGTCAACTGGGCTTGGCCCGCGCCCCTGATCGTGAGCCCAACCTGGCCGGCGGCCAATTCCAACCCGACGAGGTCCAGGGCACTGCCGGTGAGGCGCGCCCCAAGGGCAACGCGATCCAGCACGAAGAGCGGCGCGTCCACCCCGCGGTGCAGGACCCGCAGGTTCTCCACCAAGGCCTCGCCGACCTCGATCTGCAGGGGCAGCGCGATCTGCGGCAGGACGATAGCCGCGGCCCGCGCGGCCTCGGACGGCGTCGTGACCACATCGACATCGCGGGCGACGACCCGGGCGATGCGCAGGGTCCCGGTGACGGCGGCCAGGGGCGACCAGTCCAGGTCGAAGCTGCCCAGGCGCAGGTCCAGGTCCGGCAGACGGATCTGCACGTCCTCCAGGTGCAGCCGCCCCAGGACCCGCCCCTGCGCCTTGCCCACCTGGATCAGCCCCGGTGCCAGGTCCTCCGCCAGCGCGAGCGCCGTGCGCAACCCGCTTTGGGTCCCGAGCACCAGCCCCAGCAGCAGCACCGTCAGGAGCAGGGCCGGGACCAGGATCGCGCCCAGCAGACGCAGGACCCGGATCACGGGATGGCGGCGGCCAACCGGGACCCCGGCCGGCGTTGCGGGGGCGGGCGGGACCGGCGGCGGCGCCGGGGCTGGTGCTTGGGTGTCCGCGGTCATGCTTGGGCAGTGGTCCCTGGTCAGTTGCGAGGGCAGTGCGCGGTGCCGGGTCGGCCGCGGCCCGGGAGCGCCCTGCCCATCCTAGCGGACCTGGGCACGGACTGGAACCGGTGGGGAACCTGTAGCCCGCCGAAGCAGACGAGTCGAATCTGGGGCCTTGATCATCGTTCCGGCCAGTAGCGGTGCGTCCGCAACCGGAGGTCGAGGCTTTAGCCGGTGGCGGTTGCCGACATATCCAAGACGCATCAGTTGCGCCTGCACGCCGGACCGGCTAAAGCCTCGACATCCAGTGGCCGGAATGGCGATCTAAGCTCGACTCTAGCCATTTTTCCGCCTAACGATCGCATTGATAATCAAAGCGTTATCGTAGGCTGAAAAATTAGCAGGGAGGCCTCGCCGGGGTTCGCGTCGGTCCCACTGCTCGCCAACCCCATCCTAATTTTTCGTGCTCTTTTGTTTCAATCGGAGCAGTTCCAGCGCGAATGATGGGTTTCGCTGCGCTCTACCCATCCTACGGGGTGCCGCGGGCGCGTGGGCTTTCCCGGACCTGGGGTCCCGTTACTTCCCGGCGTCGCGCGCTGCCTGGTCCAGGGCGCGCAAGCGCTCGAGCTTCTCGCGGATGCGGATCTCAAGCCCCCGGTCGGTCGGCTCGTAGTAGCGCCGCTCGCCCAGTTCCTCGGGGAAGTAGCGTTCGCCGGCGGCATAGCCGCCCGGTTCGTCGTGGGCGTAACGGTAGGCGCGGCCGTGGCCCAGCGCCTTCATGAGGCGGGTGGGGGCGTTGCGCAGGTGGGGCGGGACCGGTGCCGTGCCGCCGCGGCGGGCGTCGGCCAGGGCGGCGTTCCAGGCGAGATAGACGGCGTTGCTCTTGGCGGCACAGGCGAGGTAGACGGCCGCCTGGGCGAGGGCCAGTTCGCCCTCGGGTGAGCCCAGGCGCTCCTGGGTGTCCCAGGCGTCGACCGCCAGGGCCAGGGCGCGGGGGTCGGCGTTGCCGATGTCCTCAGTCGCCATGCGCACCAGGCGGCGGGCGATGTAGAGCGGGTCGCAGCCGCCGTCGATCATGCGCGCCAGCCAGTAGAGCGCGGCGTCCGGGGCCGAGCCGCGGATGGACTTGTGCAGGGCCGAGATCTGGTCGTGGAAGAGGTCCCCGCCCTTGTCGAAGCGGCGCAGAGCCCCGGCCATCACCGCGGCCACGGTCTCGGCCCCGATCACCCCGCCGGGGCTCAAGTTGGCGGCCAGTTCCAGCAGGTTGAGCGCGCGGCGGGCGTCGCCGTCGGCGGATTCAGCCAGCAACCCGGCGCCCTCCGCGGAGAGTGCCAGGTCGCGGGCGCCGAGTCCGTGCACGGGATCGGCCAGGGCGCGCCGCAGGACGGCCGTGATGTCATCGAGGCCCAACGGCTTGAGGACATAGACTCGGGCGCGGGAGAGAAGCGCGTTGTTGAGTTCAAAGGAGGGGTTTTCGGTGGTGGCGCCGATGAAGGTGAGGGTGCCGTCCTCGACATGGGGCAGGAAGGCGTCCTGCTGGCCTTTGTTGAAGCGGTGCACCTCGTCGATGAAGAGCACGGTGGCGCGGTCCTCGACCGAGCGCCGGGCGCGCGCCTCGGTCACCGCCTCGCGGATGTCCTTGACCCCGGCGAGCACCGCGGAGAGGTTGATGAAGTGGGCCCCGGAGCGCGCCGCCACCAGCCGCGCCAGGGTGGTCTTGCCGGTCCCGGGCGGGCCCCAGAAGATCATGGAGTGCAGCCGGCCGGTGTCGATCGCCTGGCGCAGGGGCTTGCCGGGGGTGAGCAGGTGGACCTGGCCGGCAAAGCCGTCGAGCCCGCCGGGGCGCATACGGTCCGCGAGCGGGGTCGCGCTGCCGTCGGCGCCCATCAGTCGAAGGACAGGAAGTCGCCGCCGGTCTTCTCGTCCATCTTGAACAGGCCAAGGTCGAGGATCGGGTTGCGCTTGGTCTGGCCGAAGTTCAGCCGCGTCTCCTGCCCGAAGCTGTCCTCCATGATCATGCTCTCCAGGCCCGTGGACCCGAAGCCCAGTTCGATCCGCACGATGTCTGTGTCCTTGGCCTTGGGGGTCAGTTCCACCCAGTCGCGCCCGTCGGTGCTCTCGATGGGGCGGATATTGAAGTCCCGCTCGATGGGGGCCTCGTTGGCCAGCAGCAGGGCCGGGGTGCCGCGCAGGGCCTTCTCCTCGCTCTGGTGGGAGACCTGGTCGAGGTCCAGGTCGTGGAGATAGACCCGCTTGCCGTCGGCGATGATCACCTGCTTGTTCGGGCTGTCGTACTCCCAGCGGAAGCGTCCCGGGCGTTGCAGGTAGAGGGTGCCGCGCCCCTGCGTCACGCGGGTGCGGTCGGCATTGAAGGTGGTCTGCTCAAAGCTCGACTGGAGGCTGGTCAGGCCCTTCAGGAAGGCATCCAGGCGCGCCCGCCCGTCGGCGGCGGCGCAGCCCAGGCCGAGCCCAAGGCCGATGAGGCCGACCAGGAGGAGGGTGAAGGGACTCAGGCGTCGGCCTGAGGGCGCGGCGCCGCGGTGGGTCTGTGGCATGGGGATCATTCCTCGCGGGGTGGGGGTGCCAGCACCTCGCGGTTGCCGTTGGTCTCCGCGGGGCCGACGATGCCGATGCGCTCCATCTCCTCGATCATGCGCGCGGCGCGGTTGTAGCCGATCTTGAGTCGGCGCTGTACCCCCGAGATGGAGGCGCGGCGGCCTTCCACAACGATCTGCACCGCCTCGTCGAACAGTGGGTCGGTGTCCTCCACGTCGCCGCGGGGCTCCGGGTCGATCCCCGGCAGGACCTCCTGGGGCTCGCGCAGGACGTCCTCCAGATAGTCCGGGCCGCCCTGGGCCTTGAGGAAGTTCACTACGTTGTGGACCTCGTGGTCGTCCACGAAGGCGCCGTGCACCCGCTGCGGTATGTTGCCGCCGGGCGGCAGGTAGAGCATGTCGCCGTGGCCGAGCAGGGTCTCGGCGCCCATCTGATCGAGCACCGTGCGCGAGTCGATGCGCGAACTGACCTGGAAGGAGATGCGGGTGGGGATGTTGGCCTTGATGAGCCCGGTGAGCACGTCTACCGAGGGCCGCTGGGTGGCGAGCATCAGATGGATGCCGGAGGCGCGCGCCTTCTGGGCCAGGCGGGCGATGAGTTCCTCCACCTTCTTGCCCACCACCATCATCATGTCCGCCAACTCGTCGATGATGACGACGATGTAGGGCAGGTGGCCGATGGTCGGCACCTCGACCCCCGGCTCGGCGGCGAAGGCCGCGGCCAGCAGGGGATCGCGCAGCGGGGTCCCGGCGGCCTCGGCCTCCGCGACCTTGCGGTTGTAGCCGCCGATGTTGCGCACCCCGAGCGCGGCCATCAGCCGATAACGGCGCTCCATCTCCCCTACACACCAGCGCAGGGCATTGGCCGCCTCCTTCATGTCGGTCACGACCGGGGTCAGCAGGTGGGGGATGCCCTCGTAGATGGAGAGCTCCAGCATCTTGGGGTCCACCATGATCAGGCGCACGTCGCGCGGGCCGTCCTTGTAGAGCAGGCTCAGGATCATGGCGTTGATGGCCACCGACTTGCCGGAGCCGGTGGTGCCCGCGATCAGGGCATGGGGCATCTTCGCGAGATCCACCACCACCGGTTCACCGGAGATGTTGCTGCCCAAGGCCAGGCTCAGCGGCGACTTGGCGTCCTGGTACTCGGGGGCACCCAGGATCTCGCTCAGAAACACGGTTTCGCGCTCCTCGTTGGGGATCTCGATGCCGATCACCGACTTGCCCGGGATCACCTCCACCACCCGCACACTGATCTTGGACAGGGCGCGGGCCAGGTCCTTGGACAGGCCGGAGATCTTGCTGGACTTGGTGCCGGGGGCCAGTTGTAGCTCAAACAGCGTCACCACCGGCCCGGGATAGGCGGCCACCACCTCGGCGACGACGCCGAAGTCCTTGAGCTTCACCTCCACCAGACGCGAGAGGTCCTCGATCTGGGCGTCCGAGTAGCCCTTGCCGGTCTTGCGCGCCGGGTCCAGGAGGGAGAGGGGCGGGCGAGTGAGCGGCGGGGTTTCGGCGTCGAGCCCGTCGCGCGCGTCCGCCGGGTTCGCCGCATCCGCCAGGCGCAGCGCATTCGGCACGCAGCGGGGGTCCGGCAGGGGCGCTAGGTCCGCGTCCGGGGCCGACGCCGCCGCGGACGGGACCGCGGGGGGCGCCGCGGGGCGGCGCAGCGTCTGGACCCGCGGCGCATCTTTGGGGACCGGCCGCTGGTGCATCATCAGATCGGAGAGGGTCATGAGGTGATCGGATGCTTGCGGCGCGGACGCGGGCGCGGGGTCGGTGCCGGGGTCGGACGCCGGGTCGAAGTGGGCGTCGCACTGGGGTTCGAGATGGTGTGCGGGTGTCGGCGCGGACAAGGGCTCGGCCGCGGGCTCCGGCCAGTCGCCCCGCGCATCCGCCGCGGCGCGCTCCTGAGCCAGGTCGGCGGGGTCGATCAGGTTGAGGTCGGCGGGCAGTTCGCCGCCGCGGGAGCCGCCCCGCCGCCGGTTCACGAACCGACCCAGCGTCGACAGGGCGCCGGTGCTCAGGGTCCCCAGGTTACGCGCACCCTGCAACAGGCCGTCTCCCAACCAATACAGGACGGTGAGCCAGGAAACGCCGGAGAACAGGGTGACGCCCACCAGGAGGACCCCGGCCAGCAACACCTCGGTCCCGGGGCCGAAGCGCTCCTGCATCAGGCCGCTGACCGCCTGCCCCAGCCCGCCGCCGGGGCCGTTGGCCAAGTCGGCGCCCAAGGCCGTCAAGTGCATGGCGGCGAAGCCGCAGCCGGCCGCCAGGGTGAGCAGGAAGCCGATCCAGCGCAACGCCAACAGCCAGGCGCGGGGCCGCTCGTCGTCCGCGCGTCCGCGAAACACCACCCAGGCGCTGAAGGCGAGCATCACGGGCAGCAGATAGGCAAAATAGCCGAAGAGATAGAGACCGGCATCGGCAAACCAGGCCCCGGTACGTCCGCCCGCATTGGTCACGCGGTCCGTCTCGCCGACATAGGACCAGCCCGCATCCTGCGGGCTGTAGCTGGCGAGAGACAACACCAGGTAGAGGGCGACGCACATCAGCGCCCACATGGCCCCCTCACGGAGCGCCCGCTCGACATAGTCGCTGAAGGTCAACTGTCCGCTACGCGTCGCCTGAGCCACAAGCACCCCCTGGAAATCTGTTCGACAAACTTGCTCGACATTATAGCCTTACGAAAATTTTCTCGGGTACTTTATCAGGGTTCGGCAGGGCGCGGTGGTCACCGTGCGGCAGGCACGCACCCCGGCCCGCCCCAGTGCTGTCCGGATCAGACAGACTTACAACAGGCGTGACCGCCGAGCGCCCAAACCGGCGCAATCAGGTACCGACGAAAAATTTCTCGGTGCAATTAGGATACATGTGCTAATTTTGCACTGCGTGCCTGGCCGCACCCGAAGATCGCCGCCCGGCATTTGCGCATCGATCGTGTTTTTCCTATCCCACCTTGGGGGAGTAATTTTCCATGAAAACCTTAGCAATCAGCACTCTGTCGGCACTCGTCCTCGCCGCACCCCTCACCGCGATCGCCCAGACCGAATACCAGGCCGCCGGGCCCGGTTTCGACAACCGCTGGTACATCGCGCCCTTCGCCATGTACACCTGGGCCGACAACGACCGCGAGGTCGACAACGGCTGGGGCGGCGGTCTGGCCGTCGGCAAGCCGCTGAGCCAATGGTTCAACCTGGAGCTGCGGGCGACCTACACGGACCTGTCCAACAGTTGGGTCCTCACCGATGATTTTGGCCGGCCGGTGACGAAGCTCGACGGTACGAACAAGATCTTCGATATCGGCGTGGACGGTCTCTTCTTCTTCAGCCGCGGCAAGTTCCAGCCCTTCCTCCTGGCCGGCATCGGCGCCATCCAGGACAAGGTCGAGCTGTGCGCCCACGGCGGCGACTTCAACGGGGTCTGTCTTTCCGAGAACCAGTGGAGCTTCATGGGCGAGGTCGGCGCCGGCTTCATCGTCCCGATCACCGACTGGATCTCCTTCCGCATGGACGCCCGCTACCGGATCGATGCCGGCTTTGAATACAACGACGTGACCGATCGGGTCGTGAACAACAAGACCCTCGGCGACACGATCGTGACCGCCGGTGTGGTGATCCCGTTGGGTTCGCGCGCGGTCACCAAGGTGAACCGCACCGTGGAGCTGTCCGCGGACACCCTGTTCGCCTTCAACCGGTCGGACCTTTCGCCCACCGGCGTGAGCACGATCAACAACTTCGCCCGCGACCTGGATCAGTCCAACTACGACGGCGTCCGCGTCGCCGGCCACACCGACCCGATCGGCTCGGAGGAATTCAACCTGGCCCTGTCGGACCGCCGTGCCAACACCGTGCGCCAGCAACTGGTCACCGATGGTGTCGCCGCTGATCGCATCACGGCCCAAGGCTTCGGCAAGACCCAGCTCAAGGTGACCCCGGCCGACTGCGCCGCCGCCAAGTCCAGAGAGGCCCTGATTGCGTGCTACGGGCCCAACCGTCGGGTCGAGGTCACGGTGGAAGGGATCACCCCGAAGGAGTGATGGATCGGCATCGGCGGGCCGGATGACCCGGAAAGTCGTCCGGCCCGATCCGCGGCGGTCGTGTTGTCGTGGTCGTAATCGCAATCGAAGAATCGCTACAATTTGGCGTAGGTAGGGAATCCGGGGCGCTACGATAACCTCGACAACGACAACGACAACGACAACGACAACGACAACCAACGACAACCCGTTCTCAGTCCAGTGTCGGCCACAGGGCATCGTAGAGGCCGGAGGAGCGCTGCACCTGCCGGTGCACCGCCGCCGCCAAGCGTTGCGCGCCGGCCACCAGGGTCACCTGGCGACGCGCCCGCGTGACCCCCGTGTAGATCAACTCCCGGGTCAGCACCCGGCTGTCATGGGGCGGCAGCACCAACACCACCTCATCGAATTCAGACCCCTGGCTCTTGTGCACCGTCATCGCGAACAGCGTCTCGACCATCGGCAGGCGATGGGGTGAGAGCCGCCGCAGGCCCTCCGCGGTTTCGAACCAGGCGCGCAGTTCGCCCCCGGCCGCGGGGTCCGGCAGCAGTATCCCCACATCGCCATTGTAGAGCCGCAGGTCATAGTCGTTGGCGGTCACCAAGAGCGGTCGGCCGGCGTAAAGCCCGCCCGTGGGTCGGATGAGCCCGGCGGCGGCCAAGGCCTGCTCGGCGATCCGATTGAGCCTTTGCAGTCCCGCTGGTCCGTCATGCACCGCGCACAGGACCCGATAGCGGCCGAGCGCGGCCAGGGCCGCGGCCGGGTCGGCGGCGGCCATCACCAGGCGGTGCCGGGGCACCACGAATCCGGCAATGAAGGCCGCGAGGTCGGCGCCGTCCAGGTCCAGGCGCCGGGCGTCGGCGTGTCCGGCCGCGCAGGCCGCGACCACCCCGGCACCATCGCCGCGCTGGATGGCGGCGGAGACGGCATGGATCCCGCTGCCGGGCAGGAACCGGTAGCCGCGGCGCAGCAGGGCGATGGCGTCGCCCAGACCCGGGCGGCCGCAAGGCTCAGTGTTCACCAAGGGCCCGCCGCCGAAGCTCCCCGCGGTCGGTGTGGCACCTACCTCGGCCAGGGCTGCGGCCAAGGTCGTGGACCACGCGGGCTCGCGCCCCCGCCCGCAGAGGTCGGCCAGCACCGCCCCGGCCTGGACCGAGGCGAGTTGCTCCCGATCACCCAGCAGGATCAGGCGGCAGGCCGCGGGCAGGGCGGCCAGGAGCCGGGCGGCGAGCGGCAGGTCGAGCATGGACGCCTCGTCCACCACCAGCAGGTCCAGGTGCAGCGGGTTGTCCGGCCCGTGACGCGGCGCGGCCCGCCCCGGCCTGGTTCCGAGCAGCCGGTGCAGCGTCGTCGCCGCCTCGGGGATGGCGGCCGCGCTCCCGGCGTCGAGTGCGCCGTCGCCCAGCAGCGCCGCCTTGGCCTCGCGGATGGACTGGGTCAAGCGGGTCGCCGCCTTGCCGGTGGGTGCCGCGAGTCCGATCCGCGGGGTCTCGCCGCGGGCGCGGGCCTGGTCGATCAGGAGCGCCAGACAGGCGGTGACGGTACGGGTCTTGCCGGTGCCGGGACCGCCGGAGATCACACACAGGGGCCGCAACACGGCCATGGCCGCCGCCACCCGCTGCCAGTCGAGCGTGCCGTGCGGCGTGGCCGGGAACAGGCGCGCGAGCCCCGCCGCCAGGCGTCCGCGATCCACCCCCGCCGCCAGGCCCGCGGCGCGCGTCCCGATGGCCTGTGCGACCCCCCGCTCGAAGTGCCAGTAGCGCCCCAGGTAGAGCCGATCCGCGGCGTCCAGGATCAGGGGTGAGGGCGCGCCCCCTGCCAGGGCATCCGCGGCGCCCTGTACTGCCGGCCAAGCCAGTAGTTCGGCCCGCCACTGCGCGAGCGGCGGGGCCAGCAACCCCGGCAACTCCGGGAAGGGTGAGCGCCCCGCCAGCCCCGGCAGGTCCAGGCACAGGTCCCCCGCGCCCACCTGCCGACTCACCAGGGCCGCGGCCAGCAGGCGCGCTCCGGTCGCCTCACCGACCAACTCCCCCAATTGGCGGGCGAAGTGCAAATCGAGCGCCCGCAGCCGCCGCAGCGCCACCGCCTGGCGCAGGCTGTCGAGAAACCCCTGTTCGGCCGGGAGCAGCAGGGGGGTTGGAACGGGGTCCGCGTCCGGGCAGTCTGGATTCATCAGCATTGTCTTCCTTCAGACGCGGTCCCTGGTTCGAGGGCGGCGTGCAGCGCGTCCAGCAGGGCGGCCAGGGTCTCCTCCAGGCGCTCGATCAGGGGTTCCAACTCGGCACGCGGGCGCTCCTCGCGCAGTGCCAGTTCCAGGTCCAGCGCCTGGGCCTGGATGGCCGTGGCGCCCAGGGTGGCGGCGGCGCCCTTCAGGGCGTGGGCGATGCGGCGGGCGCCGTCGCCGTCGCCGCGGTCCAGGCGCTCGCGCAGGCGGGCCGGGGCCTCGCGGTGGCTGTCGGCGAAGACCCGCAGCAGGTGCGCGAGGCGCTCGACCCGGCCGGCGAGGTGGCGCAACGCCAGCGCGGGGTCCAGGCCGGGGATCGCGGCGAGGCGGGCCAGTGGCCCGGCGCTCGCAGGCTCAGTGCCGGCCGCCGCCGCTCGGGTTGCGGCCGCCGGGGCCGCGCCGGCGTCCGTTTCCGGGATTGGCGGGGCGGCTCCGGGCGGCAGCCAGCGCAGCAGGGCGGCGAACAACACGGCCGGGTCCACCGGTTTGCCCACATGGTCGTTCATCCCCGCGGCCAGACAGCGGGCGCGGTCTTCGCCGAAGGCGTTGGCGGTCAGGGCCAGGATCGGGGTGGCGGCGTAGCCGGGGAGGTCGCGGATCGCCGCGGTCGCCTCCAGGCCGTCCAGTACCGGCATCTGCATGTCCATGAGGATCAGGTCATAGGGGGCCGCCCGTGCCAGCGCCACGGCCTGCGCACCGTCGACCGCCAGGTCCGCATGGAGCCCGGCCCCGCGCAACAGTTCCAGGGCGACCTCCTGGTTGATGGGATTGTCCTCGGCGAGCAGCACGCGCGCCCCCGGGTGCGTGCGGCGCAGGGCCAGCTCCGCCGCGTCGGTAGCGTCCGCCGCCGCGGCGCTCGGCTGGTCCCCGGTGCCGCCCGGCGCCCGCGCCCCCCGCCCCAGCCGGGCGGTGAACCAGAAGGTACTGCCCGCCCCGGGCCGGCTCTGCACCCCGACGGCCCCGCCCATGCGTTCGGCCA
>Ga0247840_10008666_pt1 | contig 13527 bp, 8 predicted proteins | sample LaCruzMarch2015__FD_192404 | JGI IMG/M metagenome (GOLD analysis project Ga0247840, IMG submission 192404) | Freshwater microbial communities from meromictic Lake La Cruz, Castile-La Mancha, Spain - LaCruzMarch2015_17m | ecosystem: Environmental > Aquatic > Freshwater > Lake | place: Spain...
GCTAATATTGGCGTGGAAGTGCTTTTACTCGATATTGCCCCAAACCAGCTAAATGAGGGGGAAACTGCAAAAAAGTTATCGCTCGATTCTTCCGAAGTAAAGAATAGAATTGTAAATGATGCGCTTGCATTTGCATTGAAATCTTCACCTTCACCAGTATACCATTTAAACGTTGCAAAATTGATTAAAACAGGCAATTTTACTGATGATATGCCTAAAATTGCTGCTGTTGATTGGATAATTGAAGTGGTGGTAGAACGGCTCGACATTAAGCAACAAATTTTCGAGCAAGTAGAAAAGTTTAGAAAACCTGGAACGCTTATCACGTCTAACACTAGCGGAATTCCTATTCACTTAATGACTGAAGGCCGAAGTGAAGATTTTGCAGCACATTTCTGTGGAACGCACTTTTTTAATCCGCCAAGATATTTGCGACTATTAGAAGTAATTCCAACACCAAAAACCAATTCAGAAGTTGTTGATTTTTTGATGCATTACGGGGATTTGTATTTAGGTAAAACCACTGTTTTGTGTAAAGATACGCCTGCATTTATAGCCAATAGAATCGGTGTGTTCAGCATTCTTGCTTTGTTTCACGCAGTTAAGAAAATGAACCTTACTGTAGAAGAAGTTGATAAGTTGACAGGACCAGCGCTTGGGCGACCAAAATCTGCCACTTTCAGAACTACAGATGTGGTTGGTTTAGATACGCTGGTAAATGTTGCAAAAGGATTAAAAGCCAATTGTTTGAATGATGAGAGAAAAGAATTATTCGACTTGCCAGATTATGTGAGTAAAATCAATGAAAATAAATGGCTGGGAGACAAGACAGGACAAGGCTTTTACAAAAAAGTAAAACTCGAAAATGGCAAAAGCGATATTTTAGCCCTCGATTTAAATACGCTGGAATACAGAACGCAACAAAAAGCAAAATTTGCCACTTTAGAAGCTGCTAAACCTATTGAAAAACTTAGCGAACGGTATAAAATCTTAATCAAAGGAAAAGATAAAGCTGGGGAATTTTACAGGGAAATGTTTTACGGACTTTTCGCTTATGTAGCGAACAGAATCCCTGAAATTTCAGATAATATTTACCAAATAGACGAAGCCATGAAAGCTGGTTTTGGTTGGGAAGCTGGTCCTTTTGAAAGCTGGGATTTTATCGGTTTTAATGAAGCAATTAATGCTATGGAAACCGCAAATGCTACATTACCAGTTTGGTTAAAGGAAATGCAAGCTGCTGGAAATCAAAGTTTCTATAAGATTGAAAATGGAAAGAAATTGTGTTACGATATCGCATCCAAAACATATAAATCTATTCCAGGTTATGAAGATTTCATCATTCTAGATAACATCAGGAGTTCTAAAACTGTTTGGAAAAATGCTGGAGCAACTGTTTTTGATTTAGGTGATGGCGTTTTGAACTTGGAATTTCACAGTAAAATGAATTCCATTGGCACAGAAGTCTTACAAGGTATTCAAAAAGCAATTGAAATAGGTGAGAAGGATTTTTGTGGTTTGGTGATAGGAAATGATGGACCAAATTTCTCAGCAGGTGCAAATTTAGCAATGGTTTTCATGATGGCTGTAGAGCAAGAATGGGAAGAAATAGATTTTTCAATTCGTGCTTTTCAAAATACGGTAATGCGCATACGTTTCTCAGGAATTCCTGTGGTAACTGCTCCACATGGTTTAACTTTAGGTGGCGGTTGCGAAATGAATTTACATGCCGATAAAGTTGTTGCCGCTGCCGAAACTTATATTGGTTTGGTTGAATTTGGTGTTGGATTAATTCCTGCTGGCGGTGGTTCCAAAGAATTCGCATTGCGTCTGTCCGATAATTTTAAAGATGGAGAAATTATGCTTCCTTCCTTAAGAGAAAAATTCTTAACAATTGGTCAGGCAAAGGTGAGCACTTCTGCTGCCGAAGCTTATGACCTTGGCATTCTTAGAAAAGGTCACGATGTGGTAGTTTTAAATCAAAACAGATTGATAGCAGAAGCAAAACGTGCTGTTCTCGAAATTGCCGATGCAGGTTATACAAAACCTGTAATGCGTAAAGATGTGAAAGTGCTAGGTAGATCTGGTTTGGGAATGGTTTACGCAGGTGCAAATACCATGTATAGCGGTCATTACATATCAGAACACGACAAAAAGATTTCAGAAAAGTTAGGATATGTGCTTTGCGGAGGAGATTTATCAGCTCCAACAGAAGTTTCGGAGCAGTATTTACTCGATTTAGAAAGAGAAGCATTTTTAAGTCTTTGCGGAGAAAAGAAAACCCTTGAACGTATTCAAAGTATCTTAACATCTGGTAAAGTTCTCAGAAACTGATTAATCACCTTATTCACTTATACAATGACAACAGCATATATAGTAGCAGGATTTAGATCTCCCGTTGGAAAAGCTCCAAGAGGCGTTTTTCGTTTTATGCGCCCCGACGATTTGGGAGCTGCAGTTATTCAACATTTAATGAAATCGGTGCCAGGTTTAGATAAGGATAGGGTAGACGATGTAATTGTTGGGAATGCTACACCTGAGGCAGAACAAGGGTTAAACGTAGCCAGAATGATATCTTTAATGGGACTTAAAACAGATAAAGTTCCAGGTATGACTGTAAATCGTTACTGCGCATCTGGTTTGGAAACAATCTCTATTGCAACTGCAAAAATTCAAGCAGGAATGGCAGATTGCATCATTGCAGGTGGTGTAGAATGCATGTCTCCAATACCTTTTGGTGGTTGGCGAGTAGTTCCCAATTACGAAGTGGCAAAAAGCAATCCTGATTATTACTGGGGAATGGGCTTAACGGCCGAAGCTGTTGCCAAAGAATACAATGTAAGTCGCGCGGATCAGGATGAATTCTCATTCCATTCACACATGAAAGCAGCAACAGCAATTGCTGAAGGTAAATTTGCAGCTGGTATCACACCAATTAATGTGGAGGAAGTTTATTTAGATGAAAAAGAAAAGCGCAAAACCCGCGTAAACTTTGTAAAAAAAGATGAAGGTCCAAGAGCAGATACAACTTTAGACAAACTTGCAAAGTTGAAACCTGTATTTGCAGCCGACGGTGTTGTTACAGCAGGAAATTCTTCTCAAACATCTGATGGTGCTGCGTTTGTGCTGGTAATGTCAGAAAAAATGGTGAATGAATTAGGCCTAAAACCTATTGCAAGGATGGTTAGTTATGGTGTAGCTGGATTGCCACCAAGAATTATGGGTGTTGGTCCAATTTACGCCATTCCAAAAGCGCTGGAACGCGCAGGAATGAAGTTAGGCGACATTCAACAAATAGAATTAAATGAGGCATTTGCTTCTCAGTCATTGGCCATTTTAAGAACATTAGACATCAATCCTGAAATAGTTAATGTAAACGGCGGTGCTATTGCATTAGGACATCCATTAGGATGTACAGGAGCAAAATTAACCGTGCAACTGATGAATGAAATGAAAGCACGAAACCAAAAATACGGCATGGTTACAATGTGTGTTGGAACAGGTCAAGGCGCAGCAGGAATTTTCGAAATATTTTAAAAACAGCATTAAACTCAATAAAATTATGGAAACTAGCACTAAAACAGCATTAAAAGGTGGCGAATTTTTAATAAAAACCACCCAAGCAAATGATATTTTTATTCCTGAAGAATGGACCGAAGAGCAATTAATGATTGCACAATCATGCAGAGATTTTTTAGTGGCGGAAATTTATCCAAACCTCGATAGAATAGATAAAATGGAACCAGGTTTAATGAATGATATCATGACAAAAGCAGGTGAATTAGGCTTGATGGGTGTTTCTGTTCCTGAAGAATTTGGCGGATTTGGTAAAGATTTTAATACTTCAATGTTAGTTGCTGAGGTAGCTGGAGCTGGATTTTCCTTTGCTGTAGCACTTTCGGCGCATACGGGTATTGGAACATTGCCAATTCTCTACTACGGAAATGAAGCACAAAAACAAAAATACATTCCCAAACTTACTACTGGCGAGTGGAAAGCATCTTATTGTTTAACTGAGCCGGGTTCTGGTTCCGACGCAAATAGCGGAAAGACCAAAGCTGTTTTGAGTGCTGATGGAAAATTTTATTCCATTACAGGTCAAAAAATGTGGATTACCAATGGTGGATTTGCCCATGTTTTTACTGTTTTTGCTAAGATTGATGATGATGAAAATCTAAGTGCATTTATTGTAGAAAGAGATTTTCCTGGTATTTCTTTCAACGAAGAAGAGAAGAAAATGGGGATTAAAGGTTCTTCAACTGTACAGGTTTTCTTTAATGATTGCCAGGTTCCAGTAGAAAATTTACTTTCCGAAAGGCAAAATGGATTTAAAATAGCTGTAAATATCTTGAATATTGGAAGAATTAAATTGGCAGCTGCGGCAGTTGGTGGTTGCAAACAGGCAATTACTACTTCAATCAATTATGCCAATGAGCGCGAGCAGTTTGGCAGACCAATTTCTAAATATGGCGCAATTCGTTATAAGCTCGCAGAGCAGACCATTCGCACTTTTGCTTGCGAATCTGCTTTGTACAGAATTGGGCAGAATATAGACGATGCTTATGCCGATTTAGTGGCTAATGGCATGGACTCAGCTAAAGCAAAATTGAAAAGCGTGGAGCAATTTGCAGTAGAATGCGCCATCATGAAAGTACATGGTTCGGAAGTGTTAGATTATGTAGTAGATGAAGGTGTTCAAATCTTCGGAGGAATGGGTTATTCAGCCGAGGCACCTATGGACAGAGCTTATCGTGATGCCCGTATTAACCGAATATTTGAAGGCACCAATGAAATCAACAGAATGTTAACTGTTGATATGATGCTGAAACGTGCCATGAAAGGTGAATTAGATTTGATGGGGCCAGCCATGGACGTTGCATCAGAATTAATGGCAATTCCTGAATTTGGTGAATTAGATGAAAGCCCTTTTGCAGCTGAAAAAAGAGCCATTTTAGGATTTAAAAAAGCAGTCTTAATGGTGGCTGGTGCAGCTGTGCAAAAACTTATGCTCACATTGGCAAAAGAACAGGAAATATTGATGGATATCGCTGATATGTTAATTGAGCTATATGTCTGTGAATCTGTTCAGTTGCGCGTTGAAAAATTGAGAAATTTGAAAGGCGAAGCAGAAACTGCTTTACAATATGATATGATGCAGGTTTATATCAATGATGCTGCCGATAGAATACTTATTTCTGGTAAAAATGCCATTAATGCATTTACTGAAGGTGATGAACAAAAAATGATGTTGATGGGAATGCGAAGATTTACCAAGGTTTCACCGTTAAACACCAAAAATGCAAGGCAGAGGATTGCTTTAAAACTAATTGAAAAAAATAGTTATGCATTTTAATGGGTATTAATACCTATATAAAAGATAGTTTCTTTGCTTTTTTTTGGTAATAAAACTGTTAATAAAGTAGTTTTTTTTATATAACTAGTTAATTTTCAACAGGTATATGTTAATATAAAAAATTACGATGTAAGTAAATTGTTTTTTTTACATTTGTTAAAGTTTTAATTGTTAGTAATGTTGCATTAGGAACTTGTTTCCTTCACCTTATGGTGAAAAAAACAATAGAAAGTTAAGGTTAGGTTAATTTTATTGTTTCTCCAATCCTCACCAATGGTGGGGATTGGTTTTTTTATGCCATTTGGTGCATAAAGTACTCACTGGTCACTGAGCTAGTCGAAGTGAGCTTGTTTTAAAAATAAGTGGATTTTTTAGTGCTCTTTATGCTAAGTTTTTTGGCCACAAAGAACACAAAGGTTGTTGCACAGAGTCAACTGAGTTTTTTTGTGACCCTCTATTCTATATTATTAAGCAAAGAAGACATTATTGTAAAAGCGTATAAAAAGGAGTTTTTCTGTGCACTCCGTGCAACAACCTCTGAGAACTCTGTGATAAAAAAATTGAGCGCAGCGAAGCTATCAGCTGTTAACATCAAAAATCTCTTATGCTTACTAATTTAAAACTCAACCTCTAAAACAATTTCCTTCTTTTTTCTTATCAACTTCACTTTGGTTTTGTCGCCTTTATTGAATTTCCCCAAAGCTTCCATATAAGTTTGAATTTCTTTAACAGGATAATCTCCAATTTGTGTGATGATGTCTCCGTCTTTCATTCCCGCTTTCATGGCCGCTTTACCATCTAATACAGCTTCTACCTTCAATCCATCATCTGTGTTCGCGTAAGAAGGCATAATTCCAAGCGTAACTTTAAATTTGGCAGAAGTTCCCATAGAAGGATTTCTTGTTTTTAGAAATGCTAACTTTTCATCCTTTGGCAATTGCTCGATAAAACTGGCAATAATTAATAATATTACTTCCGCCCCTTGTGCATTAATTTTTTCAATATCATCGCTTGGTTTATGGTAATCGGCATGAGTTCCTGAAAAGAAATGAAGCACAGGTATTCCCTTATTGTAAAATGAGGTATGGTCGGATGGACCAACTCCTGCAGAATCTGTATTTATTTTTAGAGCTCCGTTTTCAAAACCTTTTATCATTTTCTCGAAAGGTGCAGCGGTTCCTGTTCCAGAAACAGCTAAACTTGCCTTTTCTTTAGGCAATCGTCCAATCATATCCATATTTATCATACAGTTTATGCTGGCTATATCAATGGTTGGGTGCTCGCAGAAATAAACAGAACCTAAAAGTCCCAGTTCTTCACCTGAAAAACAGATAAACAAAAAGTTAAATGCTTCTTTTTCATTGTTTTGAGAGAAATATCTTGCCAACTCTATCACTCCAGCAACACCGCTTGCATTGTCGTCTGCACCGTTATGAATTTTTCCTTCAGGATGCCCGTCTAAAGAATGTCCATCAGTACCATCACCTAAATGGTCGTAATGGGCACCAATTACAATAGTATTTTTTGCATTATTATCTAGAAATCCAATTACATTGTTAGCTTTTCCGGTTCGTCCTCCTATGCCATGCAATCCAGCTGAGAAATCAAATTCTTGCAACCACATCCCATTCTCACCTTTCGGTTGAATATTATTAGATTTCAATTGTTTAATAATGTAATTGGCAGCTTTTTCTTCAAATTTGGAACCTGTAGCTCTACCACCCAAACTATCTGCAGCAAGAATTGAAATATGCTGAGTAACTTTTTCAGCTGAAAACCAATCTTGTGCAAATGTGCTACTGCTAAAAAGGATTATAAATAAAATGGTACTTCTTAATTTCATGGTTTCCAGTCTGCTATAAATACATTGGTGTCTCTTGTTCCTCCATTATCTCTGTTTGATGAAAAGACTAATTTTTTTCCATCAAAAGAAAACATTGGAAAGGCGTTGAACTTACTTTTTCTTGTTATTTGCTCAAGGTTTTTACCGTCAATTCCTATTGTAAACAATTGGAAATCATAACCTCTGGTTGAAAAATGATTGCTTGCAAAGATGATTCTTTTACCATCTGGTGTGAAAAATGGTGCCCAATTAGCTTTACCTAATTTGGTAATTTGCTGTAAGTCACTTCCATCCACATTACAAGTAAATAATTCCATATTTGTTGGGGCAACCAATCCTTGTTTCAATAAACTTGTATAATCTTCAATCTCTTCTTTACTTTGAGGTCTAGAAGCTCTAAACACCAGTTTCTTTGAATCTGGCGAAAAAAAAGCTCCACCATCATAACCCAATCCATTAGTAATTTGTTTAACATTTTCCCCTTTCAAATCCATGGTGTACAATTCCATATCACCTGAACGGTCTGAGGTAAATACAATCATTTTTCCATCAGGAGAAACCGTTGCTTCCGCATCGTAGCCCGGAGAATTGGTTAATTGCCTTAAAATGTTTCCTTTTAAATCGGCAACAAAAATGTCGAAACTATTGTAAACAGGCCAAAGATACTTTCCATCTTTACGTGGAGCAGGCGGGGGCGGACAAGCATCAGACGCAGCATGTGTAGAAGCAAAAAGTATTTCTTTGTTTCCAGGTAAAAAGTAAGAACAAGTTGTACGTCCTTTTCCATTGCTAATTCTGGGAAGTTCGGAATTAGTAATTTCCTTATTTAAGTCTATTAGGTAAATTTGGTCGCAAGGAACCTTCCAAGCTGGATTTGTAACTTGTAATGTGAGATACTTGTTATCAAAACTGAAGTATGCTTCTGCATTATCTCCTCCAAAAGTTAACTGCTTGATGTTTCCTAAATGAGGCTCTGGTAAAGTATCTTGTCCATTTACCGAGCGTGTTAATGCTGTAAAAAGAATTAAAAATAAGTAAAATTTCATGCTGCAAAACTAATCCAATTGGGGAATACTATTCAGGCTTTTTTATCAAATGCATCACACCAAAAACGCTAAAACCTGCTAAAACTCCTGCCAAACCTGGAATACTTCCAATCAATTCATTCCCATCTTTGCAAAAAAGTATGCTTAAACCTGCAACCGCATTTATTGACCCGTGGAAAATAGCAGGACCTAGAACTGACTTACTTTGCTGACGAATCCATTCCATTGGGTAAGAAAGCGATATGCATAACAATACCATCATTCCTATTCCAATAAAAGGGTAATTATCGTAGTTATGACCAAGTAAAATTAAAGGTGCATGCCAAAGCCCCCAAATAACGCCAGTAACAATAACACGTAAATGGAAACTTAAGTGTTGCCATTGCTTATAAAGAAATCCTCTCCAACCAATTTCTTCTCCTAATGTAAACAACAAATTAATTGTACAACCAGAAACGAAACCTAATAACAAAGCTATTCCAATTAAAATGATGGGTTGAGGAATATTTTTATCAGTTAAATCAACTGAATATTTCGTTAATTCTTCCATTTTCTCAATCATTCCAGCATAACTCAAATCAACTTTTCCCATTAAGTCCCAATGAAGTAAATTTCCTCCCAAAAAGACCCAAAAAAAGAAGAAGAAAACAAATAATGTAATCCATAATAGATTCATTGCAAGTGCTATCTTATTCGCATTGATATAAGTAATTTCTAAACTTTGAAGTGATTCGTTATTTATATATTTCTGAACAATAAAAGCTGCGAAAGCAGGTGCTGGCATGCATAGAAAAGCTACAATGAATGTTGAAATTAAAGAGTCATAACCAATCCCTGAAAATTTTATTAGACTAGCGCAAATCCATACAACAGAAAAGGAGATTAACAGATAAACCAATAATGGCCTATTAGACAATTGAAATATTTTATTCATTTTAAAAAGTAGCCTGTAAACGTAAATTTAGAAGCCTATTTGTTAGGTAATTAGGAATTCCATACTGTCTGTTAGTAACGTCTTTTATCCAAAGATATGAAACAGTGTTGTTTACTCCTAAAAGATTAAATACTTCCAAACTCAATGAAAAAGTTTTGAAATTTCTAAATATGGAAGTCTTTTTTGCAGGTTTATCTGCTGAAATAAAATGCTTAGAAAATCCTATATCTACTCTTCTATAAGGTGGAATTCTTAGCGTATCTCTGTATCTATTAAAATCAGGAGGACCAATTGGAAGTCTTGAGCCAAATACCAACGTAATTTGCATACTTAAACTTGGATTCTTTGGTAAATAATCTTGAAAAAATAAACTAAAATTGAATCGCTGATCTGTTGGTCGCGGAATATAGCCTGGCTCAACTCTTTGAGAATCTACAACTTCTTTATCGTTTGTAAATCCAGGAATTATTTTATCACCTTTCGCATTAAAATAGTTGTAATAAAAATCATTTCTAATGTCTTCTTTTGTTTGCATAATACTCATAGAAGCCCAACTTTGAACTCCTTTTACAAACTCACCATTCACTTTCATATCAATTCCAGCTGCATATCCATCGCTTATGTTTTCAGCGTAATATCTAACCCTTACATTGTCAATTTCGTAAGGAACAAGGTTTTTTAGAATCTTGTAATATGTTTCTGCATAAAAGCTAAAAGGTCTGTTCCAGGCTTTAAATGTAAAATCAGCACCCGTTATAAAATGAATACTTTCCTGGGCTTTTAAATCTGTATTAATTACACCTTTTAAATTTCTTAATTCTCGGTAAAATGGAGGTTGCACATAGCGTCCAACTGCGGCTCTAAATGTAATATCGCGATTCCAACTTAAGGGACGAAGAGAAAAAACAAGTCTTGGGCTAACTATAAATTGCTCATTTAAAGTCCAGTAATTGGCTCTAATTCCTCCAGTTAATGAATATTCAACGCTGTCTTTTCTCCAACGGTAATTATCTTGAACATATCCTTGAAAACGATTTGAATTTAAAGTTGTTTCTGAGCGAACTACGTCATTTAATATGATAGAATCTTCATTTAATGGCATTGAATATCCAGCCGAATCTATCATTTTCCATTCATTCAGACGGTCTTGAATGGCTTCGTGTTGTGCGCGAGCTCCCCATTGATAAAAGTGATTTCCTTTTTCTAGAAATCCTTTTAACTCGACATTATATACCTGATAGTTTAATTGATTTCTTAAATAAGTTTGATACGAACCAACACCTCTATTAAAGGCAACATCACCAAAATTTTCCTTACTTAAATCTCTTTCTAGTTCATTAATAAAATATTGACCTTGAACATCAGATTTTTCAGATTCATCACTATTGAAAGCAGAGGCAATCAGTTTTAACTTGAATTTGTCATTGAATTTGTAAGTGCTTGTAATAGCGCCCATTGAGGTAGCGAATCTTGTTTGCTCTTTTCCGTCGAAAAATACTCTTAATTGCAAAGCTTGATTGATACTTCCAAATTCTGTAGTTTGATTGGATGGAAAAATCCTGTAATTATTTACTGCGTAATTACTAAGAAAATCAATGTCCCATTTATCAGTAATATTGTATAAAACATAAGCCTGAATATCCGTAAATGCAGGTCTGTATTCACCTTGAACATCTAAGCTATTCAATAAATACTGCGTCGTTCTGTATCGCGCGCCAATCATTCCCGAAAGTCTGTAATTTTTAGTTGAACTTTCTAATTGAAGTGAACCTCCTAAAATACTAGCGGAGCCGGAACCAGCAAATTTCTTAGGCCTTTTATAAGTAATATCTAGAACAGAAGATAGTTTATCTCCATATTTTGCTTCAAATCCTCCAGCCGAGAATTTTAAACTCTCTACCATCGAAGGATTTGCAAAACTTAATCCTTCTTGTTGACCAGCACGCACCAAAAATGGACGATAAATTTCTACATCATTCACATAAACCAAGTTTTCATCATAGTTTCCTCCTCGCACCGAATATTGAGAACTTAACTCATTGTTAGAATAAACTCCTGGTAGAGTTTTTAAAACCATCTCAATTCCGCCTCCAGGTCCTGTAATAGTAGAAGCAATCATTGGGTCTAATCTTTTAATAAAATTTTCACGATCTCCCCTGTCAACAACTTCAAATTCAGACCTGTCGTAGGTTTTTTGACTCAAGATTTTATTAATGGTTCTTTTGTCTCCATCATTAATATTTACTGTGATAGTGTCAGAAACATATCCAAATAAATAATATACAACTTTCACTGGTTTTCCAGCAGGTATGCTTAAGTCATAAACTCCATCAGCATCTGTATTATCAACAATTCTGGTATCTTGTAGTAAGTAAACTGCAGCTCCGGAAAGTAGATTTCCTTGTTCTCCGGTAACTTTTCCTTGAATTGTGGCTTTTTGACCAATTAATATTGTTGGATAAAGGCAAAATGAAAACAAAAGCGCAATAAGAAACCTCATTAAGATATTTTGGTTGTAAGTGTATTTTGAATTATTTATCAGAAGATTTCCTTTTAAAATCTCCATTTTTCCAAGCCTGAACAAATTTTGCCCAGGCAATAGGATTGAGTAAATTATTCATCGGGATTTGTCCTGCGTTATATAATTTAGTATTAAACTGTTGTGTTGAATTCTTATAGTTCAAACTTGCATCCATCGGCATAGTTGATGATATTGAAATAATCTTGTCTTGCGATAAGTTTTTTCTTGCTCTTTCCAAATCATCATCCGGCACTTGTAAATTCACAAATGCAATTTCAAATTGCTCTTTTGTAGGCCATGGAAAAATTACTGTTTCCCTTAAAAGAATTGTATCTTTTTGAAGCATTTGAATGATAGAATAGTGGTTTTCTTTTAAATCACCCGGAATAATATATTGAGAACGTCTAAAGCCCAAAGAAGAGAAAACTATTGTGTCGTAAGATTCCGCCACTATAGAAAAGAAACCAAAGTAATCGCTCATAGTGCCATGATTGGAACCTTTGAGTGAAATGTTTGTATATGGAACAGGTTGTAAACTATCACCATTTACCACAACTCCTGAAAATTGTATAACTTTTTTGTCTGTTTGAGCAACCGTCAATTGAATGCTGCAAATCAATAATATTAAGAGGGAATAAATCTTTTGCATATGTAAAAGCAAATGTAAAAGAAATAAGGGCTTTAATCTTGTTTTATTGTTTTTCAATTAACTTTTTTACGCACAATCAATCATTTTGCATAGGTTCGCAGTTATGAAATCACCTGGATTTAAAAAAGCACTAAAAATTATTGGATTATTCTTGCTCTTTATTTTAATAATCATTTCGTTTCGAAGGCCATTAATGAGATGCGTTGGTAATTATCTAATTGATGAAGATCAATTAAGCAAAGCAGATGCAATTTTTCTTTTAAGCGGTAATCCTGGCGATAGGGCAAAAGAAGCAGCAAAATTATTTAATTCGGGATTTGCTCCACAAATTATTTGCACTGGAGAATCTGTTCCTTCGCTTTTCGAAGTAATAAATGTTAAAATAGATGAAGCGACATTAAGTGAAATTGCGCTCAAAAAGGAAAAGGTTGATAGTAACAACATCAAGATTCTACATATAGGAACTAGCACTAGAGAAGAAAGTCATGCAATATTGAGTTATTGCAAGCAAAATGGAATAAGAAAAATAATTGTTGTTTCTGATAAATTTCACACCAACAGAATTAATTATGCTTTTCGTTCTATTTTTGAGAAAGGTGGAATAGAAATAATTTTAAGAGGTGCGCCCAGCAGCGTTTACAAAGAAGATAAATGGTGGGCAGAAGAAGCTGGTTTACTAATGGTAAACAACGAATATGTGAAGTTATTTTATTATTACATTCATTACTAAAGCAACATAGCTAAACAATTTGATTTTATTTATGTTCTTTGCAGCATATTTATTAAGAATGAAATTTACCGTATTATCTTCCACGAATCGTTTAGGTAATTTAACTGCCAAAGTTGCACTGAAGTATGTTGAAAATTTAAATTCCAAAGGTTTTGTAGTTGATTACAAAGATCTTACAAATGTTCCTTCAAGTGCTTTAAATGATGGAATGTACAGGAAGGCAGAGCACCCGTTAAGAGATTTTGGACATGACATATTCTTATCTTCTGATTATTTTGTTATTGTAATACCAGAGTATAATGGCAGTTTTCCAGGTATTTTAAAATTGGTGGTTGATGCGTGTGATCCATCAATTTTTAAGAATAAAAGATTTGCTTTGGCTGGTGTTGCTTCTGGTAGAGCGGGCAATTTAAGAGGCATGGACCATTTTACTGCTGTTTTACACTATTTG
>Ga0247840_10008670_pt1 | contig 13525 bp, 16 predicted proteins | sample LaCruzMarch2015__FD_192404 | JGI IMG/M metagenome (GOLD analysis project Ga0247840, IMG submission 192404) | Freshwater microbial communities from meromictic Lake La Cruz, Castile-La Mancha, Spain - LaCruzMarch2015_17m | ecosystem: Environmental > Aquatic > Freshwater > Lake | place: Spain...
AGAGAACTGTTCACCTGTTTGGTGATGTAGTTCTCGTTGAAATACGGGCGACCATCACGGAAGAACTCAGCGATGTCGTCGTAGCTGGAGAAATAAAGCGTTTCTGAGGCCATAATTTTGGTTTGGTTTGTTACTGCGGTTTGGTTTTTGGTTTGCTTCTTCCGCGCCGAGGCCCAGAAGAAGCGAATTGTTATTCGGTTTCTGTGGCTGGCAACTCCGTGGTCCGAGTGGACTCTATCCAGAACTTATGTCGGGCTGGCAACTCCCTGTCTCACCATTTCTGGTGGCTCTATCCAGTTTCAGTTCTCGTTTTACGATTTCTGACGAAACTGTCAACTATTTATTTTCAAGTTTTTTCACGGCACAAAAAAGGAGAGCCTTTTCGGACTCTCCTGATCTGTTATCGTTGACGATAAATCTACCGTGTCGGCGGTTGGAACTTCGCGAAGAAGCTGGCCTTCTGTTCTTCCTTCACTGCTTCGGTTGATTTTCCTCCGCCGCCTCCTGCTCCGCTCGTTCCGCTGCCCTTGAGTTCCTTGATGGTCTCTTGGAGTTCTGCGTTCATCTTCTCGAGGGCTGATGCGTGGGCCTTGACCTTCTTGTAGGCTGCTCCCTGCTTGAGGATTCTAGCCACGTCACGAGGACCAAAGTTTTTTGCCCCGTCTTTGATGGCTGAGGAGGCAATGGTTTCGTCAAGAATGTTGTCCACCTCGATCTTGTTCGTGGACATGAACTCCTCGATGTCTTTCGGGATCGCGCTGTCCGCCTCGATCTCCTTGGAGACCTCCTCGAATGCCCCGCTCCACTGCTGGGAGACTTGCCGCGAGGACTCTTCCCTTGCTGCCTTCTGCTTTTCTTTCAGTGTGGCGTATGTCACCTCGTGGTCCTTCAGTGCCTTCATTCTGCGCTCCGCGAGCGAGATGAGGTTCTGGGTTTCCGTGATGAATGCCGTTTGGCGGAACTTCGGGAGCTCTTCGGCAATGTCCGAGAGGAGCTGGTCTCGCTGGTCTGCGAATCTGCGCTTCTTTTCTTGAGTATCAGCAGAAAGGTAGCCGTTGTTGAGTGCAGCAACCTGCGTCATCTTGTCAACAGCAGTATCGTTCCCTTCAAGCATGTCCATAACCCTAGCTGACGTGGAGTTGATCGGCTCCATGTATGTCGCGATGAAATCGTCGTCTTCATTGAGGTCCATGAGCGTCACCTTGCTCTTGAGTTTTGTGTTCTCTGTTCGGAGGGACTCTGTGCTCTCTGAGTATTCCTTGATCGCTTTGTCCTTCTCGGCGATGATCGCGTCAACGTCCTTCTGGGTCTTGGCAGATTCCAGTTGTGTCTGGAGGTCAGATAGCTTGGTGGAGAGTTCAGACTTCTCTTTCGCCAATGCCTCTTTCTCTGCCAGCAGAGCGGCTTTCTCTGCCTCGATGGTCTTGACGTAGCTCGGCTTCTTTACGAGGTCGCCACGGGGCTCCTGACGCGATTGCGTGGGTGCTGGATCGCCGTCCTTTGTCGGTTCCGGATCACCTTGTGTGATCGTCCCGTCGATGTTTGGCGTTCCACGGAACTTTGAGAGGAAATCCTCCTTGGTTCCGAGTGGCTTCTGTTTCCCCGCTTCCAAGTTGGCGTCGGCGATCTCCTTGGCGATCTCCGCTGGAATTAGGCTGTCTTGTGGTGTTGGTGCTGGCATAGATTCTTACAGGTGAAGGTCAGGGTCCATCGCGTCCTCTTCTTTGACTGGCTTCTTGTTAAGCCTCTCGTTCTCGGCCTCGATCAGTTGGATCGCTGCGTAGATTCCCTTCCTGATTCCATCATCCTCTGTGGAGGTGAAGGATTTGGAAAGGAGGTGGAGCTTGAAGGACGGATACCGTTTATCGTTGACGATAATCTGGCAGAGTTCCTCGGCTTCACTCGCTGGAAGGCTTTGTTCGGATAGGCTTATTGGTTGCGGCTTCGGCGCGCTTGATAGCGATTGAGGTTGCGGCCTTTTCTTTGTCGATTTCCATGCGCTGCTGGTGTCGCTGTGCGGTGATGGCTGTTTTGAGGTCGTTGGCTTTTTGTTTTGCATCGAGGTCGATTTGTTTTTCTGCGAGCTGTAGTTGGATCTTTTTCTCCTCTGGGGATGTCTGCGGCTGCTGAGATTGGTCAGATTTTGACATCTCGTCCGCAATTCCGATCAGTTCGTCGGCGCGGGATTTCAGTTGCTCCATTGCTTGCGCGAACTGCTTGACAATTCCAGCCTTGCTCTTGTCTGATGAAAGGATGTTTAGGTGAGCCGTGATGTGCCCACCCTTTAGGAGGCACACAATCGCTGAGTCCTTGGCGTCTCCAGCGTCGTAGCGTCCACCTTGGATTCCCTCCATTGCCTTGTCGATCCCAATCATGGCGTCGGAAAAGTGGCCCCTGATATGGTCAACGTGGTTATCGGTTGGTTGGACGATGGCGTTCTCTGGATTGGCCTCAGGGTCATTGAGGACTGAGTTTTCAAACGCGATGATCCTCGCCTCGTTCGGGATGTCTTGCTTCTTGCGCGGGCGGTATGCGTCAACATTGTCCCGTCCAGCGAGTGCCGCGATTCCGTCCCTGTATGCCTCCTCCTGCCCTTCTGTGACCGCCATAGCTCCAGCAAGCTCCGCTACCCTTCCCATTGAGATGGACTTGTTTGCGGGGCTTCCTGCTCCAGCAATCATGTTGCTGGTCATCTGCTCGATGTTTTCCCACTGCCACGCTTCTTTTGGGACGCCTTTTCCTGTGAGATATTTCTCGAATTTGCGATAAAGCTCCACGCCGTCCCACCCAGCTTTCGCTTTCACGAACGCCGTGTAGAGTCCAACCTGCCATCTTCCTTGGCAGATGTTGTATCTGCGCAGCTCTGTTCCAGATAGCTTCGCGTCCTCCTGATAGTTCATCTCCGCTTCGCCCAGCGTCTGCTTGGCGCGCGGCTTGACTTGGTTGAAGGACGCCATACCACGGTAGGTATCCTGCATGATGACAGACGTGGCGTTGATTGCGTCTGCTATCGGGATTTTGAATCCTCGTTGCGCGAAGTCCACGCCGTCTGGAAGGACGAAATGCCGCCCCCACTCCATTTGCTTGAGTGCTGTCGTCGAGTCAGCGTTGAGCCCTTTGAGTGGCACCATCATTTCCAATCCCACCGAGTCGATCACCTTGTTCATGGTGATGTCGTATTGTCTGGAGGCTGGGAATATGTCCTCTCCGTGTCCTTTGATGTCGTGCCACAATCCGCTTCCAGCCGCACCGTGAAACGCCCAGATGAGGTCTTCCCAATCTGTGAAGTATTTTGTTCGGTTGAAAAGGTATCCGGCTTGGTCGAGATATTCCTCGTCTGTCTTGAGCTTTGATGCCCTCGCAAGAGGGGAGTAGTTCTGCAAAATCACTGATTTGGTGATGCCGCCGTCCCACTCTTTTGATAGGACAGTGAACACATGGACGTGAACATTGTAGAACTGGTTGAAGTTGATCTTCCCAGAGGCCACGCTCTCTAGGTATTGCGTGTTGGTCATGCGGAAGTCGGTGCTGTTTGTATGAAGCCTCAGAGCTTCCAAACAGGCCCAAAAGTTCCAACCAGCGTCTGGGTTATCCTTGCTGGTCTTGAATTTGTTCCAGAACTCCAGAGTGGTGTATTTCTCCATCACAACCATCTCTCCGAGATTTTCAAGGTTCGCCTTAGTGTCCTCTGGAATCAAGACTTGGGAGTTCTTGTAGGAGGTTGAGAACCATGTCGCCTTGTCCAGACGGAGCTCGATTCCCTTTCCGTAAAGGAGCATCTGTTCGAGGTCTTGGTCGATGTTGTAGAAATAGGACGACCAGCCCCATAATGCCCGATCCCACGCGAGAGAAATGTGCTCGCTCCACTCCTTGCGCTCTTTATCGTTGCCGATACTTGTGATGATTTTGGAGGCCGTTGGGCGATCTGTCACCATGTCGATGTATGCAGACTTCTTCTCGTCAACCTCGAAAGTCATCTGCCCGAACGGGATGTTTGACATTCCGGTGAGCTGCTTCTTCGCTAGGAGCGAGTAGTCCGTTGGAGGAAAGCGTTTGTAGGCTTTGAAGACCGTTCCCCATCTGTGCTCTCGGTCCAAGTTGGACCTTCTGAGCTGGTCGGCTATGCTGTATGCGTCGTTAGCCGTTGGTATTCTGTTATTTGGAGCGATCCCATTTGAGTCAATGGTCGCGAAGTTGCGGGAGGTTGTCGGTTTCATGTATTGAGTAGAACTCTTCGGTTTCCACAACCTCTACACCTTCTTGCGCGGTGCTCAAGGTTTGTTTTCACTCCAATAGACGCCGCCGCCGCGTCGATTCCGCCAGCAAAAATGTGAATATATTTTGAAATTTGGTCTCCAGACTTGTTTTCGTAGAAGCACATTTTCGGAGGGAGTTTTTGGCAAATGTAGTCCTCCACGTAGTCTTGAAGGTTTGGCGGGATAGAGACTCCGTTTGCGGACATGTCCTTTCTGACGTTTGAAACAAGAGTTCGGAGTGTGACGCCCTTAGAGGAGTAGACATTTCCGCTGTTGTCGCTGAATGTGTATTCCCAAGGAACTGTTGCTTCATTTTTGTTTCGCAGTCGCATGTTTTTGTGATTTGATAGCATTTGCACATTATGTCAAATAAATTTGTCACAGAAAACGCGTCAGGTCTTTACGGGTTCCCTTGGCCGGATGGAGTCCTTCCGGTAGATCAGGAGCTTTTTTCCTACTTGGTGACGAGGGGAAACTACGGGAAGGTGTGGGAGGCGAAACATCTTCACCCGAAGGGTAGGTGTCTTGCGGACTACAAGTTTGAAGAACCAGTCTCCCATCTCATTAAGGCCGCGATGCTCCAGTGGCCCACGGATGTCGAGCTACAGGTCCGTCAGTATATCAACCGTCCACTGCTCAGGATATGGGAGGAGCTGTGCTCGTCGGACTCTGTGGGGATCGCCGGAAATGCTTCGTCGTCGAAGACCTTTGGATGTGCGGCGTGGTTGAATATCGACTGGGTGGCCGCTCCGGACAAGACGCTTTCCTTTGTGGCTTCTACTTCTCTCGGTGGGTCGGAGGACCGTATCTGGGGAACTGTGGCGAAGCTGTTTCGCAGGATGGCTTTCCCTATCGGTTATCTGATAGACCACCGCAAGATCATCGTTTTTGAAGATACATCGAATGCAGATGAGAGGGATTATACATGCGCAATCAAAGCTCTCGCTTTCCCAACTGGTGATGAGGGGAGGAAGGCTGTCGAGACGACGCGCGGAAGGAAGGCTGAAAGGGTTCGGTGCGTTGTTGACGAGCTCGCAGAGATGGAGCCTTACGTGAATAAGGTTTCGATCAACTTGAGAGCGAATGACGACTGCGTTTACGTCGGGATAGCCAACCCGAATCAGGGTGATAACCCTCACCGCGAACTGTGCGAGCCAGCGGACTCTCGCGGGTATGACTCTATTACTGTGAATGACAGGAAGTGGAAGACTCGGACTGGGACGGCGATCTTCATCCATGGCGATGACTCTCCGAACTTCGAGGCTCCGGATGGAGAGGCTCCACCATTCCCTTATCTCCTAACCCGCAGAAAGAAGGCCGACATTTTGAAAGATTGTCACGGGAACGCGAACTCTCTTGAATACTGGAGGAACGTCATTGGGTTCTGGCCCACAGATTCGATTGAGACATCGGTTATCTCTCGGTCAGTCATATCTCAGGCCGACATTTCATTCGAGCCAGCGTGGACGGGAGACGAGAAGAAACGTATCGCGTTTCTGGATTGCGCTTGGACTTCGGGCGGGGATCGGAACGAGGTCTCGTATGGATTCATTTCCCGTCTCCGTTCTTCTGGGAAGAAGGTTCTCATGTATCAGGGGACCAAGGGATTCTCTGTGGATGCCGGATCGGTGTTTGAGGAAAACCTCGCGTCTCAGGTCATCCCGACTCTTGAGAGGTATGGTGTTATCCCTTCTGGGTTTGGTCTGGATGTCTCCGGCGATGGTGGGCGGGTTCTCTCGGCGTTTATCAGGACGTGGCAGAAGACTTCTGGAGTGTCTGCATCTTCGATTATCCCCGTGACCTACAGCGGGGCTCCAAGTGAGAGAGTTGTGTCGTCAGAGGATAAGCGGAAAGGAACGGAGGTTTATGACCGCAAGATTTCCGAGGATTGGTTCCGGCTGTATCACGGGATTGTCAACCGATGCCTATTCGGGCTTGATCTCCAGATGCACAAGGATGTCGTGGACGAGATTTGCTCCCGTCAGTATGGGTTTAGGGGAAAGAAGATGTCCGTTGAAACAAAAAAGGAGATGAAGAAGCGGATCGGAAAGAGCCCAGATAAAGGAGATTCATTTACGGGACTGTGGATTATGGCGGAGAAGCTCGGAGTGGAGATTATCGCTGACGATAAAGTTGAAAGACGGTTGGTGGAAACCACGTCGAATCGGCGCGAGGAAGTGGTTTACGGGAGCTACTCTGGCTCCAAGGATGAGGATGGTTTCTAGCTGGCTACCAGAGTGGCATTTCTTGCTCCTATACGGCCTCTGGCGTGGTTTTCTCGTCCTCGGAGGGTTGCGGTAGCGGAATGACGTTGTCGGGCTTGTTTTGGGGCGTGATAAGATTGATTTGGGGGAGGATGTAGTTTTGACGTTTGGACTTCCAGAGGTAGACTGCTGGCGTCTCTTTCGCGGATGGGACATCCTCGTGGAAATACATGACCACGCTTTCGTGGGAGTCCCAGAACATCTCCTTGATGTCGGTGATGAGGCGGAGGTGGGGCATGACGGGAACCGGAGGGTTCTCTCCGTCCCTCGCGTATTCCGTGATGATGACCCTCTCCCATCCAGACATGCTTCCTGAGTCTGCCAGCATGTGGACCATGGATTCTTGGTCTCCAGTTCTTTTTCCCATCACGAAGGCTCCCGTTCTCTCTCCTTCTTGGGAGGCGAGGGGCCCGTCTGTGATTCTAGCTTTTTCGATGTGGGAGAATGATGTTTTCATGGTTCTTCTTTTGGTTTTGGTGTTGGGAGGATTTCTACGATGTCGTAGTATTCCGTTTTGATCCATCCGAGCTTGAAGGTCCGGAGGAAGGTGTTGTCGTAGGTTGCGGCGTCCGCGATGGTTTGGATGGGTTGGTTCTCGGTGACTCCTGCGATGTCCTTCTCTTTGAGGAGGAGGTTGCAAGGGAATGTGAGGTCGGACCACGTTGGCTTACTTTCCGCCGATTCCATAGACGGTGTATCCTTCGCTTCTGGCCCAAGATTTTTCTCGTTCGATTCTTTCATGGCATGTCATGCAGCAAGCTAACCACGTCTCAACCTTGTTGTGGTTGTCGCCGCGACCGTTTCGGTGATGGACTTGCGTTGATGGCTGGTTGCACCCGCGCACCTGACACCTTGGGTTTTCGAGCAGGAACTTTATTCTCAGCACCGTGTAGAGTGCGCTCACTTTTCTCATTCTGCTGCTTACGGAATTCAGCCGTCCTCCTCGCCGCAGCGAAGATTTGGGGGAGGGTGTCTTGATGGATTCTTGCCGCCCGTTCCACCAAGGATCTTGTTCTTGTGATGCGGTCGATGACTTCTGCGCCGGATATGTCTTTTTGAAGGAACTTCGCTTCATGGAATAGTTGTTGGATGCTGCGCCGCGTTCCGGCTCCTGCTGTTGGTGGGTTGATGGATTCGATATGCTCCGGATCGATCATGGACTTGGAGGCTGCGCGGAAGAGTGACGCAAGCTCGTCTAATCTCCAGAGCATTTTTAATAGCCTGTCTTCACTCTTCGCGCACTGGTCCAAGATGATGCCGACAAACGGGGTGATCCAGAGGACGGCGTAGATCGCGCCTTTGTGCGGGTGCTCGTAGAGTTCCCACCAGTCCTTGTTTATCGTTGACGATATTTTCCACTCTCCTGCCGTCCCGTAGACGCTTGCGAAAACGTCAGGAAGAAGCTCGCTTTTTCCTTTTGATACAGATTTGGCTACCGAATTGTGGCCGAACTTGAGGTTCAGCATTCCGAGCCAGTTGGTGTATCTTTGTTCCATCAACCTTTTGGAGGTAATCGTTGATGTCTTGAAGGGCGACGAGAGGATCGCTTCCTGATTTTCGGAACTCTTCAAATGATTTCGGGAACGCTTTGCCTTTACAGCAACGGTCGCCGAGGACGTTAAGTAATCCGAACGGGTTGAGGTAGATTGCGGGCTTTTCGTTTTCATCATATCCAAGGAGTGCTTGCATTGAGCCCCAATCAGATCATGCCTGATAGCAAATGTCAACACTTTTCTTGACATAAGCTGTAAGTCTGCTATAATGGAACACCTTATGACAGAACTACCACAAGTAATCAAAGACATCGCCGCCGCCGTATTCCCGCTTGCCAACGCCCACGCCAAGGATGCTGGAAGGGTTCTCACGTTCTCCGTGACCGAGAGCGGAACCAGCGGGGAGGAGCCGAGTCTTTTCCGCATCCACTCCTTTCCGGACGCCATGATCCAAGTGCGGACGTTTCCGGAGAAGAACACCGCGATCATCCTTGGGTCGAAGGGGGCGCAGAAGATCGAGTCCGTCGTGTCCGACATCGCCTTGCTGGACCAGAGCGTGAGTCAGGTCTCGGAACTGCTGTTGAGGATGGACTAGATTATCGTTAACGATAGAGAACTATTTGTTGACACGCGCTCTGCTTGGTATAGAGTGTCGTGTCGCTGGACGTGAAGAACCCAGCGAGCCTAAACCAAGACAAAACCGTAGTTTACATATTGGACCTTCCGTGGAGGAAAAAGTTGGAGTCGCCTTAGTCTTGGGGCAAAAATCTTCACCCTCTGACTTTTTTCTCCACCGAGGGTCCGAATTGTTTACTATGAAAAAGAAATCCAAATCGAAAACTGTCCGGAAGTTTGGGAAGTGCATGGATTGCCAAGACAAAGTGAAATACGTTGTTGGTAAGGATCTGTTTCCGAGGTGCGTTGATTGCGCCGTAAGAAAAGATGCAAGAGACACGGCTATTGCGGAGATTCGTGAGTTGAATATCTCAATCGCAAAAGCCTCAATGAGGATCAATGAGATCCTTGTAACAAACAGGTCCGTTCTCTAATTATGAGCAAGTCAATTTACCGCACAAGGAGAACGTCGAACTTTACGACGATTCCAAACGAGGTTTTGAACGACCAAGCGATTTCGTGGAAAGCGAAGGGCATTCTCATTTATCTTCTGTCAAAGCCCGACGACTGGGAGCCAATGTCTTGCGATATAGCGAAGCAGTCAACGGACGGAATCGCTTCTGTGTATTCTGGGATAAATGAGCTTTGCGAGGCTGGGTATATCTGGAAGCGTCCTCGTGGTGGCGAGAATGTCGGCGGTTGGGAATACTTTGTTTCCGATGTCGTTGTTGCTACAAGCCCGTTTCTAAAGGAGCCGAACTGCGATAATGCCGATTCGGCAAAATCGAATGCTACTAAATACTTATCTAATGTTAAACCAAATACTGAGGATAATAACGCTGCGCGAGGTGAAACCTCGGAACCTGATCTTTTCCCTCAACAACCAATGAGTGGTGAGGCGGAGCCGAGCGAGCGAAGCGACAATGATACGACTCCCGCCACTTCGCACACTCTACGAACTAAGCCAGCGTCATCGGTAGCCAAGGCTCGCCACAGGCTGTGCCGCATGTTCAACCGCAAACCCTCGCTCGTCTGGTCTGCCAAGGAGGAGGCCGCGCTTAAGAAGGTGATGGACACCGACGAGGAGGACTGGTTGCTCCTTGAGGACTACTATAAGCACGAGGGGGAGAATCTGGTGTTCCTTCGGACTGGGATCATCACCCTTCTCAACAACTGGTCGAACGACATCGGGTGGGCGATGAAGTGGAGAAACGCTTCCAAACCAAAAGAGGAAGACACGACCCACCTTTTCCCCGGCATGGCAAAATATCGTCAACGATAAAAACTTTATGAGCAAACGCAAAGATCCCGAAGAACAGGAACGGTGCTTGATCGGCTCCATACTCTCCAACCCGAAGAAGTATCTCGACTCCTGTCTGGATGCCGGACTCAACGAGGAAGCCTTCTTGCCAAACCGTCCACCTCATGTCGTATTCGCCGCCATGATGGAACTCAATGGGAAGAAGAAGTCCATGGACATCATCTCCATCATGCACGTCTTGGAGGCGAACGGAACCCTCGGGCGCGCCGGTGGGAGTGAGGGGGTTCACGAGCTTCTCCGGTTCGTCCCCACGGGGGCGAATTGTGACGTTTATCTGGAGCTCGTCCTCAAGGACGCTGCGATCCGCCACGCGAGATACGAGATGGAGAAGCTCAACGATGGGCTGTCAACCGTGATGTATCGGGAGGATGTTCTGGAGATTCTGGCTTCCGCCTTCAAGAAGCCCATGGCCTACGTCACCCCGACGACCAGCGTGGAGACCGACAAGAGTTTACTGCTCTCCTACGTCAACGCCGTGGAGGATCGGGCCAACGGGACGAACGAGACCGTGTTCTCCACCCCGTTTGAGACCCTCAACAACAGAGCGGGAGGGACTGGAGCGGGGGAGGTGACTGGCATGATAGGCCAGCCAAGCTCCGGAAAGAGTATCCTCGGAAAGCAGTTCGCCCTCCACAACCTCATCGAGCACGGAATGCCGACCATGATCGTCACCGGAGAAATGCCCTACCAGCAGTGGATGGACCGGGCCGTGTGTGAGATTGGGGGGATCGACTTCCGCAATTTCCGCATGGGCAGACTCACGGACATCGAGCAGAAGTCTCTGGTCTCAACAATCCAGAAGATCGCCAATCTCCCGCTCTACATCTACGACCGGAAGAGGCTGAGGATGGAGCGTCCCGCAATCGAGGCCGCTGTCCGAGCGGAGGCGAAGCGGAACGGGGTGAAGTGCCTGCTTCTGGACTACCTCCAGCTCGTCAAGTCTCCGAACGGAAAGAAGGACTTGAGGACGGATCAGGAGATCGGGGAGGTATCGGCCATGCTCAAGGACGTGTCTGTGACATTCGGCCTCCACACCATAGCCCTGTGCGCCGAGAACGACGACGGTCAGGTCCGCAACAGCAGGGAGCCGGAATACGACTTCGACAACATCTTGAAGCTGATCGTGCGGAGCGAGAAGAACCAGAAGACCGGAAATCCGATGATTATCACGGACAAGATCCTCGTGACGAAGTGGCGTGACTCGGAGCGGGGATACACCATCAGAGTCGAGATGGAAGGCAAGCATTGCATGTTCCGTGACGTAACCGGGCTGAACGCATGACCGCCGACGAAGCATTCGACATCGCCTACAGACTAGCGGATGAGGCGCAGAACGCCTACATTCGTGGAGACGTGGAGGAGGGAGACGAGAAGATCCGTGAAGCAAAAGCGATCACGGACAGATATTTCCCGTTGACAGACGCTATCACCTCTGATTCAATAAAGACTCACACATGAAACCGACCGAAACACTCTACTACTGGAAGGTCCAAGAGCGTCTGGAAAAGCAGGCGTGGAACGGCCATTGCTCCAAGCAGACGAGAGAGATGATCAAAGCCTTTCCTGTGTGGGAGCGGATCTTGTTCTGGATCAGCAACAGAGGATTCTGAAATGAAAGGAAAGAACACATTCTTCGCGAACGACACGCTCAACTTCTGGACGTGGATCGTAATCTGGTTCGTCTTGGCCTTCTTTCTGATCGACACCTCAATTCCTGCCATCTGACATGCAAACCTTCACCAAGCTCCAACCAATCCGTAAAAAGGTCACCACGGGGCGTTTGAACCGTTCAAAACGCCTGCCTGATTGGATCGGGGTTCCGGAATTCCCTCTCACCCGCCTCGGATTCGTCTATTTGCTGGTCTGCAAGAAAACTGGGCAGTTCTACATCGGGAAGAAGTTGTTCTGGAAAAAGAGCACCAACAAGAGCCGGGGAGCGACAGCGCGGGAAGAGTCGAACTGGATGGACTACATGGGCTCCTCCAAGCCCGTCGAGGCCCTCATCATGGAACACGGTGCTGAGAACTTCAACAGGCACATGATCCAGTTATTCGACTCAAAATCCGAACTAGCCCTATGCGAGCTGATGTATCAGATCAAATACTTCACCCACCCGCTCTGCATGAATGGAATCTTCAATGTTCGGCTCTACATCCGCAAGGAGATGCGGAAGACAAAGATGCTTCTACTTCTTGAAGACTTCATTGATCAATACATCCAGAACTAATTATCGTTGACGATAAAGATTATGAAACAAACCATCATTAACGCCATCGAAGCGGCGCGTCATTTGCCACCTACCGACCAGATGAGCGGCGGCGGAACCCGCTCCGCTGCGAAGCATGTTCGGCAATGCTGTGGATGCGGAAAAAAGCACCCAGAAACAGAAATGGAACTTCGCTTCAATGCCTTCTTGGGGCCGATGGCATACGTGTGTCCAGATACGCCCGATGCGTGCTGGGAAATGGCAATCGCCAAACACGGCGCGGCTTATGGGAAAGGCGAGTTTGAGCGGATTCATGGACGTATTCCGAACATCACGATCAGGGGCGACGCCGAGAGCTGCGCTCCGCAACCAGAATAATCTATGAAACAACCAAAAACTGAAACTGCTGGCGGGGCGTCGTTCCCTGCATCGCCTGTTCGGCTTTTTTACGTCGCCCTGAGTAGGATGCACGCTCGCGGACAGACTCGGTTATCGGCAAACTGCCTAGCCTGCGAAATGTGGCCGACAGCAAGGCACACAAATAGCAACGGGCAGAGCTTTAATCTTGCGGCAGGCGTGGCAGGGAGGATGCTCCGAAAGCATCGCGGTTGCTGGGAAGTGACTCCCCGGCAATGGGAGATCGTTCCGGAATTTATTGAGCCGAACGCACAAGATGAGGGATCGCTGGAAGCGAAATAAGGCCATGATTGCACAAGAAAACTCCCTCGCTTCCAGCGATTCCTCTCCATCGCCTTGTTCGGGATTTTCTGGCGTGTTGCCAGGCATGGCCGATATGGACTGGCATCGTCCATCGGATGTAGTGCTCACGCCCGACGAAATCGCCGCCGACATCGTGCGGCACTTCCGGCCATCGGGGCGCGTGCTCGACCCCTGCAAAGGAAATGGCGCGTTCCTGCGGCACATGCCGGGGGCGGAATGGTGCGAAATCCGGGAGGGACGCGACTTCTTCGCGTGGCATGATCGGGTGGATTGGCTCGTCTCGAATCCGCCATACTCGATCTTCGCGGACTGGATGACTCACAGCCTGAAAATCGCGGATGACATCGTGTATCTGATACCGCTCGCCAAAGTGTTCAGCGCGGAAAAGAGAATCCGCGACATATACCGCGTCGGCGGAATCGTCGCAGTCCGACTCTATGGCAGCGGAACCGCTCTCGGCTTCCCCTTCGGCTGGCCCTGCGGAGCCGTCCACGTCCGCGTCGGCTATCTGGGACCGATGGAATGGAGCTTTTATATCCCGAACGTCCCGCATCACCTGCCCCGGAAGGCTGGTACGCCGGATGCTGAATCAAAATGAAATCAACAAACAACCAAGAATCGTCGCATCCAAAGTGCCAGCCTGTAGGGGT
>Ga0247840_10008672_pt1 | contig 13522 bp, 7 predicted proteins | sample LaCruzMarch2015__FD_192404 | JGI IMG/M metagenome (GOLD analysis project Ga0247840, IMG submission 192404) | Freshwater microbial communities from meromictic Lake La Cruz, Castile-La Mancha, Spain - LaCruzMarch2015_17m | ecosystem: Environmental > Aquatic > Freshwater > Lake | place: Spain...
CGGCCAGCGTCCAGCGCATCAACAATTCGCCCCGGAAGTAGATCGTCGGGTCGTCGGGGGTCAGCAGCCGCTCGCCCTTGCGATAGGTGTTGCTGAGCGTGCCGCGCAGCCAGGCCAGCCGCCCCGCCCCGCACGGTTGGATTGATCCCGCGATGCGCGTCTGACCACCTTGCGTGACCTGCGCCGTGACACGCGTCGCGTTGTCACTCGGATCGGCCAACACCTCGGCGATCCCGCCGGCGGACATGACCTCGCGATGGTTCACGCGCGTGCGGAACGCGCCGTGCGTCAGCGCATCGGTCGACGCGCCCAGGCTGATCTCCAGCTCGCCGGAGAGGGGCGCGGCGTGCGCCAGGTTGAGCGCCGCCAGGAGCCGCGGCCCGGCGTGATCGGTCGGCCCGTACAGCATCACATCGCCGCCGCCCGCGGCAAAGTCGAGCAGCGCGGCCTCGACCGCCGAATCCGCCAGGGGGACCGGCGTCACGAGCACGGAGCCGTTCAGGCAGCCGGGCTGGGCCGCCAGCGCGGTCAGCAGGTTGCGCGTCGAGACCACCGTGTTGAGCGGGAAGCCCATGTTGATGGCCCCGCGCATGAACCAGTCGCCCAGGAAGACCTCACCCAGCCGGGGATTCGGGCCGAAGGTCAGGTCGTGGTACTCGTCGAACGGGTAGACCCAGACGAGCGGGCCGGGCCGGTCGGGCGCCTCATCCCAGGCTTGCAGCAGGTGCGGCGTGACCTCGTTGGGGTACTTGACCGGAATCTCGCCCCAGGTGTTGTCTACCGTCAGGAATTGGAGGTGCGACGCGGTCTCGACGCGGCCCAGGGCATCCAGCCGGCACACCGCCAGCGGGATGTAGATGTCGTGCGGCTGGCTCTCGTAGCGGTCGGTCCACGGGCTGTTCTGCCACCACGGGTCGTGGAGATAAAAGCGGAAGGGGAAGGTGTGGTCGCCCGGCAGCTCGGAGATGCGCGCCAGGTAGCCGGCCAGCTCCAATCCGAAATCGCCGTCAATCGCGGCCCACGGCGAATTGGGCGGCGGCAGCATGTTGAAATTGCCGCGGTAGATCTCGCGCCAGGGCGAGGCGTCGCTCGCCAGGTCGGTGCTGATGCTCAGGTTGGAGCCGCGCGTCTCGATGCGGAACTGCGGGCACTCCTGCCGGAAAGTGCGCCAGAAGTTGAGGATCGTCTCCCGTCCCTCGGCCGCGCGGCGCGGATCGAAGGTCTGGCCGTCGAACAGGATGCCGGTCGTGGCCCACGTCTCGCTGCCAAATCCAAAACCGTTGGAGAGCCAGATGTAGTCATGGCCCAGGTCGCTGAGGAAGTGCTGGCACTGCCGGCCGAAGAAGGTCCCGAACGGTGTGCCTTCCGGGATGCCGCCCGGAAAGCCGGCGTAGGGCTGATCGTCGCCGTGCAGGTTGGCGAAGCAGCAGACCCAGGTGGCCTTCCCGCGCGTGTCGCTCAGGCAGATTTCGTTATGGTGGATGTATTTGAAGGGAGAGATTGCGAACTCGTCCCCCGGATCGAAGGTCGCGCCCACGCGGATCGGCTTGCCGGTCAGCTCCCGGCCCACGCGCTTGAGCGTGGCGATGATCTTCTTGAGCGTGCCGTAGGTGAGGATGGGCGGATCATCCATGTAGACGATGATGCCGTGGTGCAGCGACATGTTCTCCGGGTCGGCGTTGCGCGCCGATGGATTTGGCCCCGACCGGAAGGGATTGCTCATGGCCGCGTAGCGCGCCCACTCGATCTGCGCGTCCATGTCGCCGCGGTAGTCGAGGATCTCGGAGCCGTCGGCCGTCCACAGCAGCACCGAGATCATGTCCGCGTGGCGGGTGAGCGCGTCCCACTGGCGGAACAGCTCCCGCGCCGTCGCTTCGATGCCCGCGTCGTCCATGATCTTGAACGGCTTGGGGCTGGTTTCCAGTGTGACATTGCGAAGTGATGATGGCATGAATGCCCCCTATCGGATATGCTGCGCCCGGCGATACCCCGGCGCGGTCACATTCACACACTCGATCCCCCAGCATCGGGCGAAGTCCTCGACAAGCTGCCCGATGTGGCCCACCCCCAGCGCGAAGTGGTGCGTCGGCCCTTCCAGGCTCCAGTTGGCGATGAAGGAGCGCAGGTCGGGCGGGAAGCGGCAGCGGGTGTTGGTGTTGCCGGTCGGCGGGATCGGGCCGGGGAGCGACTCGCCCTCAGCCACCACGAACTTGAACTTGCCGCCGTAGGTCTGCGTCAGCCCCACGCAGGTGATCGGGCCGTTGCGGATTTGGAACTCGACGCCGATGCCCGCGCCCCGCTTGCCGTGGAAGACGCTCAGCCCGCGCAACACGGGCCGGCCTTGCGCCACGCCCACGTGATGCGGCCCGTCGTGGCCCACCAGCACGATGTCCTGCTCGAAGTCGCAGGGGTGGATCTCGGCGAAGCTGCCGCCCGCCTCCAGCCGATCCACGATCAGCATCGCCAGGCAGTTCTTGATGTCCAGCTCGCCCGCCACCGGGAAGCCCTGCCCGGTGAGCAGCGACGCGCCTACCCACAGCGACGCGCCCAACCGCTCGTTGGCGTTATCGTTCAGCCCGCGATAATAATAGGCCAGCCCGCTCAGCTTGAACTTGCGGAACAGCCGATCCAGCCCGCACGCGGTTCGGGCCGACCAGGCCACATCCTCCGGCCGGGCTGGGCCGGCGATGGGGTCACTGCCGGGCGCCGGGAAGTCGAAGAGCGCGTGGATCTCGTCGAGCTTGCGCGCCACCTCCGCGTCCGTCACCTCCGCGACGCACGCGGCCAGGTCGTCCAGTTCGATGTGCTCGCAGTGCATCCCGAAGTGCGCGTCGAACATGGTGGGGTCGGAGTTCATGTCGAGCATCCCCTCGTACACGTGCCCCATCACGCCGATGCGGGCGTTGCGCACCGTGGCGACCGCCCGCGCCACCTTGCACCAGTCGAGGATGCGCCCCCAGGCGAGCTCGTCGTCGTAGAGCGTGCCCACCACCATGCCCGCGACCTCGATGTTCGCCCGGCGCAGCGCGCAGCACACTTCGGGCAAGCTGGTCTGGTTGTCGTGCTCGAGCTGCATGAAGGTGGTGCCGTGGGCGTAGTCCATCGCCCGGGTGGGCTGGAGCGAGGCGATGAGGAGCGGCGCGCCGGCCCGTTGCACGACGGGCAGCACCGTGCTGCTGAGCGCGTAGGTGCTCATGAAACAGATCAGGAAGTCCACTTGCTCGCGGCGGAACAGGTCGCCGGCCTGCACGGCCACGTCGGGATGATCCACCAGCCCGCCGGAGAGGACGGTCATGCCGGCCGCCCGCAGGCGCTCCTCGAAGTTGGTCTGATGCTGGATCAGCCGCTCCTTCAGGCCGGGAAACTGCTGCCAGTAGAACCAGCAGCCGCAGCCGAAGACGCCGATTTTGGCGCTGCCGTAGTTGCGGGTAAAGAGGTCGTCGAAGGTTATCGGGTGCGTGTCCATGTGCTCCTGTCCCAAAGCGAGAGTCGGTATAGATCGGATTCGAGGCTTCAGCCGGTTGGGTCGTCTGCGCGAGAGACCGCCTAAAGGCTCGAAACCGTCGCGTCGAGATGTTCTGAGCCGGCCCGTCTCCTTCGGCTGCGCTCAGGACATGGTTTGGGCCGAAGCAATCGTCTTATCTGCGCGGGAGATTGCTTCGCCCAAACCGCTCGCAATGACTGTCAGCCGTCCGTTGCATGCTCGCAACGAGAAACGAAGACGTGGTCAATGTATACTGCGGGCGACACGCGCTCGCCGCGCAAGATGCGCAGGGCCAGCGCGATGAGCTGCTCGCCGTACCTCTCCGGGTAATAGGCCGTGCCGCCGATGATCGGTGAATCGGGGCGGGCCATCTCCGCGCACACCCCCCGGTCAGCGCCTTGGCTGACGACTGCCATGTTGGCCTGGCGGCCCAGGGCACGGCCGGTTTCGGCGGCCGCCAGCGCCAGCGTGTCGCTGTGCGGCGTCACCGCCAGGCGCAAGTCGGCGGGCAGGTTGCGCAGCAGTTCCATGACTTGTGCTTCGGTCTCGGCGCGGCCTTCGCTGCAATCCACGGCGATGATGGCATCGTCGTGGATCTGGCCCAGCACGCTCGCCAGCCCATCGGCCTGACCGCGCATCCGCGCGGCCGCCAGCGGGCCAGCGCGCCGGCGCTCCAGGATGATCAGCCGATCGTACCGGCCGTCCCAATTCGCCGCGATCCATTGCCCAAGCGCCACGCCCGCCATCTGCCCGGCGCGGTAGTTGTCCACACCGTAATAAGTGGCGCCCACCATCGGGATGTCCACCGCGATCACCGGGATGCCGGCATCCTGGAACTTCGCCATGATGACATCGCCCGCCTGGTGATCGAGCTGATACTCGATGGCAAGATCCACGCGCTCGGCGATCAGGGCGTCGGCGGCCGCCAGCGCGACCTGGCTGTCCAGCCGGTTGTCGGCGAGGACGAGGTCAATGCCGCCGGCAACCTGGGCGGCGCGTTCGAGGCTCCGGCGCACATCGCCGGCATAGGCCAGTTGCTCACCGAGGTTGGCGAAGCCGATCTTGAAGCGGGCCGAGCGGCCGTTCTGCGAACCGAGTCCCGTGACGCGTGTCTCGCCGCAGAGACTCACCGCCACGGCCGTGGCCCGTAGCCGCTCGATCCAGGCCGGGTCAAGCTGGTCGTCCGTGAAGATGTGGCGCACCTGATCGAAGCGCGCGAAAGGCGCCAGGTCTACGCGGCCGAACTTGCTGGAATCCACGAGCGCGACCACGCGCCGGGCGCTGCCGATCATCTTGCGCTTCAACTCGGCTTGCCGGATGTCGTTCTCGGTGAAGCCGGCCTCCGGCGTGAAACCGGCGCACGAGACGAACGCGCTCTTGATGTGCAGGTCGGCCAGGAATTGGTCGCTGACGAGGCCGGTCACCGAGGCGCCCGCGGGATCGAGCACCCCGCCAAGCAAAATCACGGTGTTGGTCAGATTTGTGGCGAGCGTCCGCGCCACATCCAGGCCGCTCGTGACGACTGTCAGGTTGCGGCGATCCTGCAGGTGTTTGCCGAGGTGATAGGCGGTGGTGCTGGCGTCGAGCAGGATGGAATCGCCATCTTCGACCAGGTTGGCGGCCCAACGGGCGATCTGTTCTTTGGCGGACCGGTTCATCTGCGCCTGGGCGGCAAAGGGAACGCGCGGCGCGACCGGCTCATCCGTGGGCACCGCGCCGCCGCGCACCCGCGTCAGTTGACCAGCTTGCGACAGCACGTTGAGGTCGTTGCGGATCGTGCCTTGCGAGACTTCGAGGAGCGCGGCCAATTCAACGACCCGGATCCCGGGCTGGTCGTGGATCAATTGGCGCAGACGTTGCCGGCGTTCGTAGGTGGTCAAGGGCATCACTGCCTTCTGGCGCGGGCCAATCAACAAAAACCACTCGATTACCTGTTGAAAATCGGTGATTTCATTCTAGTCGCACTGTTGAAAATTGTCAAATGCACAAGGGTGCGCTGCCGGTTTGCCAGACACCCCAAACCGGCATACAATGTCACCCGCAAGGAGGCGACATGACCATCAACCGTTATCCCCCCATCAACCCGCGTTTCCCGCACATGCTCCACGGCGGCGACTACAACCCCGACCAGTGGCCCGAAGCGGTGTGGGACGAAGACATGCGCCTGATGAGGCTGGCGCACTGCAACACGATGACCGTGGCGATCTTCGCCTGGACGAAGCTGGAGCCGGCCGAGGGCCAGTTCGAGTTCGGCTGGCTGGATCGCGTCATGGATCTGCTGGCCGAGAACGACGGCTATGCCGTGCTGGCGACGCCGAGCGGCGCGCGGCCGGCCTGGCTGGCAGCGCAATACCCGGAGGTGTTGCGCGTCCGGCCCGACCGCGGCCGCAACCTCTTCGGCGTGCGCCACAACCACTGCTTCACCTCGCCGATCTACCGCGAGAAGACCGCGCTGATCAACAGCAAGCTGGCCGAGCGCTATGCCAACCACCCGGCGCTGCTCGCCTGGCACCTCTCCAACGAATACAACGGCGAGTGCCACTGCGACCTGTGCCGGGCCGCGTTCCGGGCGTGGGTCCAGCGGAAATACGGCACGCTCGACGCGCTCAACGAGGCGTGGTGGACCGGCTTCTGGAGCCACACCGTCACCGACTGGGCGCAGATTGACCCGCCTTCGCCCATCGGCGAGACCTCGGTGCATGGGCTGAACCTCGACTGGAAACGTTTCGTCACCGACCAGACGACCGACTTCATGCGGGGCGAGATCGCCGCGCTGCGCCGCTTCACACCCGACACCCCGATCACCACCAACATGATGGGCACCTTCCCCGGTCTGAACTACTGGCGGATGGCCCCGCACCTCGACGTGATCTCGTGGGACAGCTATCCGATGTGGCACAAGGGGGACGACATCAGCCTGGCGTCCGACATCGCGTTCGTCCACGACATCAACCGCTGCCTGAAGGGCGGCAAGCCGTTCATGCTGATGGAGAGCGTGCCGAGCGCCACCAACTGGGCGCCGTCGGCCAAAGTCAAGCGGCCGGCCATGCACGCGCTCTCGTCGTTGCAGGCGGTGGCGCACGGTTCCGACACCGTGCAATACTTCCAATGGCGCAAGAGCCGCGGCTCGTCCGAGAAGTTCCACGGCGCAGTGGTGGATCACGTGGGGCATGAGCACACGCGCGTGTTCAACGAAGTGGCCGACTTGGGCAAGAAGCTGGAACGGCTCGACCCGGTGATCGGCACGACCGTGCGGCCCGACGTGGCGATCATCTACGATTGGGAGAACAACTGGGCGCAGATGGATGCGCAGGGGCCGCGCCGCGGAGACAAGGGCTATCTCGATGACTGCAAACGCCATTACCGGGCGTTCTGGCAGCGCGGCATCCCCGTGGATGTGATTGACGAGGCGCAGGACTTCGGCGGCTACAAGCTGCTGGTCGCGCCGATGCTCTACATGGTGCGGCCCGGCGTGGCTGAGCGGATCGCAGCGTTCGTCAAGGCCGGCGGGACGTTCGTCGCCACCTATCTGAGCGGCATCGTGGACGAGAACGACCTGTGCTTCCTGGGCGGCTGGCCGGGGCCGTTGCGGGAGACGCTCGGCATCTGGGCCGAGGAGATTGATGCGCTGTACGAGCAGGACGCGAACGCCGTGCTCCCGGTCGCGGGCAACGGGCTGGGGCTGAGCGGTGAGTATGGCGCGCGGGAATTCTGCGACCTGATCCACGCAGAGACGGCGAGCGTGCTGGCGACCTACGGGAGCGATTTCTATGCGGGCCGACCGGCGCTGACGGTCAACGCGTTCGGCCAGGGCCGGGCGTATTACATCGCGTCGCGCAACGACGGGCGTTTCCTGGCTGATTTTTATGCCGGGCTGGATCGGCAACTCGGTCTGCTGCGGGCCGTGGATGCGGAGTTGCCTGCGGGCGTCTCCGCACAACTGCGCAGCGACGGCGCGCGGCGGTTCGTCTTCCTGATGAACTTTAACCCGACGCCGGTCGTCGTGCCGCTCGGCGGCGGGGCGGCCACCGATCTGTTGACGGGGGCCGCGCTAAGTGGTCAGGCGGAGTTGGCGGGCTATGGCGTGATGGTGTTGGAGCCGGCGGCCTGATGTCGGCCCGGGCTGGGCCGGGGAAAAATGTTTTCTGATAGGAACGCGCTCCGTTCCTATCAGAAAACAGCCGCGTTCCTGATAGGAACGCGGGACATTCGTTATGGCCTCACGGCAATTGTGCCAAGCACCGACCCCGCCAAACGACGCACGCTGCCCATGACGGCGAACCGTGCTGACCTGACGCCACCAGAGATGTGCCAGGCTCAATGACTCCAATTCACATAGAACCAATTCGCTTCCAGGCGTCTGACGAAAGTCCACTGATCCGGGCTGAGTGCCCGTAGTTCACGAAATTGCTGTGTTGATGGGGCTTGCCCATCCTCGACATACAGATAGCCAGAGAATTCACCAAACAAGCGATTGGACGTAAAGAAAATGACAGATAAGACTTTGCCATTTTCTTCAACGCACTGGCAGAAGACTATCAGGCCCAGACCGGTTTGACTCGACCGCTCCGCTGCGCCGCGGGTGCAACGAGGGGTTAGGTCGCATTGCGGTGCGTGTCAATGTCGATGCTTGCGCCCAGCGTGCTCAGGAATGCAATGACCTCAGGCTCGAATCCAATAGCTGGGGTTGACTTGGATTCATCCATCGTGATCCAGAGGACTACTTGTAGCACTGCCTGTAGCTGCAATTGATTCATCGCAACTGCGATGCGCTCGGCGTGCGGCTTGACTTGCGCTACCACGCGGTTGGCTAACTCGTAGACATCGATGATGTCATTCACCACCTTGCCAGACGAGAAATGCCAGTAAGAGTACTTCGGTGTTGGATCGCCTCGCCGCCTTGCCGCAGTAGGTTGCAGCCCGACGAGGCGAGTGACCTCCTCGGGATCAAAATCCTTCGCGAACAGCGAGAAGTAGACCTCAGCTTCGTTTGTCATCCGTGGTTCCAGATGTGGCCTAACGGTAAGGTTCAGCGGCGGGCCGGTGACGCCTGACCTTTCATAACGGGCAGCGCGGCCCGTCAGCTGGAACCGAGTGTTAGGCCCCGCCCTGGCCTCCCGCGACCCAACCGAGACCTGCTGCCCAGAACGGCGAACCGTGTTGACCACCCACCACTGCGACCGTCCGAGAAGGTTGGGACCGCGACTCCGAACTTTGTTGTATCTGGCTATGTATCTCAAGCGTTTTGAACATATGGCCAAGCTTCACCGCCAACATCAAAAAGACGACGTGTTTCCTGATTAAAGCAGTACACGCTGCCGCTGTTGCGCACTTCCAGATATTGCTTGAGAAACTTGCCAAAGCCAGGCATTTTTGCTTCGGTGGCTGTAATCTCGTTGAGTGCCTTCCGCCAAATGATCATCCACTTATGTTGGCGCTTATACCCTGTGATAGCAGCTAGCCCAAGTAGGATGGCGATCCCGCCAACGCAAGCGACCCCGCCAGGAGAAACATAGAATTGGGTAGGATGAACGTTTTGTGTCACCGATATGAGGAATACCACCCATGCCGCCAAAGTAACGATGGCTAGCAGGATCGAATCCTGATAGAAGCTGAGTGGTCGTAATTGGGATGGCCGTAAGAGCGTCAGCTTTCCGCTATCCTCACCTTCGTAGAGCGGATCTACGATTGTTTTGGCCGTTTGTAGGTACAGTTCAAAAGCGACTTCCGCTCCCCCTTGTCTTTCTAGAAACGCAATATCCGCTTCAGCCTCGGCTTGTTTTCCTGCAAGTCGATAAGCAGTCGCACGCATACGCCGGGTTTCGTCGTGCAGAGGATCGAGCACTATCGCTTGGGTCAAAGCCGAGATTGCCTTGTCGCAGTCTCCGGTGTCGAGATACACCTGCCCAAGGTATCGGTATCCCACCGGTGAATTCGACGCCAAGCGCGTGACTTGCGTGAAGTCTGCCAACGCACGAGCATTGTCGCCCATCTCCAGATAGGTTAAGCCACGCTGTAGGTAATGATCCTTCTCTCCAGGATTGATCTGGATGGCCTGATTAAGATCGTGCAGGGATTGTTCGGAGTTGCCAAGCTGGCGCAAGGCAATGCCTCGACCATTAAATGCTTCTTCATCCTTCGGAACGATCTTGATTGCGCGGGTGAAGGCGGCAATCGCTGTTGGGGCATTGCCAATCATGAGACTGGCCCACCCCAACTCGCACTGGGCATAATTAATCATCGTGCCCGCATCGGGGTCAGAGGAGGCTTCTATTGCTTGTGTCGCAGCGATTGCTGCCTTGACTGCCTCTTCAGGGCGACCAAGATAACGCAACGCCCGAGCTCTTAGCCAATCTCCAGCGCCTCTGATATCGCGGTTACTGTTCGATGCGAGACCCTCAGCAACCTTTAGTGCCTGCTCAAACTCGCCTTTTGCAACAGCTGCATCGAACGAGCCGATGCTATTCGAGAAGTTGCGCTGAAGTGCCTTCTGCCGGGCTACGAGTGCCATACCGAGCGCGGTACCCGCCATTTCCGCGCCAGTGGGACCCTCACGGATCACGGTGCGCGGGTTGCCGGACCAATCGGTATCGTGCTTGACGGTGTATTGTGGACTCATTGCTGTCTCTTGTTCTCCTTAAGATATGTCCAATATCAACTTCGACGGCGAGCCATGTGTCACTGCGAAATCGTATCGGTGCCCCACAGTGATGCGTTGGCGGCCTAACGGCAGGTGTAAGCTGCGGCTGCGCCGCACCCAACCCGCAATCGCGCGAGCTCTGACCGGCGCAGCCGTCAGCTTGACGCAGTGTTAGGCCCCGCCCTGGCCCGCGCCACAAAACGAGACCCGCCGCCCATGACGGCGCACCGTGCTGCCTGACGACTGCCGCGCCCCCCATGTCTGCGTGCTCCGCATGGTGTCCGCGTCCCGTTTTGTGTGCTGCCTGTCAATAGCCGCGCGGCCGTGGCCTTAATAGACTACGAGACTGCTCCTGATATGAGCGCCAGATCACTCTACTTTTGTGGTACCTTGTACGTGCCCCCGCTGAGACTTGCACACTCGCGGGCGACTTCATCATTCGTAAACGAGATCGTGATATTGCTATCGAGTCCCACTCGCCCTAGGGTATCCGACGTAATCCGAATCGAAGGGCTAATCCCGAGTGCTGAATCGCTGCCTCCTATTACCCCCGGTATTACTATTCCAGTGTCAGACAGGGATGGGAAGGCATAGGACAGTATTTTCCTTACAAGCCATTGCATTAAGATGCCTATTGGGAACGCAACTAAACAATAAAACAGGAAAACGATCAAAGCCTGACCAAAGCTACTGGGTTCCATCCTCCATGTTAGAAATATCGTTGGCAACAAGCAAAGGAAGAATACCCCATAGAGAATGGACTTGTTCCTGGATGATTCCCTCGCATGCTTTGCACAATATGGAATTGACAGGGGAAACCGATAAGTCGTCTTATTGATCGTCATCGTGGTGGACTTGTCCTCTGTGTATGTGGGCGTTACCTCTATAGTGGTCTCACTTGGTTGTCCACAATAAACGCACCGATTCGGGAAACTCACTATATAGTTTCCAGATTGGGAAATCGGAATAGTGACAGTCGTCTTGTTCATCTTCATCTCCTACGCTGAAGGGAAAGTAAATAGTTTTCGGTATCACGCGCTGTCGCTAACAGCCACTGCTTCACCTGCGGCGTGCGTGTTGAATAGTTCTTCGTCGCGGAAGCGCTCCGGTGCGACGGCCATCAAGACCAGAGCCACATGAACCTTGTTTGGTGGTGTATGCGTGCTCTACGCGATGACCGGTCTAACTAAGATTTATCCGGACATTGTCCGTATAAACCACCCTCTGGGGGTACTTATACGGACGCCTTCCATATAAGTACCTTAAAAGTCGCATTATACGGAAACTTTCCGTATAAGACCCCGGTGTAGCGTCTTAGCCGGAAGAAGCGTCCCGCGTGGCTCTGTCAGCTATCCCCACTGACAAATCTAGTATACAAGCTGTCTCCGCGTGTGTCAAGTTCTTGAAATCACCGGCGGTATTACCACTCGAACTGAAGCTCAACCGTTCCTGGCCGCGCAGACCTCGGCGGCCATCTTTGCCGAAGGTAGACGATGGCCGGCGGTTTTCCCCGAGCGGGCGGAGCGAACGCCTCTTTGCGCGTCCGGCTGCCCGCTTACGCCGCGGCCAACGCCACGACAAACGCCAGCGCCAGCCCGCCATCGTGCGACAGGCTGATGGCCCAGCGGTTGAGGCCGCGCGCCTGGGCCAGTTCGGCTGCCCGTCCGTGCAAACACACGTGCGGGCAGCCCTGTTCATCCCGCATGACCTCGATCTCCAGGTGGTTGACCGGCCCGAAGCCGGTGCCCAGGGCTTTCGAGACCGCTTCTTTGGCCGCCCACCGCGCGGCCAAAGAGTTCATGCGCGTCTCATCGCTGCCCTGGCTGCAATCGGCGCGCTCGCGCGCGGTGTAGACCCGCTGCGTGAACCGCTCGCCGTAATCTTCGACGAGCTGCGCCACACGACGCACCGCGACCAGATCGGTCCCCACCGCGAGATCGCAGATTGCTGAATGCGGAATGCGGAGTGTATCCGCCGTCACGTCAATTTGTCTCACTCAACGAGTCCTTGCCGATCCCTGCGCAGTAATTCCGCATTTTGCATTCCGAGTTCCGCATTCCGTCACGGCCCCGCCACCGCCAGCACATATTTTCCGGTCGCCAGGTATTTCTGCGCCGCTTCCTGGACGTCATCGGCTGTCAGCCCGTTGATGATCTCAACATAACGCTCGACATAATCCAGCCCCAGGCCGTTCCACTCGATATCCACCATGATGCTGGCGACGCCGTCGTTGGTCTCCATTTGCAGCGGCAGTGAGCCGGTCAGATACCGCTTGCAGTCGGCCAGTTCGTCTTCCGGCACGCGTTCGTCGGCCAGGCGCTGCACTTCCTGGAGCATCGAGGCGATGGCGCGATCCACGTTGGCGGGGTTGACGCCCGCAATCGCCAGCCACGTCCCGGTCTGTTTGTTGGTCGCGATCTGGCTGTAGGCGTAGTAGGCCATCCCCTGGCGTTCGCGCACGTTCGTCCCCAGCCGGCCCATCATACCGAAGACGCCGAGCACGGTGTTCGCCAGCCGGGCCTTGTCGAAGTCGGGGTGCAGCCGGGGCATCGCCGGCCAGCCGAGGATGATGTCCGACTGGCTCTTGTCGGGCATCGCCACGCGGCGCTCCCGGATGCCGTCGAGCGCGGGGATGGGCGGCAGGGCGGCGCGGGCCGGCCGGTCGCCGATCCAATCGCCGAACGTGGCGGCCACCTTCGCCACCGCCGCCTCGGCCGGGAGCGCGCCGACGACGGCGATCACCATCCCTTGCGGCCGGTAAAACGTTTCGTAGAATTCCACCAAGGCGTCGCGCTGGATCGCCGCGTTGGTTTGCCGCGTGCCGAGCATGTTGCGCCCCAGCGGATGCGCGCCGAACATCAGCTCGCGAAACGCCAGGCCCGCCATCTGCCGGGTGTCGTTCTCGCGTTCGGCGATCGCGGTCATGCGCAGCCCGCGCACCTTTTCCACATGGTCGCGGGGGAAGGCCGGGCCGCGCAACTCATCGGCCAGGACATCGAGCACCAGGTCCACATCTTCGGCCAGCGACTTGGTCGAGAAGCTGGTCGTGTGGCGATCCGCACCGAAGCCGATGGACGCGCCGACCGATTCGATCGTCTCGCTGATCTCGGCGAAGGAGCGGCGCCGCGTGCCCCGGCTGAGCATGCTTGAGGTGAAAGAGGTCAGGCCGGTCAGGTGCTCCGGCTCGTCCACGTTGCCGGCGTGCAGATAGCCCTCCAGGACGACGGACGGCGCGCTCCAGTTCTCCCGCGCCAGCACGGTGATGCCATTCGGCAGCGTGCGCCGCAGGATGTCGTCGGGGCCGGGGAGGGCGGTGTGGGGTGGCACGGTGACGCGGTGACATGGTGACATGGTGACATGGTGACATGGTGACATGGTGGCGTTTCCCTTGGAGGGTT
>Ga0247840_10008674_pt1 | contig 13519 bp, 17 predicted proteins | sample LaCruzMarch2015__FD_192404 | JGI IMG/M metagenome (GOLD analysis project Ga0247840, IMG submission 192404) | Freshwater microbial communities from meromictic Lake La Cruz, Castile-La Mancha, Spain - LaCruzMarch2015_17m | ecosystem: Environmental > Aquatic > Freshwater > Lake | place: Spain...
ACATCATCGCTGTCAGAGATAAGCGCGTTGTTCTGCTTGGCAAAACCCGACCTGGCAGATGGCATGACAAGCACTGCATCGATTTCGAGAAGTGGCGGTTCCCCCGTGGCTCGACTATTCTCGGTGACAGGGGATTTGCTGGCTACACGCAACCTCATGCCACGGTGAGAACACCCGAACGTCGGCCCAATGGTAAAAAATCGCGAAACAAGCCATTCAACAAACGCCTTGCGCGCAAACGAATCGTTGTCGAACATGCCATTGCTGGGGTCAAACGCTCACGCATTTGCTCGGACATTCTGCGAAACAGAAAACCCGGCATTCCTGACAAGGCAATGCTTATCGGGTGCGCGCTTCATAACTTCAGGGTTGATTCTCGCCCCGCCGCATGATAGTCCCACAATGGCAAAGCTTTTCCTCCTCCTTATTTCCTCTCAACTTCCGTATCTTTTAGTGTTCTCAATTGATGCCACGTTCCATGCTTAAAATACTTCCTGTTATTCACCACCTCAACCGTGACCTTTCTATGCGCAATGCTGCACTCGCGTTTGCCGCTGGTTGTGATGGGGTTTTTGTTATTTCGATGCAAGGCGAAGATGGCGACTTGTGTAATGTTGCTGCCCAGATCAAATCTGTCTGGCCCGACAAGTTTGTGGGCGTAAATCACCTCACACTGGCACCGGCTGATTCGATTTCGCTAAATATTCGGGCTGGGCTGGATGGCACATGGTCGGACGCCGCAATGATTCAAGGTAACGAATTCGACGCGCGAGCCGGCGCGGTTCGTGATATTCGCGCATCAAACCCTGAGCATCAGTTTTTTGCCTCGGTCGCTTTCAAATATCAAGCGCGCGAAGCGAATCCAGCGGCGGCGGCACGAACCGCTTTGGCGCTCGGTTTTGTTCCTACAACTAGCGGGTCTGCAACTGGTAAGGCGGCCAAGCTCGATAAACTGCAGGAAATCCGGGGCGGTATCGCTGATGGGGCGCTGGCTATTGCAAGCGGGATTACGCCTAGTAACGTTGCTGCTTTTGCGCCGTTTCTCACGCATGTGCTTGTTGCCACCGGCGTTTCTCTCGACGAGCATACGTTTTGCCCAAACCTCATGAAGCTGCTTATTGAAGCGGCGACACCATTTCGATAATCCAAACCAACAACTAAAACCAACAACTAAAACCAATAAATGAAACACATCATTATCGCCCTCGCCCTCATCTCCTCAACATTTGTAGGGTGCCGTCAAACCGTTCCGACTGTTCAGCAAGTTGACACCATTCTGAAGCAGATTGTTGACACAAAAACAACAGACCCAGCGATTCTTTTGGCGCTCACGCCATTTGAGGGCAAGGTCACCTTTGGGCTTGGGCGAACGCCTCGCGAGATTGGCGAGATGCTTATCGAGGCCAACAAGGTTGCTGCTATCAAAGCTGACCCGCAAACCCGAGACTATGCCTTGGCCCTTGGCGAGTTTTCGGTTTATGGCACGCTGAATGTTGGCGGTCAGGTCGCCACGCTTTGCTGGCCCGGGTCCGGTGACAGTTTTGCGGCTGACGTTGCAACACTCAAGGCGGTTCTCGGTGCAGAACCGCCGCAAATGAGAATCTCCGGAACAAGCAGCCAGTTTAAGATTGAGACTTTCCGGACGGAGGAGGTGCTTGGAAAAACCGCTGAAATCACGCTGAACGTTATTTACGTCAATCCAACCGCCCTCGCCAATTTAGTTAAGTCTTCCGGTGTTGCGCTGAGTGCTGGGGTCCAGCAGGCTTTGGCTGGGAATTAACGACTTGACCTATGAACTTCACATCTCGCGCAGAAGAAGCACTTGGAATGGCCGCTCGGGAGGCGGGTGGCGGCCCTGTAACGTCCAACCATCTACTCCAGGGACTCCTGCGTTGCCCACGGATTTGCTCGATTCTCACCCAAGGTGGAACACAGCCCGTGGACGTGTTCTCGGAGTCACTTTCCCCGAGAGACAACCCTGAATACCGCGAACGCGGATATCTCCCGAAGGAAATAAAAGCCGGGATTGATGCGCGGCCAGAAGGCTTGGAGGTAGCCCAATCAGCCCTCTACGTAACAATCAAAGAGATGGCCGAAGCATCCGCGAAACAGGAAGGCTTGGAGGAGGTTGACAGCGACCACCTGCTGCTTGCCATGGCTCAAACGCAGGGCTCTCTCGGGGAGCTAGCCCTCAGCAAATGCGGGCTTACTACCGAAAAAATCAAGTCAATGATTCACTCTCATGACATGGACCTTAGGAAGGAGTTCGAAGCCTCTAAACAGGCAAGGGCAGAAAGGGCGGCAAGCGACCTCGCCAAAGTCCAGGCACAAATCAAGCGCCACGAGACCAAAGAGGCGCGCTCCCTTTTCGACCGAGCCTGTGGCTCCCTGTCCACCTATCTGGGCTATATGGGGTGGGAGATGACTCTCGATTTCTCAGGCTGGAAAGACCCCCTGACCGGAGACGTTCTCCCTAGTAGTGACATGGCATTTGCACGGGAAACTGACCGCTATCGCTACCTCACACTCGAGCGGCAATTGTCCGCAACGAAGCAGCCGTAAATGGCACCAGCGAAACTGCTCACCTATGGAAATTAATCATCGAATCGAGTTTGTGACAGGAGCCTTTGAGACTGACACGGGCAAACTGGTCTGCGTGAAGTCTCCGAAATATGGCCGGGTGGACTTGTGCTTCGAGGCGGGCATGAACATTCCTTTTGCCAGAATTGTGCTGCACTCAAAAGATCTTGCCATAGATGCGGACGCTGTGCTGGAAGATGCATATAAACTCGGGAAAGAAATAGCCCGGCGATGGAATGCTTTTGAGCCCGTGAGCGAACCGCAGGTCCCCACCTGAATGGGGCGCGCGCAATGAAAAATGGCGAAAAGCCCATAATGTGAAACTACTACTCAACTACTAATGGACAGAATTAGTAATTGCACCTCTAACGAACCGTCCGCCAAGGACCGGCCGCGCGGGAAAACCCCTCGATTTTCGCCGGTCGCTCGGTTGGTTCGGCTCATTCGCCGAGTTCACCCAAAATTCTGCTGGCGGTGCGGCGGTGAAATTGTGCCTAAAAACCTGTGGCCTTTCAGCGGAATGTGCGTCGCTTGCGAAGATTGCAACCATGTCCCGAGTCAGAGCTACGTGGACCGGCACTGGAAACATTTCGTGTCACGAGAGGAGTGGACGCATGACAATCATTGAGTCGAACACCACAAGGAGTGATATCGAGAAATGAGCGCACTTGTCGAAAGCGGGGCCGCCTCAATCGGAGGCTAAGATGGTCTATCGCGGAGCGTTTCCGCGAGCCAAAAAAGACCATGGCGATGAAATGCTTGGCGGAGTCGTCACGGGAAGAACGTGGCGCTACGGTGGATGGGAGTATCGCATCGCCCACGAAACGGCAGGCGTTCTATATGCACGAGAATCGTAAGAATTAGAGCGCAGCGAGCGGTTTTTGCTCGACTTTTTTAGCAAGTGCGCTACTGGTTTGTTATGAAGATTCTTTTTGTAGTTTTTGCGGTTGCGATGACATCAGCACTTAACGCGCAGTCTATCCCCATGTCTCCCATGGAGGCCGCTGAGAATGACGCGTTTAAGTCACCCCAGATTCAGGCTCTTGTGGCCAGCGGGGCTTCTTGGTTTGAGCTGAAGCGCGCGGTCACCGAAAAAGCTTTGGCTGACAATCCGGTTTTGAAGATTTCGCGGACTTCGCCACTTGACCGGTTGGCCATTGAGGACAAAACTCTTTTCCGCCTGGCTTTGGAGCGAGCTGGGGCATCGCCTACGATTAAGCTTTTGCGCGAGCAACAAGCTGAACTTGGCCTTGTTATCGAGGGGCTTATTGATGAATTGACCCCTGGATACAAAAATGTTCAGAAGCGAATTCAGGAGCTTTCGACCGTTCAACGATAGGCGCTTGACCCTTGTCCGCTGACGGTCCATTTCTCTAATATGCCCTCTGCCGCGACCCGCAGCCTATTTTCCCGGTTTCTTTCCTTGCCGAATTTTTCCGGCAGCCGCCCACAAGTCACCAAAGATGACATTGTGGCTCTTTCGCCTGTTGGTTTTCGTGTGAGCGACTTAGACGGACGCTTTTCTTTTGATTTGGCTGTCGACCCATATCGCCCACTTGCACACAGACAGTTTCAGCCGGCATTTGCCGGGCTAAGTCTTGCTGAGTCTGGGGAAGTCGCAGACAAACTCTTGCTTATGTGTGTGCAGCATCTTTGGGGAAGTGATGCTGCTAAGTTGGCGGGAAGCTTGTCGCCGCCTCAGCAATCGTGCTACCTTCATGCCCGTGCGTGGGCACAAGAATCGCCATCTTGTCTGGAGCGTATTGACCGGGCCGCCAAGAACCACCCTTACCTTCTTGCCGCTGCCGCATTTGCTTCTTGTGATAATCGTGCTGATTTCTTTGATTGCGTTTTCTCTCTTGGGCCCACGGAGACAGTTAATCATTTGGAGTCGGCGTTTCAATTCTTTGCGAATCAATCCGGGAAAGATCCTATGATTGCGCCCAGGGCGCTTGGCATTGGGAAACCATCTTCATTGCGAATGAGGGCTGCTTTGGTCGGGGACGCGGCTGAGGCGGTTCTTGATAGGAAATTGGAACCTGCCACTGCCCTGTGGATGCTGCGGGCGATGGTTGCTTATGACAAAAAGGCGCCCAATGATTCGGCCGCGCAGTTGCTTTCGTCTTATTTTTTAGCGGTCACCCAGGGCGCTGAACTGACCAGTCCCTTGCCTTTGCTTCAAAACCGCGTGCTTGATGACCCGGCTGCTTTGCGGGCTGTTATTAATAGTATCGCGGACGGCAACAGCGAGGAGATGGCTATTCTCGTAGGCACATATAAAAATAACGCTGTAAGGCGTTTTCTTGGTGGCGGTGAGATTCCTCAAATTGACGGTTTGTCCTCATTTGAGGATTCGGGGTGGGCGTGGAAGGCGATTGAGTCGCCGAAGGAATTGCTTTCAGTCGTCACCAAGACGAATTGTTTGCCTATGTTGCCGCCGCCGGCCAACAGCACGCCGTTTTATGGGGTCGGCCCAAATGAGCAGGAAGCTGTATGCGCGATTGATGCCAATGGTAACTTCTTTGCTTGGCTACCAATGTGCCAGCCGGCGCCAGCCGATATGGCGAGTTCATTCCGGGAGTCATTTGCAGGGGCCATGAATCATGTTAGCGACAGTCCAACCCCTGACCCTAGCAAGCCGGCGCCGAATTCTCTTTTAGGATTCCCCGCTAAGCGGGTAGGGTATGCGGTTCCGTTCTTGGCCCAGTCGAGCGTTAAGACTGTTCGCACGTCGATGGCATCTCTTTTTTCACAACGAATAGGTTCTCTTTCAAAGGAGCTGGTTGATACTTGTGAGATTATGGCGGAGCGCTTTCAGGTTGTTTGTATGCATGACCCAAGGAACGGCCAAAACGTGGGGTATGCGCTTCTTGAAAGCGGCCTTTGTGGGGCAACCCGCGAATCACCATGTGTTGCCAGTCGTTTGCTAACGGCTCACATTGATTACTTGCCAGATGGCAGCGAGCCTATGCAGTATCTCGCTGAATTGGATAAGGTTTATGACCCTGAATCTCGTGGGTTTCAGCAGCGGCCGGGAGTTGAGATGGGGGTTGAAGCCCTTATGATTTTTGCTTCCGAGTCAACATCCTCCAAGGAGGTAGCGTATGCGCGGCAGCAATTAGCTGGTGCTATGGCGAGAAAAGGAGACTTTGCGGCGTTCCCTGACCTTTATTCCGCGCTTAAGGACTTCCGCACCGCGATAGATGAGCCACTACCTGGACGCGTCAGCTCCGTTGGTTTGATGCCTCCTTCAATGGCAAAGGCGCTTTAGTGTTATTGATTTGTTTGTGTCCTGAGGGATTTCGGTGTATATTTCGTTTAATCAGATATGTCCCCATTCGATGAAATATTGAGCGAATACCAAAAGCAACCCGCGCCAAGCCTATCGAGCGCTTTTTCGGCCAATGTTTTCCGTGAGATCCGACTGCGGCAGCCGGCACCGCAAGAAAGTTTCTGGGACATCCTCGTCGCAGGGTTTTTCCGGCCAAAGCTGCTTGCGGGTGGCCTTGTGGCCGTATTTGTTTTTGGCTTCGCTGCGCCGCTTGTATCCGTTCAGCCTCCGCAGCAGGACTTTGAGATTTTTTCTCCTGGTTCCAGAAAATTGCCTTCCGGGAAAATACTGTGACGGCTGCGCTCTTCCCATGAAAAAACTGATCATATTCCTTGCCTATACCACCTTTCTTTTTTTAGTTGCTGGCGTGGCTGTTCGTTTGTCTATGTCCACCTGTGTGGGGTCGTGTTCGAGCACGAACTCCTGTATTAAAAGTGGAATGACTTTAAGCGATTCTCAGCAAAAACAGGTTAATGAAATGGAGGTTAATTACCAGCAACAGCGGGGGGCTTTGGAGGAAGCGATGGTGGCTGCTAATCGAGAGCTTGCCGAGGCTATCTTGGTGGATGGCGAGGCGACTCCGCGCGTGAAAAAAGCTATCGAAAACATTCATGGCCGCATGGGTGAGCTTCAGATGCTTACTTTGCAGCATGTCTTTGATATGAAATCTGTGCTTTCACCGGAACAATATAAAACGCTCCTGGAGTTCGCCGCCGGTTCGCTGACAAAACCTGAGCCCGCACATTGTGAACGGTGAAAACGAATGGTTGCTTGCCCGGCAGGCCGCTGGCGGGGACGAGGCCGCTTTTGCTGTTTTAATCGAACGGTATAAGGTTCCTGTTCACTCCTTCGTCTTCCGGTATGTCAGGGACGAGGAGACCGCACGAGATATTACGCAAGAAGTGTTCGTGAAATCTTGGTTTGGGCTAAAAACCGTCGTGGAGCGCGCACGGTTTTCCACCTGGCTTTTTCAAATCGCCCTTAACCTTTGCCGTGACTATGCTAAATCCAAATCGGCAAGGAACGCCCATGTTACACTTTCTTTCGCCGGGCAAGATTCGAACGCCGCTGACATGGATGTTCCGAGCACAGAGCTTCCACCAGATAAGCAAGCGGTTACTAACGAACAACTCGCCCGACTTAACCAAGCAATTGACGCACTTCCTTGTGAACTGAGGGATGCGTTTCTTTTAGGCGCTGTCGAGCGAGTTCCCTATAAGGATGCCGCGAAGATACTTAAAATTTCCAGCAAAGCTGTGGAAACCCGAGTATATCGAGCGCGCAAAGCACTCGCTGCGAGCCTGGGAGTTCGCGAGGATTAGTCGCAGCACTTTTTCTGGGCCGGTGTTTTGCACGGTCCGTCATCAGCGCAATTTGACTTATCTGTGTCGCATTTATTTGACTTTCCACATTCGCCTTTGCAGCACTCCGAGGCGGTTGGCTTGGAGTCAGGTTTAGCTGGTGCCTCGGCGGATGCCGTCGCAAGGGTGAGTGTGGCGAGTGATATTGCAAGGAGGTGTTTTTTCATAGCACTATATGAAACGAGGCTTTTCCTGAAATCCCTCAAATTTCTATTTTTGGGGTGTTTTCTGCGCTCTTACCGGCCCCCGCTTTCCCGCTTAGTTGGAGGGGTGAAAATTTATCAACAAACTCTTCAATCGTATTTCTGGTGTCGTTGGGAAGTATTGTTGTGTTGACTTCCGGTTTATCCAGCAACGACAAAGAGCCATTGGGGTGCATGGCCGCTATTGGGGCCATCTCAGGTGCGAGCGTTGCAAGTTTTTCAAGCTTTCGGTGGGATGTTTTCGGCGAAAATACCGCTGCCATCCCATATTGGCCGGCGTGCATATCTTCGACTTCTGGATAGTTCGATGATAGGCAAATAAGGGCCGACATTACCGGCCAATCTTTTTCTTCGACAGACTCCATCATCGTCCCGAACGAGTAATCTTCCCATGGGAAATGGGGATGTGACGCTAATGCCAGACAAGCCTTTTTCTTGCGCCGGGTCGGCGACGGCATGGTCCCCTCCTCATCTTCTTCGGCGTGGATAGCTATTTCAAATGCTATTCTAAGCGATTCTTTCGAGCACGTTGGCAGGTTGGCGATACTGTCGTATTCTGCCAGTGGATTTGGCAACTGCATTAATTTTATGAGTGCAGCCTCACTGCGCTTCGGGCGTTTTGTGTCGACATTAAGATACCCCTCTAACTGTGATGCAATTTCATCGTCTGCGTCTATTGCGCGTTCTAGCGTTTCACCCGTTGCATTTGGGTGCGCGGCCAGGGCCGCCGCTGTTGATTCCCATGTGCCAATCTTCATTTGTAAGTCTTCGGTTTGGACTTCATCGTAGAATTCGGTTACCATTTCTTTGTCCATCTCAGGAGATATTCGTAGCCAGTCGTCAGTTATATAGCACGATATATCACGCATCGTCTTGATTTGTTCACGCACTAATTCGCGATGACCGTCTGACTCTGCTAAATACATGAAATCGTGTTGGCTTACTCCATGCTCCAAGCCGGCGGCCATGTGTTTGGGCAGGTCTTTACGGCGACACAGAATGCTTCTGGCTTGCATTGCCATTGGGGTGGCTTCTTCTCCAAAAAGCAATATTTCGTCGCCTCTGTCAAACTTAAATGTCTTTAGGTCGGCATGTTTCGCGGCGGCCACAACGCGAGTCCAGGCATCCTCCTTTTCCGGTGTATATTTTATGTCTGCTGGGAAGTTGGGGTTGGCTGACAACGCGGCCTTAGCGGCAGAACTTGTTGCGGGAGATGCGAGAAGTTCGCGAATAAAAGGTGCGCCAATAGCCGGGGCTGCCAGGTCTAATATGTTGATGTCACAGAAGTGGTCGGAGATGGTGGGAAGTTTGGCTACCTCAGACATAACCCAATCTGGTTGATGGTTGGGCTTCCCGTATTCCACCATATCCAAATCAACCATGAACCGCGCGTTTTTGGACCTTAAATGCATTCCTCTCATAAAATTCCTGACGCTGGCTTTATCTTGTCCCTCAGGCATTTCTGCAACCGCTGCAAAAAACGAATCTTGCCACTTTCTTGACTCCTGTGTTTCCAATCGCACCATTGCGCAGAGCATTCGGCGCCCATGCGGGGTGGACAGGATGTTCTTAATAACTATTCCAGATTGGTGAAAGTTAGGGTAGTGCATATCAAACGGTTATTTGTGCGGGTTGAGGCGGCCTTGTTTGTTCAAACGATTTCCCTTGTAATGCGGATTGCGGCGGGGGGCTGGCAAATCGCTTTATGTTGTCCGGCTGGGCTTCTCGATAATCTATTCCGTTGGGATGCATAGCCACCAACGGTGCCAGAGACTCATCTTGGGCTGCTATTTTTTTTAGTCGCAACGCGGAGGTTTTTTCTTTAAATAAGGCTGCAGCAGCATGCTCGCTTTCATGGATATTGTCGAGTTCTGGGTATCGGGACCTTAGTGCCATAAGGCACGTCAACACCCCAACGTCGTCGGGTGAAACCGACAATATCATCTTCGAGAATGTGTATTTTTCCCATGGAAAGTTCGGATGCGAGGCCAGCTTTAAGCACGATGCATTCAACACGGCATCTTTATCTTCGTCTTTGGTGAATGTTTCTGTTTTTTTGCTGCAACACTCATCGAAGATTTTCCCCAGAGTTGTCGATGAGCATTCAATTTGTGCAAAGCTTTCATAGAGCGCCTGCCCGTTGCGCATCATTAGCGCTATCAATGTTGTCTCTGCCAGTGGCGATTTCATACCGAGGACGGCATTTTCAAGGTCCCCAACAATCTCGTCGTCTTGTATGGCCTGCTCCATCAGTGATGTAGGTGCATTGGGGTGCGCGGCTGTCATTGCTGCAAATTGGCGCCAAGCTGGATTTCTGTTGTTATTCTCCTTTTCTCGCAGGTCTGTGTATATTCCTTGGAGCGTTTTAGCGTCCATGTCGGGGGTCAGATAATGCAAATCGCTTTGGCTATACGTGCTTATTGGCGGCAAGCCTGTCGCTTCTCTTTGCGCAAGCTCTTTTTGCATAATAGCGCGATGTCCGCGCGTTTTCGCGAGCGACTCAAATGTTTGGGCATCTGCGGCCAAAAATAGTTGCGCGGCCAACTCTTCCGGCAACTCTTCTCTTTCGCAGAGCCATCTTCGTGCTGTGTCGACCCAACCTTTCCTTGGTGTGTCTGGGTCTGTTATGTTTAACTCCAAATTTGTGATAACCTTCGGGTCCGTCAGGTCGCCGTGTTTCGCCAGGGCCAACGTGTGAACCCATTCAATGGTGCCCACTATGGGATATCTCTCGTCCTTAGGGAAATTGGGATTTGCTGCTATACACGCAGCCGCTGGGAGGGTTGTGTCCGGGCTCTCCATTAAATGAATAAGTGTTTCTGCCGGGATTATTGGATTTGCCAATTCCACTATTTTGACGCCAAAGAAGTCGGCGGCGAGACCATGTAGTCCGGCTATGCCAAGTAAAACCTCTTCGATATTTGTTTTGTCTCCTTCAACCTGCCACATTCCGCATTCCATCAACTTTGTTGTGTTCCATTCGTTAAAATCCTGCCCTTTCATCATCTCTCGAACATGTGACTTTTCCTTCTCTTCTTGAAGATTGTTGTATCCCCGGAAAAATGCTGGTGCTAGTTGTTGTCCGAATTCTGGAACCCGCATAGCCGCCGCCATCATACGCCGCCCGTGTGGATGGCGCAGAATATTGCCAACAACAACATAATTCCTATGGAAATCCGGCAATGGCATAGGGGCAGAATGCCTCGCACAGGCGGTTTCGTCAATTTTCTTGGTGATTTCTTCCCACCCGGGAAGAAATGTAATATATCCACGCTGCTTTACGACATTTTTCCCGAGCGGGAATTGTTTTACTGATCCGCTCCGCGCAAGTGAGGCTTTCCACTTTTTCTTGTCAAGACCAGCAAAAAGCTGTATCTTGCAATTATGAGTGCTTCTACAATCCGGGTTCCAGGTTATGGCTTGGTTGACAGCGCTGACTTCGCAGATGTCTCAAAGCTTTGTCAGTCGCTTGCGAACCGTCTTCACAAGGCGTTTGTTGTTGTTCCCTCAATTGTTCGCAAGGGCCATTACCGGTGGGTGGAGGCCAAATTGGCCCAAGGGGCAACTCCTTTGGCTACGTTTCATGCTGCCAGTGCAAAGTAAGCCTGCGGTGGCTGGTGCCGAAAAACACCGGCGTGGGCCCTTTGCGGGCCCTTTCGCAGTTGCGCTCCCCGATACACGCGGTCGTAATTGTTACCTGACGGATGGCGACGGCGATCCGCCGCGTTCCTACACGCCAGAGCACGCGACAAGTTATCCAACAAGGCTGGCTGCCGCTGGTGCAATTATCGAGGCCCGGAAGCTCACTCCATTCAGGCCGAGAGTGATGGTTGTGGTCCCACATCCCGCGAGCTAATTTCGACACTCAAAGCGGGACAGAAAAGAACACCTCTTTTATCACTTTTAGGATAACCACGCCCGCTACTACGGCAAACCCTGTTGTCACCATCTCTCCGCTGACACCCGGTCGCGCCGGGGCCGTAACGGCTTGGCTTAGGTGGTTTTCGAGGCGGGTGTAATCGAGGTGCCCCACTAGGAAATCGGCTTCTGTTGGCTTTCCATCGAACCAAAACGGGGCTATGCTTCTCGCTTCGGCAATGCTAAACACCTGGCTTTCTGTCGCAAACCAACCACACGCCTCCTCGTTTATTTTGCCGACTTCTTCATCCTCTGGGGTTGATGTGCTGGATTCGCACACTGCCTTAGGTAACCCTATCATTACAAGTTCTTTTCTTATATCAATTTCTGACTCAGAGATTGCGCCCCGGTGGGCCAGAACTTTGCCGCTAGCCGAGCGGTAAAACGAGCGGCGAAGCTGTCCATCTTCCGCAAATATCCAGCAATTCAGGCCCTTGGTTTCGTGTATCGCGAATAAGCACGCTGACCCAAATAGAAGCCCCATATCTGAAACGAGCTTTTCCAGAACTTCAACACTTTTGGTCGCCAGCATATTTTGTATTGCGCGGCCATACAAGAGAACCCATCCTTCGTGCGCGGGGGTAATAAAGATTCTTTCAATTTCCGCCGATTGGGTCGCAACAGCAAAACCCTCCCCCTTCCCCATCACCTCTGTCTTTTGAATGCCAAGAAGGCGGGTCGCGGATTCTTGGCTGCCGGACTTAACGGCTAACCAGCATACACGAGAACCTTGTTGTCTTAATGCCATGACCTTGTCTTGTAGCCCTTTTTTGTTCTAAAATCAAGACTTTGCGTTGGTAGCGGTGGCTATGAACCGAAATTTACGGGGTGCTTTAAGGAGACGTTGATACTGAACTTGCTTGGCGAGATAAAAAATGATACTTTTTATCCATGCAGCCCATTATTATCAGCGGCGCTAGGTTGCTACGCGCCAACAACATGCCATACTATTTTTTTTCGCTTTTAAAGGTCTCCCAGAAGGCGCTGGTCGAAGAGATGGCAGCCTTGCTTCCGGATTGCGAGCACATGGTCTTCGACAATCTTCCTGGGCCTGTTGAACCTGAAATCGCCTATGCGTTTCCGCAAGGTAAAATCAAATACCTTGCGGCGCGAGCTTCGGATGCGTTGCGTGAGCAAATTGATTCATGGAAATCGCTTATTGCGAGCGCTGTTCCTGCCGGAGCCGATAAGGTTCCTGATGAATGGCTGCTAACGCCCTCCCAAATGTTACCGCTTATTGCGAGCGGGACGCGGCAGCGCGTAATTAACTGTCAAACACAAGAGATTGCGACTTTTTGCAAAGGTGAGGTCGGGTGGACGCCAGATATACCTGCCGCGTCAGCCTGGCGGTTTTGGTGTCGCGTTTCGTGATGGTCTGTTATTAGTTCTTCGGAGCGGGCATACCTTTGCTGCATGGCAATTCTCTTCTTTCACCAGTTATAGACTTGTCGAAAACCCGTTTAGCGCGGTAATGCCTTAATATGAAGATGGTTGATTTCGAGTGGTTGCCGCTTGCCGACATTGCAAATGCATTGGCAGCCACTCCCCATTCGCGACGGATGGCGGGCGCGATTCTTACTCTCTGTCCACGCGTTAACGATGCTGGGAAGATTGCTCGTGCGTGTCGGTCGCCTGAATTCGGTGCCGCAGCGGCCGCATGTGAAAATGAGGATGTGGTTTCTGAACTGATTGCTACGAGACGGCTCCCGTTGGTCCGGCTCGCCAAGTATGTGGATATGGGGTGGGCTACCGCTATTCCCGCACCGGCCTTTGCTGATAATGCTTTTTTGGCCATAGGTGACCCAAGAATTCCTCACCCTGTTGGTATGCCGACGCCGGGAGGGAGACTACACGGTGCAGTTCTCGGCAATCCAGCGGTGCATGGTGTTGGCTTGGCCATTCCCATTAGCATGTCTGAAAACCATCAGTTTCTTCGAAACGCAGCAACGTTTGGTAACTTTGAGAACAAGTCGGTTGTTGAGGTGCTTAAGACCGCTTTGAGAAAGGAAGGTGGGGCGCCGCCGGAGGTTTTAGAGGCCCTTTGTGCGCGAGCCGACATTGAGCCCTGGTTAATGCTTGAGATGGTTAAGGCTGTGAAGCCTGACCCTTCTGTTTGGCGGGACATT
>Ga0247840_10008676_pt1 | contig 13515 bp, 23 predicted proteins | sample LaCruzMarch2015__FD_192404 | JGI IMG/M metagenome (GOLD analysis project Ga0247840, IMG submission 192404) | Freshwater microbial communities from meromictic Lake La Cruz, Castile-La Mancha, Spain - LaCruzMarch2015_17m | ecosystem: Environmental > Aquatic > Freshwater > Lake | place: Spain...
GACGGTGTCAAGTGCCTAGTCATTGAAGACTCAGCTTGCGAGGATGGCTTTCCACAACGTCTTGTCCCTGAGGATTTCCTCATGGAAAGGACATATTGGAAGCCGAATTATATTAAGAACTTTAAGGCTTACGTTGAACTTCCCGACAAGCCATCATTTGACGGAACGATTAAGAACCTGCAGGACATATTAAAATACGAAGGTTTATTTGATGCGAGCGCAGATAGTACGGGTTACTTCGGTCCGATTACCAAGAAAGCTCTCGTTGAATTTCAAAAGAAATACGGAATAGTCCCAGCTGAAGGTGTGTTTGGGCCAGTCACCCAAGCCAAGCTGAAGGCACTGTATCCGTAGTTTATAAGTTTAATTAAAATATATGGGACCAGAAGCAATATTTTATGAGAAGTTAGTACCAAGTCAGAAGGTGCGATCTATTATTAATCGGTTTGCTAAGGCATTTGTATCGGGTGCATTTTCATCTTTAGCTTTGATGACCATCGCAATTCCACAGAACTGGACTGAGGTGCCACAGTTACTGTCGATGTTAACCTTGGCCGCTCTGTATGGTGGGCTAACAGGTGTGATTATGGCCGGACAGAAATGGTATAGTTGGAAGGACTAATTCAAACAAAAAAACCGTGAGCATAATGTTCACGGTTTTTTTGTTTATCCTATTCCTTATCTTCCTCTCCCTTGAAACACCATTTGGTGTAGAAAGTGGGATTGTTTGTCGCGGTACCTAACTGCTCAGAAGCTTTTTTATCAGCCTTGAGCTTAGTCTCCGCCTCGGTTATCTCTACTGGATAAGTCCATTTAGACTTACTTGCTAAGACTAATTTACCTAACCCCTCAACGACCATCTCGTCTGTGTTCGTATCCTTTAGTTCCTGGAGAGCTGCAGTCTGGATTTCCTTGGCTTCAGCCTCCATCTTGCCTATCTCAAATTTGAGTTCAGCAAGGCGATGTAGTTTTGTTAGTTCCATGATATTAATTTAACTTAGTACCTATATGGTCTTCCATTACAATACTCATCTTCTCATCATCTTTATTAAGAGCATAAAACTCAACAAAGTAAGTCCAGTGTGATGGAATCTCTTTTTCATCAGCTTCAATTTCCTTCCTATAGAAATCTGCTCCAATAATTATACCTTGTCGATAATATTCTTTCTCTCCAAACTCTATTTTAAATACAACAGTATCTCCTATTTTATATTTTGGTTCTGTGAATTTCATAATTTTAATTTTTAGTTAATAAACTCTCGTCAATGCCATAGACTTGTTCTGGCTCAACTAGCTTGTAATGTCCTTTGGTTGCTAATAATTTCTTGTCTTCCAACTCTTCGACCTTTAATATTTTAACCTTTATCATACCCTTGTCTTCCTTTTTGGTGAAATACCCTAAGTGTTCCATTGTCGTTCCAGCGGGTATAATTCGTGGAATGTAGGGTATTTTATAATCTTTTTTTATTGTAAGCATAATTTTATTTTTTTAATACCTCCTCTTGTAAACCGTCTACCGCATCAAAGATATCTTTCAGTAGGTCAACCATAGTATCACGATCTAAACTAATTAATTTAACTACATTTTCTGAATCTTTATATCTAACCTCTATTACGTTTCTTTTTTTTACTAATGAAGTTCGCATATCATTTTACAATTAAACTTTCCTTATTCCTTCTAATTCTCTCGTCCTTGCCTTTGGCATACCACGAATGGTAGAAGGTGGCGAGTGATTTGAAGGCTTTATAAGCTCCCTCTATGTCTGGAATAATCCAGTCCTCGAATTTTGCGTAGTCCTTTGACAGCTTCATTATCCTCAAGCTCTTCGTCTTCACCCCAGCCATTTTCTGTAGGAACTTGGCATAGGCTGAGACTTGGAGGGGATAGGATACATCATCCACAAAATTTGATGACTTAAAATCCAATAAAGTTACCTCTCCGTCAAGTAGTGCTAGGAAGTCTAATGTTCCCGCTGAATACCGTGGATCTCCCACGAGTATCTCCGAGGCAATGGGAATGATATTCATCTCCGTGCACATCCTCTCCACAGCTCTGGCTGCGGCTATTGCCCGTAAGTCAACACTACCCTTGAGGGTTATATCAACGTCCGGCAGATAGTACCCGAAGACCTGCTTACCTTTTTCATGTTCGAAGAAGGTTCGAATGTCCTTGGGGCGTGTACCTGTCTCGATCCATTCCTTGATATATCTCTCAGCTGCATCGTGTGCGTCATGACCCGTAGAACCTGCGGCATCACGTTCGTCACGGTGGGCAAACTGGGCTCCAGTTAATATCTCACGGTCCAGACTGCCATCTGGTAGCTTGAGCCGTGCCATTCTGTCGCCTTGCACTAGCCATTCCAGTCCCTTCTTCACTGCCCAGTAGCGAATATGTTCCTTTTCAATGAGCCCTAAGATAGTTGTCACGGAGTCCACTATCAGTCCATTTTCGGTGAATTGATAATGGTGCCCGTGTTCATCATGCTTAGGCAGTATCTTTCCCTCTATCCTCTCCTTTATCTTCTGCTTGAGTAGGTTGGCCTTCTTCTGCCACTTCCGGTTTAGCGCTGCCTGTTGGAATATTTGGTTGAGATTCTGGTCCATCTTTTTGTTCTTTTAAACTTAGTAAAATATTGACCACTTGCATAATCCTGGCACCAACTACGACCGAAGTCTGCTGTTGCTGGAGAAAGTTGCAAATTTCATCGCGTGTTTTGTTTTCTAGTAGTAACATAGTTTTTATTATTAGAAGGCTCCTCCGATTGGATCAGCCTCGTCTTTCTTTAATAATTCGATACCCATAATCTTCAGGGTATTCTCGTCAGCTGGAGCGTGGTCTACACTAAATTCTTTTAGAGTATTACCAGTCTTGGTCTTGGAGATTTTCTTGAAGACAATACGAATACAAGTAGGAATAGGAAGTCTCTCAAGTTTCTGGTGCAACAAAGACGGAGCAAAGAAGGTAACAATACCATCCTTGGTCTGTACTTCGTAAACGTGACCTTCACCTTTACCAGTATCTTTCTGGGTCTTCTTATTGATAAGGACACCTTCGACTTGGGCTCCTTCTTTCTCCCACTTAAACAACTCACCGTCTGGAACGCTGTTCCAATTTACTTCACTCATTTTATAAAATGCCTTTGCCTATGCCCTATGGGCTTTGGCTGTGGCTAATTAATGTTAGTGCCTAATTGCGCTAACGTTCCGCTCGGACAAGAGCAGAAAGGAAATGATGTAATGAAATTACGCGGTCGAGTGCGTAAAAAGGAACATCATTTCCTTTCTGATCTCCTCGTCTTATTCTTAACTACATCCGACACTGTTGAACGGTTTAAATTGAACATACGGGCAATATCACTGCCGGAATAACCTTCAGTTCTCAGCTTCTTTATAAGCTCATCACGCTTCTTAATGGTATATAGTTTTTGGTTGTCTAATTTCATTTTGAATTTTTTCTTAAAAATTTAAAAGTTATCCACAGCCCCCCTAATAATTTCATTTGCAACATATATAGTATATCAGGTATAATATATCAAGCAACATTTTGTTGTGGATAACTTACTAAGTATGATACCACTTGAAATACAAAAATATTTAATATCACGCGGGATTAGCGAACAAATAATTGTTCAAGCTAAACTATCTTGGGATGGTAGACGTATAATTATCCCTGTGTTCGATAAAGATAATAAGATTATCTTTAATAAATACCGACGATCTCCTTTTGTAACTGACGGACCTAAGTATATGTATGATTCAGGTGCAACTTCTGCCCTATATAATATTAATAATTGCCGTGGCAATATAATGTATGTTTGCGAAGGAGAATTTGATGCACTCCGATTGAACTCCTGCGGTATTGGTAATGCTGTCTCTACTACTGGCGGTTCAAAATCTTTTAACCCAGAGTGGATTAAATATTTTTCTCCTAATGGACAAGTCTATGTTATATACGACAACGATCAAGCAGGTCTCGAGGGTGCTTATATTGTCTGGAAAATAATTCCGTGGGCACGAATTGTTCTGTTAGATAAAGAAAAGGATGTGACGGATTATCTTAAAATATTTAAAATCGAAGATTTAAATATTTTAATTAACAAGTCACGAGCCTATAATTTGACCGGTAAGATAAAAGACAAATTGAATCAGTTACAAATGCAAATACGCGAGATGATTCGCAATAATGAAGATATGCGATTTACTGAATTATTGTTGAAAAACCTAATGGAAGAATACCGCGAGAGTAAGAAGCCGAAGTTTAAACCAGCGGATAAGAAAGCGGTAGGCGATAAGTTAACCAGGGCAAAGCAAGTGTCAATCTCGTCATTGATAAGAATCAATAACGACGGCTTTGCCAAGTGTATTTGGCATCAAGAAAAAACCCCAAGCATGAAGTATAATAAGGAACGAAATGTGGTACACTGCTTTGGGTGTGGAAAATCTGGGGACGCGGTCGATGTCTACCAGCAGATTAATAACGTGGATTTTAAAACAGCATTGGATGCACTGTCCTGTCCGTGAGTTTCAACTGGGCGCTTATACCGTCCACTGAACGCAAGGAGAAAGTAACCGCTCGCGGACAGGACAGTGAATCGAATCAAATTATCAAGTATGGCAATAACAACATTTAAACAACTACAGGAGGAATTTGCAAAAGTCTTCATCATCGCCGATGATGGGATACTTAAACTGCTCATGGCCACCATCATCGGCAACCAGCTCTCCTCGAACGCTATTTGGATTATGATAGTAGGAGCTTCAGCTTCGGGAAAGTCTGAATACATTTCCTCCCTCAACAAACTCGACAAGATAATCTGCCCCATCTCAGACTTGACCGTAAACACCCTCGCCTCTGGTTCCCGCCAGTTTGGCAAGGAAACTTCCCTTCTCCACAAACTTCCCATCGGAGCAGTCTTTGCCTTTAAGGACTTCACCTCCATGGTCTCCAAGAACCGTGAAGCTAAGACCGAAATTCTTGCTCAGCTACGTGAAGTTTACGATGGAGAGTTCGTCAAGCGAACAGGAACAGGAGACGATATAAAATGGAAGGGCAAGGTTGGAGCCATTGCCGGTTCCACTGAAGTTGTATTCGAACACCTTGAGGACTTATCAGCCATGGGAGACAGATTTATTCTCTACTCCATGAAGATGCCCGACCGTATGGAAGTAGCACGCAGAGTACTATTCAACTCTAAGGACATGGGGGAGAAACGAGATCACCTACAGAACTGTGTCAAGGAATTTATCGACTACACTATGAGTAAGATGGTCAAGGATGTGGATTTAGTTTTATCTCACGAAGTCGAGGAAAGACTACTTCAAGTGGCTGACTTCTCCACCAAGGTCCGTTCGGGTGTTATTATGGACGAAAGAAATAAGAGTTTGGTGCGCTTCGTGCCATCAAGTGAGTTGCCTACGCGTGTCACCGGCCAGTTCTACGCTCTTGCCAGGGGCTTTATAGCCATGGGCCAAAGCGATGAAGAGAGAAAGGTGAAAAAAGGTGAACTGACAGACGAGGAAATAGCTATTCTGTACCAGATAGCGTTCGACTCCATTCCCATTAAACGACGTATGGCTCTCCACGCTCTCGCAAAATATAAAGGAGGAGTAGCTACCAAAGGCTTAGCAACATCACTTAACTATCAGACAGTGGTAGTTAACGGCTGGATGGCTCAGCTGAACTCTCTTGGTATCTGCCACCGTGTCAAGAAAGGTAACAGTGATGTGTGGTCGCTCAATGAGAAGTACCGTAAGATTATCAGCGAATACGAACACATCAACCCAGTAGAGGAATCACTCGAGGATGATGAGATACCGGAAATAGACGAGGACTTCGGAGACTTCACTAAGGCGGCGGAAGAATATGACCAGGGCTTTAATCAAATTGCGAATCAATAAAGTATATGCAAGATAATATTATAAAAACAGTTGCAAATAACGACCAAGACATAATCAGATCCATCCTTACTCTTTATGTGAAGAAAGATAAATTTGAATTAGACCCAACTTTTTCTTTGGGAAAATTTTATAGAGGATTAAATGAACCAACCATAAAGGGTGATTTATATCCCCAAAGAGATGACGTAATGAAGATGGATTCCAGTTGTCTGGAGATTCTAGATAACTCAATAGAAAGTATCTGTTTTGACCCACCATTTCTGGCAGGATATACCACTGGAAAAACCAGCGGGATTATTGGTAAAAGATTTGAGGGTTTTAGATATATGTCAGACGTATGGGCTTTCTACAAAAAATCACTATCCGAATTCTACCGTATTTTAAAACCGGCCGGAGTGTTAGCTTTTAAGTGTCAAGATACCATTAGTTCGGGTAAACAATTTTTTTCGCACTGTTATATTATTCAGGAAGCCGAGAAAAAGGGATTCATTTGTGAAGACCTATTTGTCCAAGTAGCCAGCAATCGGCTTATTGGACATAACCACCATACACAAAAACACGCTCGCAAGTTTCATTCCTATTGGTTAGTTTTTATAAAGAAATAAATGATACACCTCTATGCCCATCAAAAAAGAATACTCGAACGTAACCCAGAGAAGATATTACTTTGTTGGTCCACTGGGTCCGGCAAGAGCTTTGCCTGCCTTGCTCTAGCTGAACGTAATGGACGGAACGTGCTTATCATCTGTCCGAAGTCCGTGAAGCGTAAATGGGAGAACGAAACAAAACAGTTCGGATGCAAGAGAATTTACATCATCGTGAGCAAGGAGGAGTTCCGTCGGGACTATAAGACCGTTGGGTTCTGTGATACGGTTATCATAGATGAGATGCACTTCTTCGGTAATACATCCAGCCAACTGACCAAGGCTATGATTAACTATATCAAGGTGGTCAAGCCACGCTATATATACGGTGCAACAGCAACGCCTTATTTAAGCACTCCTTTCAACATTTATTCTCTAGCCAAAATCCTCGGCCACGACTGGAATTGGTTTAACTTCCGGATGAAATACTTCTCCACTATCAGTATGGGTGGACGTCAGGTGCCTGTAATTAAGAAAGGGATTGAACCTGAAATGGCACAGCTCGTGGCATCTATTGGTGATGTGGTCAGTATGGAGGACTGTGTGGACGTGCCTGAACAGATTTTTAAAGATGAGTATTTTGAGTTGACAAAGTCCCAGTTAAAGAAAATAAAAGAGATCAAGGAAACCGAATACAACCCCGTCGTGCGCTATATTAAGATTCACCAAGTGGAGAACGGGGCTCTGAAGGGGGATGAGTACAATGAAGATGCCTTCTTCCCAAGCTCTAAGGTGGACCGTATCATGGAATACGTGGAGACTAACCCTAAGATAGCCATAATCTGCCGGTATAACCTACAAATTGAGTACTTAAAACAGGCTATAAGCAAGGTAAAGCCAGTCTACGTCATCAACGGTGCGGTGGATGATAAGGAAGCCGTAGTGGCCCAAATTGAAGCATCCACGGCCTGTGTAGCCCTAGTCAACGCATCCTGCTCCGAAGCCTACGAATTACCCTCTATCCCCCTAATGATATTTGCCTCTGTTGGTTTTTCCTATAAGGATTACAAACAGATCTGCGGACGAATACTCCGTATCAACCATTTAAAAAAGAACGTCTACGTGCACTTAATCGTCAAGGGGTCGGTTGACGAAGCAGTCTACGATGCCATTAGAAAAAAAGAGGATTTCGATGTGGAAATTTATGCGAAGACATACTCTAAAAATATCTAGCGACGAACTTATCATCCTGAATACTATCGTGTACAACGAGTTGACTTTGGCTGGTAAATATGTGCCAAGGTATGCTAAAATACTAAGACCGATATTCAATAAAATTCAGCGTGAAGGAAAAAGATTTTCAAACAAAGTTCGGACGGTGGGTAAAAAATCGCTGGCAAGGCAGCGCGGTCTTTGAATTGAAATTGTGCAAGGACAAGGCCTGGCCATTCTCCGAGATAAAGGAACATCAGTTGGCAGCGCTTAGTGTAGCCAAGCATAGCATATTATATTTTAAGCTCCCGGATGTGGGTCTGATGCAGAAACCATTCGATACTGTTGTCGTCTCTGGAGTTCCAGCCTACTTGGCTCTTATGTTTTACAAACGCGGACAAGACGAATTCTTTTTAATAGATATAGATACATTACTCTCGGAAATAAAATCATCTGAGCGGCGATCACTCACCGAGGACAGAGCTCAGCTCATCGGCCAGTCGGTACACTTCGCTTAGCGAAGCCATGTCCAGCCACCTTTTCTTTTTTAAATGAATTAACTTAGGTTTATACACCTTTAGATATCGAATGAAGTCATCCGTTGTGTCGCGCTCGTAGTTATAGACGTACTCTGATACGTTCGAAACACTCCACGGAGTCTGTTTGTCGTAGCCTAGAAAGCAAAGTGTATTAAATGCATATTGCTCTGGTAATTTTATGGTTGAATTCTTTGAATATTCATACTCAAGATTTAGCCATTCATCACAGAATTTAATTGCATTTGAATTAGCTCTCCAAAACGACACACCTGCATTCACTTCCTTATAATACTCACGGTCAACTCTGCGTATCATGCGCGTGGCTATTATATCGGACGGTATATTAAATACTTCGTCTACTGGGGCTACCATAAAGACATCGGCATCAAGATATAGGACATTCTCTCCTGGATTCTCGGACAGTGTCCGTTTAATTATCTGTATCTTACGACGACAGCTTTCATTAAAGTCATCAGACGGCTCGAACATCTTGATTCCAAACTCCTCCGTATCCGAGTAGACAATAACCCTGTCAGCTTTCCATGTTGGCAGGGTAATGTCTAGGCATGGTTTATAGTTCTGGGAGCAGTACGTACAAATTATCATTTATTTATTTAAAAATACAATCCAACTCGCATCCCCGAACACAAAGTCTGGTTTACCGAACGCTTCCCAGACGGCCTGAATAACTCCTGGGAAGTTATAGCTAAAGTCATGGCCTGAGATGAAGCCTCCTGGCTTTATCTTTGGTAGCCATAACTGTATATCCTGCTTCACGAACTCGTACTGATGCGTTGCGTCGATGTATACCCCGTCGAGTGAATGATTGGTAAAGTGTTTCTCAGCATTGGCCGAATAGTCCCTTATCACCTTAAACTTTCCTTCGTACGGCTTCATCACCTCCTTGAATATTCTCTCGGCATCCTGCTGCTCTTCATTTTTCCAGTAGTCAATGCAGTGAATAAACTTAACCTTGCCACTGTCGAGGAACATCTTCGTCGACTCTCCAGCATACGAACCAATCTCCGCCATTATAATATTCTCCGGCAACTTGGCTATAAAATTCCACAGACCGATAGTGTTCTTACCCCCTCTTAATTGTCTTGCTTTTGTTTCCATTCTCTTAATTTATTATGTATTGCCCAATTTAATAAATATTTATTTTCCCGCGCCGAGAAGGGTAATATTCCCAGCTTAGGTTTTACTTTCCAGATAGCATACGGCAGTGATAATTGATCCCGTTGGCTTCCAGCTAAGTATTCCTTCCACCATAACCGATTTAATTTCTTATTAGAAAGATTATTCTTTCTAATGATAATTGAATTTTCCGTCAGACCACAATTCTTCGGCAACCCCATCGACCTGTACCGTTCCATTTGTCTGTTAATAATTTGTGGATTGCCTAGCTTATTTCTCATACACATCTCCGCGTGAGTGTAGGGGTCTTTATCAAAAGGATGAGCTGGTATCATAATATCATATTGTGGTTTAAATTCTTCTAATATTTCTTTTATAGAAATATTAGAAAATTCATAGCACGCGTCTATGTATATGGAAATATCGTGAGCCGGTAGGAGATGTGCATTTATCTTATAGAAACGACTCAACTTACGGTCCTCGAGATCGGGAATCCAGGGCAGAGACATCTTGGTCCACCCAGCCGGTGCCTCCCCATCAGTGAAGTAGAGGAACGAGACTCCGGGGATAGCTGGGGCTGGGTGGAGAGAGTCGTAGTTGCCAATGTTGGTTGTGTAGACTATGATTTTCATTGCATGCCACTAATTATCGCCAATAAACATATTCCTCCCCAGATGATTACGAGCCATTTCATTTCCTTAGTTTTTTATAGCTATAGATATTATACTTCCACTCACGACCACCTGACCTGCACTCTAAATCCCTATCATAATACTCAAATAACATCTTGGTTGAGTACTTGTATCTTAGAAAATCAGCTATATCAGTGACCGAAAAGAACCTGTCCGCTACTTCTATAACACCACCTACCTCATCAGCTATCCAAGAATATGTAGCTTCTTTACCAAAGTATTTTCTAACAAAGGTGTCGGCTAAGTCTTCACAGCCTTGAAGATAAAGGTTTAGGGTCATTTTTTCGTCTAGCTTTTGTGTTATGGGTTTGTTCGTTAGGAAATTATCCTTACAGATAGGACACTTACCGAATGGACACATTGTGTGTTTCTTCTTCATTGTCGTATTTTATTTATTATCTTTGCACCGCTTACATCATCGACCTCTTTGTTTAATATCATAGCATAGATTAGAGATATGATTTCGGATTTTTCCTGTGCTTTGGCTTGTTTAATCTGCTTATCAAACCAGCTGTCTTTGGGTTGTTTATCTTCGTGTTTCATCTTTATTTCTCTTTTACTCCACCTTCGGGGTGGGCTGATAAATCAGGATGTTTGTAGTCTTTATTATACCCAAGGGATAATAAATCCTTATATTTTGGTATATAATAATAATTATCTTTCATATCACAAACAATATATCCATTCTCCATCCTTTCCCATATGCTTAGTATCTCATTTGGTTTAGATTTTCTAACAATATACGAAGAGTAATACTTCATCTGTGGTGTTTTAAAAAACTCTGTATCTTCGCTTAATTTTTCTATATTACCATCATCATATGTGACCTCTAAACACCTACCGTTACCCCAACCTTGGACGTTTTTAAGTAGCTTTTTACTGACTATTGGTTTATTGGTATAACAAAATTGTGGATATTCTTCTTCCTTTTGTTCGCAACCACATAATTTACATATAAATTCTTTCATTTTATTTCTTTAATTATCTCTTGTAATGAAGCGATGGAGGAGGAGAGGGCTAAATCAATCTATCATTAGCTATCTTATAAAACTCCTCGTTAAGTTCAATCCCATAATAATTACGCCCGTTTTCTTTCGCCACTAATAAATGCGAACCGCTACCACAACAAGGGTCAAACACTGTATCGCCAGCATTTGAATTATCTAGTATCAACTCCTTTAGTAATTCGTGATTTTTCTCTGTTGGGTGTAATTTGCTGCTACCTATTGAGTGTTTGAATACTGTATTTTTACAGCGAGCATTAAATGTTCCACCTTTCTTTTTGAACCAAATGGCGTTTTCAATACCAGAAAGATATATATATTCTCCGTTCATTGGCATAGGATTAGATTTTTGCCATATCAACTGACGTGTCGTTCCTAGTTTTTTTACTTGTTTTTCAGCAAAGTAATTATAAATCTCACTTACTTGATTAACTCCACAAAATATTATGATAGTTCCCTTTGTAAGTCTATATATTCTTTCAAGAAAAGCGGGTAAGTCAAAGGTTTGAATATCGGCATTTCCTTTATCAAGGTTTCTCAACCCATTACTTGCCCTATTTACCATCGCATAAGGAATATCAGTCAATGTTAAATCAGCAAAGTCGCTAGGCAACCATTCCATCTTTTCTATACAGTTTCCATTTATTATTTCGTTCATATTTCTTTAATTATCTCTTGTAATGAAGTGATGGAGGGGGAGAGGGCTACTTATTAAGTTTAGCTAGTTCAGCTTCCATTTTAGCTATCTTGCGAGATTTTAATTCCTCTCTGTTTCTAACTCTATATTTATCTAAAATAACTTTGAATTGTGACATTATTTCTTTTGCGTTTTCTATTTTCCAATAAAGATTATGATTGTGCAAATCTTCGTAATCTGGTTTATAAGTTCTTAATTCTTCAAAGAAATCTTGGAATAATTGCTGTTGACCATCATCTCCACCAAAAATATAAGCACCCGTGCTAAAACCTATTTCATATATCCACTCGTCTACTGGTTGTTTTCCCTTTTCTGACCAAGAGATACTCCTGCCATATCCTTCTTTGTGACAAGTGTATCCGTCTTTATAATATCCAACAAATTCATAATCATTGAGTCTAAGACAATCATATTCGGCAAAACGACTATCTAACTTAATACCATATTTTTCTTCCCACTCATATCTAATGACACGATTTTTCGCCTTAATTCTAATATCACTTAATGTTCCTTCGGTATCGGTATTTTGTTCGCAAATATCTATTATTTTTTGAAATGTTTCTTTCATAATTCTTTAATTATCTCTTGTAATGAAGCGATGGAGGAGGAGAGGGCTTCACTTGTTTATAAATTCTATTTCCCAAGTATCTTGTAATTTCATAACTATACTTCCAAAGGCTGGCGATTTTCCTTTCTTACCCAGTCCACTTTCAAAGTTTATGCGTCCACTAGGAATGAACAACTTGCCCCCCCTTACTGAATTATGAAATCTAGCTGTTGTTAGAAACTCTATCGGAAATAGGATATAAATTTCATTCTTGGCTTTTTGATAAGTCTCCCAAGCCTTTATCATAAACTCGTGCTTTCTTGTAAATGGTGGGTTAATCCAAATTCTTTTATGTTTAGTCCAGTCCTGAATAAGTCCATTTGTGTCAATGGTATCAAAGTTTGCTATTCCAAATTCCTCCGCTTTTTCTTTTGTCGTGGCTGGGTCATAATCAAAACTACCAAATCTAGCCACAAATTCTTTGGGGGTATAGTATTCGTTATCTTTTGTAAATGTTACGTTTGATTTTGCCATTTGTTCTGTCTTCTTAATGCCTCACTCATAATTCTTTTAATGTTTCTTGTAATGAAGCGATGGAGGAGGAGAGGGCTAAAGTTTAATGTCACTTTCTACTTCGTTGCCCCACACATCCCAACCTTCTGTTTTTTGTCTAGCGAAGAGTTCTATGCGACTTTTATCTCCACTTGCTTTTAAAATTAAATCTCTAAATATTTGTGGCTTTTCTGAATGTCTTAATCTTTTATGTTCTATCCAAGTAGTATCAACCCGTTCGTTTGTTGGTAATTTTCCTCTTCTACAAAATAATAAATGTTCGGTTGTTTGGACAAATGCCCCCCCCAGTCCTAATCCGTGGGGTTTTTTACACCAAGTAATTACTGTTGAAACCTTGAATCCCCATCTTCTCGCAACTTCATAACTCTGTTCAAGATACTTATTTATAGTCCAAAGATATAAATGTGAATCATCTTCCACAATTTCTTTTACTGGTAAATTCATTATTTCTTCCAATTTCATAGTTGGATAATCTAAGTCTTGTGATTTTCCTGAGCTGGACCACCGTGGTCCAGCCTTTACTTCCCACGGTGGGTCAGCATATATTATTGAGTATTTCTTCATAATTCTTTTAATGTTTCTTTTAATCTCTCTAAATCCTCTTGACATAAGTTAATTATAACATTTTTAAT
>Ga0247840_10008678_pt1 | contig 13514 bp, 15 predicted proteins | sample LaCruzMarch2015__FD_192404 | JGI IMG/M metagenome (GOLD analysis project Ga0247840, IMG submission 192404) | Freshwater microbial communities from meromictic Lake La Cruz, Castile-La Mancha, Spain - LaCruzMarch2015_17m | ecosystem: Environmental > Aquatic > Freshwater > Lake | place: Spain...
CATACCGTCAGTTGGCTGCATTGAGATTGCGCGCACGAGGTTATCGCCAATGTGTTGAGCAACCTCGAGTGTCAAGGTACGAGTAGTACCTGACATGGTTGTCTCTACATGTAGCGCATTAAAGATCGCTGGCATTGAATCGGCTGGGAATTCAATATCCACAACCGGTCCGATAACGCGAGCTACGCGGCCCTTTTTTGAGTTCGACATCATTCACTCCCTGCACTAGCTGAGGCCAACGCGTCTGCGCCGCCAACAATTTCACTGATCTCTTGTGTAATTTCGGCCTGACGAGCCGCGTTCGCAAGTCGAGTTAACGACTTGATTAGATCATCAGCATTGTCAGTTGCTGACTTCATAGCGCGACGGCGAGCTGCATGCTCTGAAGCTGCAGATTGCAACATCGCGTTAAATACTCGAGCCTGGATGTAACGAGGTAGAAGTGCATTAAGCACAACCTCGGAACTTGGTTCGAATTCATACATTGGTAGCAATCCAGCTGGTGCTGGTGCTTCGCTTTCAACAACTTCTAGAGGAAGCATGCGCTTTGCCATCGCATTTTGCGTAAGCATTGACTTGAACTCTGTAAAGACGATGTGAATCTCATCGACTCCATTGACATCAACCTGAGCATCAAGAATAAATGCCTCGATAAGTGCATCGGCAACCTTGCGAGCATCCTCGTAGGTTGGGTTATCTGAAAAACCTGTCCACTGTCCAGCGATCTCACGATTGCGGAACTTGTAATAGCTAACCGCTTTACGGCCGACCAAATATGACTTTGTCTCTAGACCGCGCTCACGAAGAAGGGCAGCAAGCTGCTCCCCTTCCTTGATTGCATTGTTTGAGTACGCACCAGCCATACCTCTGTCTGCAGAAATGATCAAAATTGCTGCACGGATTGGTCGTTCAGAAGCTGTTGTCAAAGGGTGGTTTGTTGAAGAGAAAGTTGCAACTGCAGATACCGCACGGGTCAACTCATTTGCATAAGGAGTTGAAGCTGCGACTCGTTGCTGCGCCTTAACGATACGAGAAGCAGAGATTAACTCCATTGCTTTCGTAATCTTTTTGGTCGCTTTAACGGATCGCATCCGTCGGCGATAAACGCGAAGTTGGGCACCCATGGGTTACTTCTTCACCGCCGGTTGGACGTACTTAGTTACAGACTCTGCATCTTCGCCATCAAGTGCTTCTGCTGGTGCCTCGTTAAGAGCTGCTGCAACAGATGACTTGAAGATCTTCTTGAATGATGAAACCGCTTCTTCCATCTTTGCGATGGTGTCATCATCAAGCTGCTTACTCTCAGAGATAACTGCGTTGATCTCCTTGCGTTCGCGGCCAATAAAGTCGAGAAGCTCTGCTTCAAAGCGACGAATGTCAGCAACTGCAACATCGTCAAGCTTTCCAGTTGTTCCCGCCCAGATTGAAACGATCTGACGCTCTAGTGAGTACGGTGAGTACTGACCCTGCTTCAGAAGTTCAACCATGCGAGCACCGCGCTCAAGCTGTGCCTTTGATGCAGCATCAAGATCTGAACCAAAGGCTGCGAAAGCTTCAAGTTCACGGTACTGAGCAAGGTCAAGACGTAGACGTCCAGCGATCTTCTTCATCGCCTTTGTCTGCGCAGAGCTACCTACACGAGAAACAGAAACACCTACGTTGATCGCTGGGCGAACACCGGCGTTGAAAAGATCTGTTTCGAAGAAGCACTGACCATCAGTAATAGAAATTACGTTGGTAGGAATGAACGCAGAAACGTCATTTCCCTTAGTTTCGATGATTGGCAAACCGGTCATTGAACCGCCACCTAACTCATCTGAAAGCTTTGCGCAACGCTCTAGCAAACGTGAGTGTAAGTAGAAAACATCGCCTGGGTACGCTTCGCGGCCTGGTGGACGACGAAGTAGAAGTGAGACTGAACGGTACGCCTCAGCTTGCTTTGATAAATCATCAAACACGATAAGAACATGCTCGCCCTTGTACATCCAGTGCTGACCAATTGCAGAACCGGTGTAAGGAGCTAAGTACTTGAAACCTGCTGGATCTGATGCAGGTGAAGCAACGATTGTTGTGTACTCCATTGCGCCAGCTTCCTCGAGTGCGCCCTTAACGGCTGCAATCGTTGAACCCTTCTGACCAATAGCTACATAAATACACTTAACCTGCTTCTTCTTATCGCCAGATTTCCAGTTTTCCTTCTGGTTAATAATTGTGTCTACAGCAACCGCTGTCTTACCTGTCTGACGGTCACCGATGATGAGCTGGCGCTGTCCGCGACCAATCGCTGTCATCGCATCGATCGCCTTGATACCAGTTGCGAGTGGCTCCTTAACAGGTTGGCGCTGAACTACAGAGGGAGCCTGTAGTTCGAGTGCACGACGTGCTTCAGATTTGATCTCGCCCTTGCCATCAATTGGATTTCCAAGTGCATCAACGACGCGACCTAGGAAACCATCGCCCACTGGTACAGAGAGAATCTCACCAGTACGACGAACAGATGTTCCTTCTTCAATTCCTGTTGTGCTACCCAAAATAACGGTACCGATTTCACGGACGTCAAGGTTGAGTGCGAGGCCGAGTGTGCCGTTTGCAAATTGCAACAACTCATTTGCCATTGTTGATGGCAACCCTTCAACACGTGCGATTCCGTCACCTGCCTGGCTAACGGTTCCCACTTCGTCGCGAGCTGCAACGCCTGGATCGTATGACTTAACGAAGTTCGCTAAGGCACCCTGAATCTCTTCAGGATTGATCTTTAGGTCTGCCATGTGTTTCTCCCTTTATTTGCTTCCAGCAAGAGCGCGTGCGGCTCCAGCCAAACGATTTGAAACTGATCCATCAACGATTTCATCAGCAAACTTCACTGAAACTCCACCCAAAACCGCTGGATCGACTTCAATGTTCATGCGAACTGGCTGTCCTACCTGCTTATTAAGCGCTTCAGCCAAACGATCTTGCTGTGCTTGGCTAATTGGCGCTGCGATACGAACAAGTGCAATCACACGGTTACGACGCGCAGCCAAAGCCCATTGGTAATCAGCGAAAGCTGATTCGATGCTTCGTCCGCGCCATGAGTTCACCATTTGTGACACTAACTTTGTTGTTGAAGAGGATGCATTCTTGAGAAGGTCTGCAGCAAGCTGCGCCTTAGCTGTCGGTGCATCTGACTTAAACGCCTTGCGAAGCTCTGATGAGTTTGAGATCGTGTTTGAAACAACGAACATCTCATTTTCTACACGATCTAGCTCTCCAGAGATGTTAGCTGCTGTCGCCTCCGCTTCAATAGCCAACTGCTCAATAACTTGTACTAAATCCTTAGCTCCAGACCAACGGAGTGCAGATAGTTCGGTTAGTAAACCAACCGCTGCTGTTCCCACCTTTGAAGCTAATAGATCCTTAATTAATGTGCCCTTTGCCGCGCCATCGCGAGATGTATCGGTAAGTGCACGACGTACAGAGATATTGGAACCCAAAACATCTGCAGCGAAGAAAAGTTCAGCGCTCAAGGTCGACGCAGCTTGTGCATCGACACCCTTAACAGCAGCATCAAGTGCTGTGCGTGCAGCCAAGAGTGACTGACGACTACTGCCTCCGAGTTGAGCTCTCATTTAACTTTTCTCTCTTCTTTCTTTACTTTGACTTTTCTAGATCATCAAGGAAACGATCAACGATGCGTGATTGACGCGCCTGATCATCAAGTGCTTCTCCAACAATCTTTGAAGCGAGTTCAACTGCGAGCGCACCAACTTCATTGCGAAGTGAGGTAACCGCTTGTTGACGCTCTGCTTCGATTGAGGCGTGAGCAGAAGCTGTAATACGTGCAGCCTCTTCCTGTGCCTTTGTGCGAAGCTCTTCAAGAATTGCTGCTCCCTGTGCACGTGCTTCTTCGCGGATTGATTGCGATTCAGCCTGTGCCTTTGAAAGTTGCTCTGTGTACTGAACCAAAGCTTCGGCAGCTTCTGCCTGAGCCTTTTCAGCACGTTCGATTCCGCCTTGGATTGCCTCAGTGCGAGCGGTAAACGCCTTCTCGAACATTGGAACCACTCTGCGGCGCATTACAAAGTAAAGCAATCCGAAAGCGACGAAGCCGACAACAATTTCAGCTGTTGCAGGTAGGAGCGGATTAGGCGCACCTGCTGCTGCGAGCAATGAGAATGACATCTGTATTCCTCTAGCTAGTTATCGAATATGAATTAGAGAACGAATGCGAGTACGAGGCCGAATAGCGCTAGAGCTTCAGCCATAGCGAAGCCTAAGAATGCGATTGGCTGTAGAACGCTGCGCGCTTCTGGCTGGCGTGCTACGCCATTGATGTACGCAGAGAAGATCATTCCAACTGCAAGTCCTGGTCCAATTGCTGCAAGACCGTAACCGACGAGGTTGAGTGTGCCTGTCATTTTTCTTACCTTTCCGTTGGTATTTCTAGTAGGTGGTGCTTTTGTTTACTGCTGTGGAACTTTGATTAGTGCTCGTCGGCGATCGCGCCGCCGATGTATAGCGCTGTCAACAGGGTAAAGATGTACGCCTGTAGACATTGAACTAGGAACTCGAAGAAGGTCAATGCGACTCCAAATGCGAAAGCAAATGGGCTAACCAACTTCAAGCCAATTGCGCCCTGAAGTAGATGTTCTCCACCCAGGATAAAGATCATAAGAAGCAAGTGACCAGCAAACATGTTTGCGAACAAACGAAGTGAGATAGTCAAAGGACGAACGATTAAATAAGTCGCAACTTCAATTGGTGTTAAAAGAATATAAACAGGCTTTGGAACGCCCGGCATAAACAGGATGTCCTTCATGTACTTGAAGATTCCGTGGTGACGGATACCTACATAGTGGAACACGACAAATGTGATGATTCCGAGTACATATGCAAAGCTGATTCGAGACATTGTTGGGAACTGCAAGAGCGGAACAATTCCGAACCAGTTGTTCACCAAAATGAAGGTAAATAGCGTGAATAGGTATGGCACGAAGCGCATGAATTCATGACCGATGATCTCTTTACCAAGGTCATTGCGCACATATGCATATACAGATTCGCCAGCGAATTGAAGCTTTGAAGGAACAATCGATGCCTTACGAGATGCCATCACAAAGAAAATTGAGAGAACCAGTACAGATAAGAAAACTAAGAAAATTGGTTTTGTTGTGTATGGGTTATCCCCAAAAATCGGAGGTAAAACGAAGTCTTTACTACTTGGGGGAACGAACTCGTCGCCTTCTGCAAGAAAGCTATACATCGAGCGCACGCGTACTCCTCATGAGGTTAAGGGCTTGTTCTTCGGGCATACCCTATGCGTAAATGCGGCTTTGGGCGAAATCGAAAATCTGTGGATTAGGACTCTTTTTAACGTCCGAAACGGAGCCATACGAGGTACAGGGCGGCGCCCATTCCCAGCAAAAGCCCAGAGGCTAGGAAGTAGCCGGTACCTAGCCAGGCATCCAGCCCATACCCCACGCCACCCCAAAAGAGTGGTCCGGAGAGCAGATACCCCAAGATGGTCCAGGCGGCGCCTTCATTGTTACGGCTCATTACTTCTCCTTGCTCGAATCTGAGTTGCTCGAATCTGAGTTGCTCGAATCTGAGGAACTGTCGGGCAGGGGTAAATGTATGCGCAGCTTCATGTAACTGGCAATCTCCCCGCCTAACCAGCTCAGAGTCAACAGGATCGCTGCAACACCAAAGCTGGTGCGATTGATGGTTTCGCGCTCAGTGAAGTTGGTGATCGCCCACAAGAACAGTCCGACAAAGAGCAGCTTGGTCGTATAAGAAAAAAGAGCAAGGCCCATCGTCGACAGTGGATCAAGATCCTTCGAGATCTTTGAAACTCCCAAAGTGACGGTAAAGAAGATAACCACAATGAACTGTGCAAGAAGCGCTCCGTAGAAACCAGGAAGGCCAGCAAAGATTGCAGAGATGATGATCGTTAACAAACCTGTAATCGCAGTTGGCTTGACCGCGCCTTTCAACAACTGCGCTTCATTACTTGGGTAATTTGGTTTTGCTGAATTACTCATGCCGTAACCCTCTTCTTACTCTTCATAACACCGACACTCATTCCGAAAAGAATCAAAGCTGTAATCAGCGCGACCCACCAAGGTGCAAAGGCAAGAACAGTTACAGGAAATGCGATTGTTGCTGTCCAGAGATACAAAATCACTGCGGTTCTATTTGTTGAATTACCTGCGCTCAGCAAACGGTGATGTAGATGTTGATTGTCTGGTGCAAAGGGAGAACGTCCAGCTTTAACGCGGCGACCAACTGCGAGCAGTAAATCCAAAAATGGAATTGCAAGAACTGCGAAGGGAAGTAACAGCGGAAGCAAAGTTGGCCCTAGTGATTCAGCAGATATCGCGTTGGGATCTACTTGGCCGGTCAAGGTAATTGCAGCAGCAGAAAGAAGTAAGCCCAGCAACATCGATCCGCTATCGCCCATAAAGATCTTGGCTGGGTTGATGTTATGAGGCAAGAAACCTAGGCAAATACCCACTAAAACCGCGGTTGTTAGTGATGGTGCACCTGCTCGGCTAAAGCCGTAATCAACCGCTAATAAGTAAGCAAAGGCAAAGAATGCGATACCTGAAATAGCCACAATTCCAGCTGCTAACCCATCCATTCCATCAATAAAGTTAACTGCGTTAATAACAACCAAGACGATCAATACTGTTACTAACTGACCGATACTTGGTGGCAAGGTGATCACACCGTTGATCGGCAGCCACAAAATTTGAATTCCGTAAATGAGCAAGATGCCTGCAACAAAAACCTGACCCGCAAGTTTTGTCAGCGCATCTAACTGAAAACGATCATCTGCCATTCCGAGCAAAACAATTGCCGTGGATGCTAAAAAGATTCCTTGTGCTTCATGCCCAAATGATTTTCCAACAAGGGGTAGGTGATTAACAATGGCAAAGGTCAGCGCCATCGATGCCCACATCGCAACCCCACCCCAACGCGCAGTTGGAACGCTATGGATATCGCGATCTCGAATTGCTGCAACGGCTCCAAAGCGAATCGCTTGTGTGCGCACCAAGGGGGTAATCAAATAGCAAAGCGCCGCTGAAATCAGCAGGGTTATCAGGTACTCGCGCATTAAATCGCTCTACGCCTGGTAGATAGGAAAACGTGCGGTCAATGCATGTACCTCAGATTTAATCGCAGCATGTGCAGCTGCATCATCGGTTTTGATTGCGCGAGAAATCAGAGATGCAATCTGCTTCATCTCTTCAACGCCCATTCCCTGGGTAGTTGTTGCAGGTGAACCAACGCGAATACCACTTGTAATTCCTGGCTTTTCTGGATCATAAGGAATTGAGTTCTTATTCATAACGATTCCTGCAGCTCCACAACGCTCATCTGCAATCTTGCCGTTAATACCGGTGCTGCGAATATCCATTAACGCTAGGTGGGTTTCGGTACCGCCAGATACCGCTCGCATGCCCTCTGCTTCAAGTGCAGCAGCCAGGGCCTTTGCATTAACAATTACATCCTTGGCGTACTTTTGGTAAGCAGGTGTTGCACACTCTGCAAGTGCAATCGCCTTGCCAGCAACAGCTGACATGATTGGACCACCCTGCATTCCTGGGAACACCGCTTTATCAATCGCTGCAGCATGTTCTGCTTTCGCCAAAATCATTCCACCACGTGGTCCACGCAAAACCTTGTGTGTTGTAAAAGAAACTACATCTGCAAATGGAACAGGTGAAGGAATCGCCTTTCCAGCAACAAGACCGATGAAGTGCGCGGCATCTACCCACATGATTGCGTCAACCTCATCGCAAATTTCGCGGATCTTTTCAAAATCAACAAGTGATGGATACGCCGTTGCTCCTGAACAAATCATCTTTGGCTTTGTTCGGATCGCTTGTTCGCGTAGTTCGTCATAATCAATTAGCTCATTGTCTTGGCGAACACCATAAGACTCGATGTTGAACCACTTTCCAGAAAAGTTAACTGGGGATCCATGGGTTAAGTGACCACCATGTGCCAACGACATCGCAAGAACTGTGTCTCCTGGCTTTGTAAAGGCTTGATACACCGCAACATTTGCAGATGCACCTGAATGTGGCTGAACATTTGCATGCTCTGCGCCAAATAAAGATTTTGCACGATCGATCGCCAGGTATTCCGCCTTATCAACCTCTTCGCAACCACCGTAGTAACGCTTGCCTGGATAACCTTCGGCATATTTATTAGACAAGGTCGAACCAAGGGCCGCTAAAACTGCACGGGATGTGAAGTTTTCAGATGCGATTAACTGCAGATTGGTCTGTTGACGCTTGAGTTCAGATAAGAGAACCGCGGCGATCTCAGGATCCTGCGAGGATAAAAGGTTGAAATCTGGGCCATAGAAGGTTTCGGACATGGCTAAACCCTATCGGCAAGGTGGCCCAAAAGTATGGTGGCTAGATGCCTGTTGCTCCGGGCACGATGGCTTGAATCTCTTCAAGTGAGATTGCACCCTCGCGTAGGTATCGCACACCAGTTTCATCCGCCTCAATGACCGTTGAGATTGGGCCCTTGCGCAGATTTCCATTATCAAACTTCAACGCTACATCTGATTCAAGCACCCACACATCACCCAGTGATTTTGGTGGCGCCATTCCTTTGCGTGCAGCACTTGCAATCGCCAAAGGACCAGTTTGCGAAACTAACGCCTTAGCAAACTTCGCCTTTGGAATTCTTATACTGACGCGATCTAGTTGATTTCCATCTCCAAGATCCCAGCTCAGTCCAAGTTGCGGACGTAAATTTAAGGACAACATTCCTGGCCAGAACTTTTTCATTAACGCTTTAATCTCTGGAGTTGTTTCACGAACAATTCCATCTGTTGTCTTAACGCTTCCGACAATTACTTGGGCGGCGGTAAATAATGGATCCCCGCGCAAAACATGCATTGCTCTTACAGCATCTTGCCTAAATGCATCACATGCAAATGCGTAACTGTGTTCCATTGGAATAACGATGATGAAACCATCTGCAATAGCTTTGGCAGCCTTGCTCACATGACGAGAAAGTTCACCTTTCTTCAAATCAATTTCCTTAGCCATGGCTACCTCCTCACCGCACTTGTCCAACGTGGTCGACCTACTAGGTCATCATGCAGGGCTACCTCTGAAAAATCTACTGACAGCGCGGATGCAATTGATGGGCCTTGCTCTTCAGTATGTTCAATAACTAAAACTCCCCCAGGCTTTAACAGACGAGCTGCTGCAGTGATGAACTGCTGGGGAATCTCCATCCCGGTAGGCCCACCAAACAAGGCAATATGTGGCTCAAACCCTGCAACATCTCTGGGCAGCTCTTGTGAATCCGGCACATACGGTGGGTTTGCAATAACTATGTCGCACTTAATTCCCTGAAGTACATCAACTACATCGCCTTCTACAACTCGTACATTTTCCGCAATAACCGAGACATTTTTCTTAAGCCAGACCAAAGCCTCTGGACTCTTTTCTACAGCAATTACTCGCGTACTTGGTGCTTCTGTTGCGATCGCCAAAGAAAGTGCACCTGAACCCGCACCTAGATCGATCACACTGACCGGTGCCGGAAGATTTTCAATGTGCTGTAAAACAGCTTCGACCAATAACTCAGATTCTGGTCGGGGTACTAAAACACCTGGGCCAACTTCAATATTTAAGTATCTAAATCCTGCAACACCGGTTAGATACTGCAGAGGCTCAAAGTTCAAACGGCGATCCAACAAATCGTAGAACTGTTCCTCCAAGACATCTTTGTCCTCAATTCCCAACAAGGTTGATTCAACCAAGACTGGGTTATGAAGATCCATACGAGAAAGTCCTAGAACATGTGCAAGCAGATGCTCTGCATCAACTTCAGCAATACCGGATTCAGCCAACTGCAATTTAGCAGCGCGAAGAATCTCTTTGACGAGCATTTTAGTTAGCGTTAGCCAAACGGGCCGCTTTGTCAGCATCTAACAAGGTTTGAATCATGTCATCCAAGTCGCCATTTAAGACAGCATCTAAGTTGTTTGCCTTGTAATTAACACGGTGATCGCTGATACGGTTTTCAGGAAAGTTATAGGTGCGGATTCGCTCTGAGCGATCCACTGTGCGAACCTGGCTTTTGCGTTCTGCCGATGCGATCGCTTCAGCTTTTTCTTGAGCATCGGCGAGCAAACGTGCACGCAAAATACGAAGTGCTGATTCCTTGTTCTGTAACTGACTCTTCTCGTTCTGACATGAAACAACGATGCCGGTTGGAACGTGGGTTAAACGAACCGCAGAGTCAGTCGTGTTAACTGATTGTCCACCAGGACCTGATGAGCGGTACACATCCACGCGTACATCATTCATATTGAGCTCAACATCAACCTCTTCTGCCTCAGGCAGGATTAAAACGCCCGCCGCAGATGTGTGAATTCTTCCTTGGCTTTCCGTTTCTGGAACTCGTTGTACGCGGTGAACTCCACCCTCAAACTTCAGGCGAGCATATGGTGATTCTCCAGGTGCTGCAGTTCCCTTTGATTTAACCGCAACAGAAATATCTTTGTACCCACCCATTTCACTTTCAGTGGCATCAATGATTTCAACTTTCCAGTTGTGTTTTTCGGCGTATCGCATGTACATGCGTAACAGATCGCCAGCAAACAACGCTGACTCATCTCCACCAGCCCCTGCCTTAACCTCCAAAATAACATCACGATCATCGTTGGGGTCGCGTGGCAATAACAACTCTTCTAGCTTTTCCGCTGCAGCATCACGTGCCGCTTCTAGCGCTGGAATCTCAGCTGCAAAATCTGGATCAACATCTGCAAGTTCGGCAGCGGCTAACAAATCATCCTCTGAAGATTTCCACGCCTTGAACCCTGCAACAACTGGACCCAACTGCGCGTAACGGCGGCCAAGCTTTCGAGCATTTGCTTGATCTTCATGAATAGATGGATCAGCCATCTTTGCTTCAAGTTCTGCATACTCACGCACCATTTCATGTGCTGATGCAAAGCGATCATTGCTCATCGACTGCTCCTTTCTATTTGATGATCAAAACTGAATTTAACCTTAAGAAATAAAAAAACCGCGACCGCAACCCGACAAGGGCTGCGATGCGGTTTCTTTAGAAAGCTAGTTCTTCTTACCGAAGCGCTCTTCGAACTTAGCCACGCGACCACCAGTATCAAGGATGCGCTGCTTACCTGTGTAGAACGGGTGGCAGACTGAGCAAACTTCAACATAGATTGAACCGCTTGCAACTGTTGAACGAGTTACGAACTTCTCGCCGCAACCACAAGTAACTTGGGTATCTTTGTACTCTGGGTGGATCTCTGGCTTCATGGTTATTCCTTATATTCGTGTTTGGGTCTCACACCTTGTGAAAGATGCTGAGTGAACCAAACGGACGGTTAACAGACCCCAAGGGTAGGCGATAAGCCCACAATTGAGAAATTTACGCTTACTTTGAGTCGTCAGGACCCGCTGTTGTCTTCTGAATCTGCATCAAGAACTCGACGTTGGACTTAGTGCCCTTCATCTTCTCCAGCAGCAGTTCTAACGCCGCCTGTGGCTCTAGTGCGTGCAATACGCGACGTAGCTTCCAGACAATGTTGAGCTCTTCTGAACCCATAAGGATTTCTTCCTTACGTGTACCCGAAGCAACCACGTTAACGGCAGGGAAGATGCGCTTGTCAGCCATACGGCGATCAAGAATCAACTCCATGTTTCCGGTTCCCTTGAACTCTTCGAAGATAACTTCATCCATACGAGAACCTGTATCAACAAGTGCTGTTGCAAGAATTGTTAGAGATCCACCATCTTCAATATTACGAGCAGCACCGAAGAACTTCTTTGGTGGATATAGAGCAGCTGAATCAACACCACCAGAAAGGATGCGGCCTGACGCAGGTGCTGCAATGTTGTAAGCCCGACCAAGACGTGTAATTGAGTCAAGTAGAACAACTACATCGTGACCAAGTTCTACCAACCGCTTAGCGCGCTCAATTGCAAGCTCTGCGATTGTTGTGTGGTCATCGGCAGGGCGATCAAAGGTTGAAGCAATAACCTCACCCTTAACGCTGCGCTGCATATCTGTAACTTCTTCTGGGCGCTCATCAACAAGAACTACCATCAAGTGACACTCTGGGTTGTTTGTTGTAATCGCGTTAGCAATTGATTGAAGAACCATTGTCTTACCAGCCTTTGGAGGCGAAACGATAAGACCACGTTGACCCTTACCAATTGGTGCAATCAAATCGATAACACGAGTTGTAAGAACATTTGGCTCAGTCTCAAGGCGCAAACGCTCCTGAGGGTAAAGCGGAGTTAACTTTCCGAACTCAACACGATTACGTGCTTCCTCAGGGCTCATGCCGTTAACAGTCTCTAAAGTAATCAAAGCGTTGAACTTCTGCTTTGTCTCACCTTCGCGAGGTTGACGAACCTGACCTGTAACAACATCTCCCTTACGCAGACCATTCTTACGAACCTGCTGCAGTGAAACATAAACATCGTTTGGTCCTGGCAGGTAACCACCTGTGCGGATAAATGCATAGCTTTCGAGAATATCGAGCAAGCCACCTACTGGGACGAGCACATCATCTTCGCCAATAACTGGTTCACGTTCTTCGCGTGGCGCACGATCACGGTTGCGATCGCGGTTACGGTCACGCCCACGAGTACGGTCGTTGCGATCAAAGCGACCACCACGGTCGTTGCGATCATTGCCGCCACGGTCGTTGTTTCCACGGTCGTTGTTTGATTGCGGCGCTGAATCATCATCGCCATCATCATCTGAATCTTGTGAGTTGTTTGAAGGCTTTGACTCCTTCTTGCGGTTGTTGCGCGCTTCGCGACGTGCTTCGCGTTCAGCCTTTGCGGCTTCGCGGTTCTTCGCCTGTAAATCAGCGATCGCTTCTACTAGCGCGTCCTTTTTCATCTTTGCTGCGCCTTCAACACCAAGTTGTGTAGCAACTGTCTTTAACTTTGGAAGGGTCATTGCAGCAAGCTCTGGACTCTGTGAGCGAACTGGTTCAATTTCTGTTGTCATGTATATCTTTTCGCTATCGGTTCTGGGTTTTATACCCTAAGGAACCTGGGATTTTGTTTTTTGAGACTTACCTGATGTGTTACTGGCTACTAGATGAGCCGTTCAGATGTATGAAGGTTAGCAGGATTGAGGGAGAAATCGCAAAATGAGCGCAGTTAAGCGGTGACGACCGCGACTCCTGTGCGTGAAACACCCAAAGGAATCATCTGGAACTTCTCCCCTGCTGCACGCTCCAACTCAGCAGCCTCGGCATCTGATCCTGTGTGAAGAACCAAAACTGTAGGACCAGCACCTGAAATAAATGCTGCTACCCCAGCTTTACGAAGCTTTGTCATCAAAGCAAAGCTCTGTGGCATCGCATCGCTGCGGTAGCTCTGGTGCAAGTAATCCTCGGTTGCACTTAACAATAGATCTGGGCGGTGCTGTAAAGCTTGCACTAAAACCGCTGTATTAATTGAGTTTCGAACCGCATCCTGATGTGGAATTGATTCAGGAAGCATCTT
>Ga0247840_10008679_pt1 | contig 13511 bp, 13 predicted proteins | sample LaCruzMarch2015__FD_192404 | JGI IMG/M metagenome (GOLD analysis project Ga0247840, IMG submission 192404) | Freshwater microbial communities from meromictic Lake La Cruz, Castile-La Mancha, Spain - LaCruzMarch2015_17m | ecosystem: Environmental > Aquatic > Freshwater > Lake | place: Spain...
CTTCGGCTTGATACCGGAAGAGTTTTGCAGGGCGGTGGGAAACGTTTTGTTCCCGTCCGCAGGGCTGGAAAACCCCCGCTTCGACAAGACGGGTAAAGTTTGCCGCAAAATTGCGGATATCAATCTCTGCTGATGAGATAGCCGCGAACAGATTGCGCAAGTCGGGGACGCTGAATTGAGGTGGCATCACGGCCATCGCTGCAGGGGTGGACCGGAGCCGTTCCGCCAGAATAACTCGGGCGTCGCTTACGATTTGTGCGTGGTCAAATGCCAGTTGTGGCAAATCTGAAACAGGGAACCATTGTGCTTCGGTTGCATTTCCACCTGGAGTTGGTAGATTGTTTTTTGCTACTACCAGCGAGCCAAATGCCATGCTTATTGTGTGGCCACGTGGGTCTCTTGTTGGGTCGCCATACACTCCAACATTGAAAAGGTCTCGCAACTCCAAACCTGTTTTTTCTCGGAGTGCTGTTCGTGCAGCGGTCTGGGGAGATTCGGTCCCCTCCCGGACAAATCGGCCCGGAAGTGCCCATGCGTTTTCAAAAGGCGGGGTGTTGCGCTTCATGAGGAGCAATTGGAGGTTGCCGTCCCATCCGAAAACTACGCAGTCGGAGGCGCACACCGGGCGAGGGAATGGGTATGAAATCATCTTACTGTTTAATATACAGTAAGCCGTTTATTTTTCAAGCGTTTTTTTGTTTTAAACGAAATTTTCCGGAACGGGTCGCCCTTGATATGTTAGGCGCCAATCAGAAAGGAATTTTAGGCGAGCATCATGCTTTAGTGTGCGCCATATTTTTGCGATTCGATTATCTGAAAATTGAGCATGAAACATCGTTTCCAGGCGGCCTGGCTTTATGACTCCCGCAACGGAATTCCCCTTGTGATTATAGTCAAATATCAACGGCCAAGCGGACGCCTCATTATGCAAAAGGCTCCTTTGAAAAAACGAGATTCCTTGTTCGTTAAAAATGCAGTGCGCCTCGAAATGTTGTCTTTCTGTCATCTCACTGATGAAGTCGAGGCCTAAAACGAAAACATTTCGCGGAGGAGGCGCGCGATGGGGTAACGATTTTTTGGGGATGGGTTTCATGTGAAATGAAGGTTACGGGGATTCATTGCGGGGTCAATCGGTTTTTTTACAGCATTTCGCGTGCCGATTGCCACTTGCCAATAAAACGCATATGGCATACATAAGCATATGCGTGCGCCTGAGCGATTACATTTTATAAATCCTGTTCGGATTATCGCATACATCCACGCCGCCCCTGGAAATTTTTTATCCATTCGTGGTGACTGGCCCGACGGAGACAACTGGAAAAAACCTGTGCGCATGACCTTGGTTGCACCCGGGCACTGGGAGGCGAGAATTCTCGCTGTCCAAACCGCCGAGTTTAAGGTTTTATTGGATGACGTTCTGTGGGAATCCGGTGCGAACAGAGTTGCAGTGCCGGGCAGCAGCGTTTTCGTTCATAACCTGCAGTTTTCCAGTCCTAAATAGGAGGAAAACCGCCGGAAAGCAGAGGAAAACGGCACCATGTTCGCGGGTCGAGGTTTTCGTCGTCGAGGTGAATCCCTGGTGCAAATCGGTCACGCTTCCATTGGTTTCGGCACCACAGCGCGAAGAATTTATTCACCCAAGCACGGGCGTTGCTTTCGGGGTGCCCTTCTTCCACGAGGGCGCGAAAGATGTCGATAGGTGCCTTCTTGTCCCGGATTGCCGCGATCTCGATGGTGTTGAGCACTCCATATGGCATAAGGTCTTTTTCGTCTGTTTGTTTTTCTCCGTTGTCTTCAGGCCTCAACTCCGCAGTGGGGGCTTGTTTTGTTATACAAACCAACTCGGGAATTGGCCCCAGTCCGTGCGGGCCCTTATCCCTTGCCCATGCCAGCCAGGTAAGAAGGAATTCTTTGTCGATACCGCTAATGGGGGACAATGCTCCGCAGGTGTCGCCATCCATTGTTGCATATCCAACGGCTGCTTCAGACCTGTTGCTGGTCGCAAGGAGGAGTTTGTTCTCAATGTTAGCAAAAAGCCACGCTACTGGGCCGCGAGTTCTCGCCTGAATATTTTGCAGGGTGATATCGTCTTGCCCCCAAGTGAGGCGTCGCCCGATACTTTTTTCGACCATGCTCACGTAGTCTGTCGCGATTTTATCAACATCCACTTCGTGGTGTTTGGCGCCAGTTGCAGCGGCCATTATTGCCGCTGCTTGCTTTGTTGTTGGCGAGCTATTCCTCGTGGCCTGATATACCGTAGTCAGGATTCCTTCGGGGGCAATCCCATAAATCTTGGTCATATACTTGATGAGGCAGACCAGGGCGGCGGAATCAGCTCCGCCCGAAAGCGAAACAACAAAACCTTGGGTTTTACTCTTTGCTCGATAGTCATGGAGCGCCATTGCGATGGCACGAGTAAACTCTTCTTCTTTTCGGTGAACCAACTCCCACGGAGCTTTGTCGGGGTTGGTTTTTGGCGACGTGTATACACTTGGGTATTGAAACGCCAGATTGGTGACTTGGAGCGGCGTTTCGCCCAAGGTTGTATGACGGCTTGCGCTTCCCGCTTTCCTGGTTCGAATCAGCTCGATATCCAGCGCGGCCGTTGTTACCTGGTGATTTTTCAAGTGAAATCTTTGGCCGCGCGTGACGATTTCGCCGCAGGCAGCAATAATGGCTTCCCCATCGTAAACCACCCTTCCGGCTTCGTTTCCGCACAGATTAGCATAAACATATCCGCAGGCAAATGCGCGGGAGCCCTCCGAGATAAACCTGTCCCGCGTATCCGTCTTTCCGAAGGCAAAATGGCTGGCGCTTGGGTTTAGGATGATGTCGACGCCGAATTCTGACAACCTAGCGCCAGGGCGTGTCGCAACCCAAGCGTCCTCGCATATTTCAAATCCGAGCGTTACGCCTCCGATGTTGTAATGGAGGTCTCCAATGGGAACGCCACTGTCCGTTACGTCTCTTACGCCAGGCTGCCATGCCTTGAACCACCTTGGTTCGTAGTGGATTCCGTCGCCAGCTAGATTTTGCTTTGCGGTTAACCCTAGCAGTGCGCCATTTACAAGCACGGCTGCGCAGTTGAAAACGGCGCCCTTGTGATAGACTGGAAGGCCGACCGAGATGATGCAGTCAACGCTTAGCGGAGCGATTTGTTCCATAACAATGGACATTGCTTTCTCGTGTGTTTCCGGGGCCAGAAACATATCTTCGCACCCGTAGCCGGATACGCATAGCTCAGGAAGGCAGATGACGGTAGCTTTTGCTTCGACAGCCTCCGCGACAGCCTCCTTTATTCGACTGGCGTTTCCGTTCCAGTCGAGTGGCGTATTGTTGAGACTTACCGCCGCTACGATGATTTTCTTAATGGGTTGCATAACCTTTGTCTTTTGCTGCTTGAATTTTGTGTGCGATGCGAGTTCTAAGATACGCGACATACTGGGCGTCGCGGCACATTTCTTTCCCCTCGGAATCCGACAGTTTTGCAACGGGAGCACCGTTACACTCGACCATCTTTATGACAATCTGCAGCGGCTTGACGCCAGGGATATCGCATGTCATGTCGGTTCCGATTCCAAAGCTTGTGCGGATTTGTCCCTCGAACTGCGCCCACAAGGCAAGGGCTTTTTCGATATTCAGACCATCGGAATAGACAGCCGCCTTGCTGCGGGCGTCGATGTTTAGGTTCCGGTAGTGGGCTAGCAGCTTTTCTGTCCAGGCAAACGGGCACCCCGAGTCATGGCGGGCTCCGTCAAACAGCTTTGCGAAGAATAGGTCGAAATCAGCCAAAAACGCGTCAAACCCAAAAATATCAGTGAGTGCGATGCCGAGGTCGCCGCGAAATTCTTGGGTCCACATTTCCAGTGCGTGCTTCTGGCTATCTTCGAGGCGAACATTCATTCCCTGGGCCGCCTGAAACAACTCATGTGCCATGGTTCCAATGGGTCGCAGTCCGTATCGCATAGCCATCTCGACATTGCTTGTTCCAAACAGATGGAGATTGGGCTCTTGCCCCAATCTTTCGACGAGAACCTTCGTAACTTCGTGTTGCCATTCCTTGGAAAACCGGCGGCGGGTTCCGAATTCTATCAAACGGAATTCTTTGCCGCTTCCGGCGACATTGGCGATAATCTTGTCGCATTTTTCATGAAGGCGGCGCAACCCGCCTGCGTAGTCTGGGGTGGGCGAGGTGTTTCGATGATAAACCTCCGCTACAATTGCGAGGATGTAGATTTCATACCAAATCTTCATGTGCCAAGTTCCGCGAATTGTGATATCGAGGTTTTCGGGGCCGGCAGTGATTTCGACGTCTGTTCTGGGCGTGAGCCGGAGGATGCTCAAAAACTCTATGAAGTCCGCCGTTAAAAAGCGGCGAGTTTTGAGATACGCAAGCTCCTCGCCGGTGAACTGGAGGTTTTCAAGCGCATAGATTTCTTCGCGAATTTCATTCTCGAACGGGCGAAGATCTACGTCAGAGCGGCATTTGAAGGCGTAGACCGTATCGGTGTTTGGGGCGCGGTGCAGGGCCGCCTGCGCCATTGTGAATTTGTAGAGGTCAGTGTCGAGTAGGCTTGTAATAATTGGCATCTTACTGTTAAAGATACACGAAGTTTGCCTTTTTGCAAGTAAAATTTTTCTTCCGCTGAAAAATACCGGTGTTGACATTTCTTGACCCGTGCGGTAGCATATTTAACTATGTCAACCGAAAACCAGTCAGTTCCCAGCAACGACGACATTCGTCAAACCATCGAAAAGCATCTTCCCAAGGCCCAGAACTCTGAGCTATGGGATAAGCTTACGACTCCCTTGGCGGTTGTTTCCGCTGAGCCCATTGACCTTGGGTCTCTTTGGCGGATTCTTAACACCACTGTGTCGCGCGATAAGATTGTGCCAATTTGGGAAAGCCTGAATCGGCCAATCGAGTGGGAACTGTGATTTTTTGTCCTTGCCGGTGAATGGCCGGGGCACTCCCTGGCAGCAGGGCACTCGGGGCGGTCCGATCCCGTCCCGAGTAAGGCTTTTCGATTTTTGTTCGGGAATGCTGCCAATTTCGGTATGCTCTAAGCCATGTCTCGTATCCCTCATTTGCCACCTCCGTTAAAGTGGGCCGGTGGAAAACGTTGGCTTGTGCCGGCGCTCCTGCCGATTTTTGAGCCCTATCGGCAGATGAGATTGGTGGAACCCTTTGTTGGTGGCATGTCTGTTGCGTTAGCCCTTAATCCAGAGCGGGCGCTTCTTGGCGACGCCATACCCCACCTTGTTAATTTTTACCAGTGGATATCTAAACGCAAATTGTTTCGCGTTGATTTTCCGGCACACACGAAAGATAGCTTTTATGAGGCGCGGGCCGAGTTCAACTCTATTATTATGGGGGGGGATTGGCAGACAAGGCGCGCGGCGGAACTGTTTTATTTCCTTAACCAGACGGCCTTTAATGGTATATGCCGCTTCAATGGCTCCGGAGCGTTTAATGTTCCGTATAGTTTTCGCAAAAGCAAAAGGATTTGTGCTAGCTTTGCACAAATTCGCGAGACGATTTGCCGGTGGGATATCGTTTGTTCTTCTTTTGAAGGCCTTCGAGTTCGGCCTGATGATTTTATTTATGCCGACCCGCCGTATGATGAGGGGTTTAACGGGTATAGCCGAGGTGGTTTCACGTGGCCCGACCATGTTCGATTGGTTGAATGGCTGGCGGGACACCCCGGCCCCGTGCTGGCCTCAAACCACATGACGGACCGGGTTATTGCGCTTTACAGAGATGCAGGGTTCTTTGTGGTTCCCGTTATGGCTCCTCGAAGAATTAGCTGCAACGGCAATCGCACGCCGAAGGCGGAGCTTCTGTTGGGTAAAAATATTTCGGAGGAGTCTGTTAGAACTTGGGTCGCAAGAATCCCTACGACGTTTGGTGCTGTTAATTTGTCAGCGTAAGCGTGTGGCCGGTAAAATAATCGTCAAAAAAGTTGACAACTAGATGGTTCTGCAATATATCTGAACCCCTATGAAAAAACTGCTTTGTCTAGCTTCACTTGTTGCTTTGTCTGCTGCGTCGTCTTTTGCGGGCGATTCATGTAAATCTTTCAAGGAGGCCATTGTTGCTCCTGAAGGTAAGTTCCGCGACGTTGAGTTCCAGGTGGACGGGTTTTACGCTCAGATGTTCGGCCCTGGAACCTCTGGAAACGTTGTCAACACAGGCCCGGGTGGCGGTTTTGGCGGAAATGTGATCTTCGCCAAATATTTTGGCGCTGGGGTTGAGAATCTCTGGTATTCAAATGATGGGCGCGGAGATTATCTTTTGACCGGGAAAGCAATCGCTAGGTATCCTATCGAAAGCCTATCGCTAGCACCCTATGCTGTTGTCGGCGGCGGCGCTGGTTTTGGGCGGGGAAGCTATGGTTTTGGGCTTCTTGGAGCCGGGTTGGAATATCGTCTCACGCGAAACATCGGGTCTTTTGTTGAGGGGAAGTGGCTTTTTGGTGCCCCTAACGCCGCCGCGTTGCTTACGACAGGTGTTCGCTTCATCTTTTGAGAGCGTAGGTGCCGTCTGAACCAGATGGCGAGAGTTGTTGCGCGGTGCTGGCCGTTAGTTGCGACCAGCACCGCTTTTTTTTATAAACCATTGCCTTTTTTCGCCACTTATGGTATGTTCTAGTAACACCAATTACATATGGAACTAGACCCCGCTATCGCCCTGCAAATCAACGAACGCCTTGGACAGCTTTTGAGCATTCTGCGCCCTGCTCAACAGGAAGACAGTGGTGGCATCCAACTGGGGATTCAAAAGGCCACCCGCTCTTCAACCCTGTATATTGGCGAGTCTGCCAATTGCCCATGGTATCGTCTTACCGAAGAGCAAAAACAGATCCCCATTGAGGAGGACTCAATCGTTGGTTATGTCACTGGACTTGCGCTGCGAATCCAGCACAACGAGAAGCATGGCGACAAGGTTAAGCTCATTATTGGGTTTGATGGCGGTAAGGAGAAATTTCGCATTGTCAGTGGAGTTTCCACTGTTTTTTCTCGCGGGGTTCTGGCGGCCCTGTTGAGCGGAGATTTCACTAAGGACACTTTGGTTCGCTTTACCTTGAAGCTCGGAGACGACGGGAAGGTTGTTTTGCCCAGCGTTTTTCTGGCAGAAAGCGGCCAGCTCGTCTTTGGCGAAAAAGGACTTGTCACTGAAACTAACGCTGAGGAGCGGGCAGCGGAAGCCGCCGAGAAACTTGGCGTCTTGTTCAAAGGCCTGGATGAGCCGAGCAGTGGCGGGGCGGCCAGCAGCCTTGTGTCACGCGGGAGCAGGTAGTTTCGACGCTGGCTGTGCTCTAAACTCTTGCGTTTGCTGTGATGCCGCGCTATTGTTGAGTAGCGTATGGTCAAACACAATATTCAAGACGAGGTCGCCGCGTCGCAAGAGTTTTTCGCTAAATTTCGGCCTACTCGCAGCGTCAAACTCGCACGATGGAAAGCGTCTTATTATGCTCAAAACCATCCCGGGCGGCGTAGAGGGAGCGCGTGGAAAAGAGAAGAAATCGACATGATTCTTGCGCGCGAAATTGCGGACCGGTTTTTAGCCAAAAACATGCAGCGGTCCATATCGGCAATCCAAACTAGACGGGCGCGGTGCAACAAGTTAATTTCACAAGGGATGTCACCCTATGAAAAGTAAGCTTCATCCTGTTTTGTCGCATGCGCTACTTCTTCAGCAGGAGGGAGCCAACGATGCTGCGATTGACCACTTAAAGTCATTCATTGCTAAATCTTTGCTGGATGGCCGATTCAACGACGTTAATGAGCTTCTCGGGCAATGTGACCCCGGGGATGTGCCGAATGACCTGGTGTTAGCCGCTCTTGAAGAAACGCGGCACGTGGCGAATGATTTACCATATCGTCAACCACTAAAAGAGCGCACATGCGTGGCACTAAGCGACACAATGGAAAACGCAACTGAGTTTTTTGATGCTTTATGATTCAGCCTCTTGAATTTTTGTTAGCCCCGGAAAGGGCGCCTGCGGCCACATTTGCAGCCGTCTTATTGCTGGCCTTGTTTGCTGTTTGCAACCTCATGGTTCACCTTAGCGTCAGCAGAACATCTCGGGTTTCTTTTTTGGCGGGGGGTTTAATTTTGGCTCTGAGCGCGGCTATTGTTCAGTTTGTCCCGTTTTCTACCGGAGTTGAGAGGGTTTCTATTTCACCGGGCCGAGTGGATATCTACAAGTTTAATGGCGGAAAGATTATGCTCGAAAGCAATAATATCGCGGAGGTTGAGTTTCTTGGAGGCGCTTTGGTCTTTTCGCTTACGAATGGCGAACGTGTGACGACACAGTATATCCCAGTGACTCAACGGGGCGGCATTATGCAGGCGCTTTCAGATGTTCTTTTTTCTGACGCCGATGGTTCACCCAAATTATTGCCTCAAGAGAAAAGGCGGTTTAGCGATTCGACAATTCTCGCGCTTTAACGCGCTTGACAGGTTTTTTGGCGCGCGGCATTCCTCCTTCTAAGATGAGTGCTCCAAATCAAATCGCCCTTCACTTGAAGGCCATTCTCCTTGTCAGCGTTCGGCTCAAATTTGAGCGGATTCCCTTTTTTGTTGGTGGCATTGTGCGGGCTTGTCAAGAGCGACGCCCCTTGGGTCGCTGCCCTTGAGCCTTATTTGGTCTGGTAATCCGCACGATAGGCAATCAAATTGCCGCTTACCGCGACTGGATGCAACCATTTTGCGCTGGCCGCGAAGTTGGGCGGCCCGCCGGCATTCACTAAGACATGGGTCACGGCGTGTTTTTGGCAAAACTCCTTTGCGGCGGACTCTGTGCCGCTCATTACCGTCAGTGCTTCTCCGGCGAGGGTGGCATTTTCCCAAAACAACCCGCCAATGGATGTGCCATTAAAATAGTAGGCTGCCGCCAGGGTGGCATCAAAGTCTCCCAAAAACACTCCACCTTGGATGTTTTGAGGAAGGGCTCGGGCTTCGCGCCATATCGACCCGGCACCAACTGGGCTCACTGAAGCTGCCAGCGCAATCACCGTTTGCGCTATTGCCAAAAGCGTTAATATTCTCAAATACTTTGCGTTGTTTACAGTGGCAATGACTGCACCATATGTTGCCAGCGCTGGCATTAAAAGGGCGGCGTTTCTGGCATGCCACGCGGCTAGGACAAGGCCGGCTAACCCTACTGCGGACAGCAGCACCTTTTTGGGGCCACTGATAGCGACCAGTAGTGCCCACCCAATCGCAAACCCGGCAAATTGCGACCATTGAAAAGGCTCCATCTCTTGAATGCCGTTCAGCATCTCCCCAACGGCAGGGTCAAGCATCGCAAAGTTTTGCGCGCTTACCCAAAACACCGAGGCAGGCACTGCGCCAATGATGACTCCAATATAAATCAGAAGTCTGCGGGATGCCGCGAATCCACACATTATCAAGCTTCCACTAATAAAAGCCAATGCCCATAGTGGACTTGGGCCTGCCATATTTAAAACCCAACTAGCCTCTCGTTGATCTAAAAAATAGCCGACAACAATCGTCGTGGCGGATGCTGCCCCGAAATACAGCCATTGGCGGCTCGCAGGTTTACCAGGCGTATAGGCCGCTAATACCAGCAGTATGAGGCTGGGTATGGTAGCTAGTGGCCCCGTCCATACCGCAATACCAGCCATGATTCCAAATATAAAGCCCGAGGTATTCTTACTTGTGGTCATTCCGCCAGCAGCAAGGCCCGCCAGCAAAAACGCCGCCCAAGCTATGACTTGATGGTCGATTCTAGATGGCTGCCACATCCAAAACGCAGCGGGGCTGAAAACGCCCAGCGCCAGCATTGAAGCAAACAACTGTTTGTTAAGCCCCCATTTAACTGCCGTGATTATGGCGGATGCAACGGCAATCATTGTCACCAATGCAACCATGAGCATTCCGCAAAGAGGCGTCGGCAGCACTAAGCCGAACGACCTTGTTGTTTTTTGGATTGCTGCGGTGATGCCAGGCACAATGGAGGCCCAGCTCACAGGGCGTCCGGATGGATTGTCAAATGTGGTATTGGATATGGGTAGTTTGTTTACGTATGTGTCAGCGAGGCGAAGGTAAACATAACTATCAGAATCAAACGGGACAAATTTGCCCACATTTCCGCCGGCATACTGGTGCCAAAATGTCATACTTATTGCCAGGAGCACGGCGGCGGCAACAATAATAGAGGTGCCCGCTAGGTGGTTAAGGCGAAGAGTTGCCGCGAATCGAGTGTTTACCATATTTCTTTTTAAGCTACTGCACAATCAGATATCGTTCGCGCGATGCTCTGTCCAATTGCCGCGCCAAAAGTTCCAGAAACCGGGTGAGCACGTTGCAGCTTGATAACCGCCGATTCGAGTTCGGCTGCCACTTTCGGGCTTCGACGTTTGACGCTTGCTAACATTTTTGACAACACAACCCGATATAATACACTCTTCGGGTTCGACTCGCAAATGCTTATTTGCTGAAACAAAAGCTCTCTCTCTCCTGTTTCGTAAATCATATCAGAAGAGCTGTTCTCCTTGCAGCGCAGGGAAAGGAGGTCGCTTAGCATGCCTGCGTATTGATTGGCCTTTTTTTGTGTTGGGGTCTGATAAAATTCGACTTGCCTGCTGCATGGGGTTCCAGTGGTTTCAGCGACATGATTGAGAAGCACCTCTAAAATATTGCATAGGCAACCCCCTTGTGCGTTTTTGTTTTGTGAAACACTTGCTTCCAAAAGCTTGTTTGCTGTTGATACCTCATAGATGCATATTGTTAAATCGGATTTTGTTGCCGTGAACTTGATATGCGTTGTTATGCAGAAATCTGCGGACGCAAAGTCCCTTGCGATTGCGGTGGCTGTTTCTGCCTTCCATGGCATTGCTCCCGTTAGTGCGCAGCCGGCTTCCCCAAGAATCCACGGTTCTATTATTATTGTTTTTGCTGTGCTTAAACAGGCTACGGCATCAGCCCAAAACACCGGGCCTGTGCGAAGGTGGATGTCATTTACGCGGAGAGACCCTCCTTTTTGTTTGGTTTCGATGGTCGGGTTCAAAAAAGCATATACCGGCGCATCATATTCTTTGTTGGGTAAGCAAATTTCAATTTCATCAGACGCCCAAATTGGTGATGGAATGGCAATGAAATGCACATTACCGGCCGCGACGGCAGTATTTCGCTCTTCTGTGGCCAGGTCGTTTGTGCGCTTTGCTATCTCGATGGACCATGCAAACAAAATTGGACGCTCTTCTGGGCTAGCATAGTCGTAAAGGCGTTCGATGATTTCTTTTGCGGCATAAAATTGGCCTAAATCAACATTTGCACGCACCAGATTTCGCGCTGGTGTTAATCCGTGATTTTGCGGATTAAATGCCGCGCCGACGACATCCAGAAGTTCGATTAAGTAACCGTTAATGCCCATTGTTTCGCCAACCTCAGCTAGTGCCGCTGCCAGTGAACGCCTCTCTTTCGCTATGGCCACGACGGTTCGACACGCAGCAACGGCCTCTGCGCCATTGCGGCAACTAAACATCTCTTTTGCTATATGCAATTTCGGTCGCCAGGCACCCGGAATTAGGCATGCTTTTTCCATCTCTGACCTGACATCGCCACCAAGTTCCGATATCATATTAACCCAAGTCTCGAACACCTTCGGATTGTTTGGGGAGCAGATTAGGGCTTTATTGATTGAGGCCATTGCCGCTTTGGTCTCGCCTTCTGATTTTTGGATACGTGCTATCAACTCCATCGCTGTTTCTGATGAGGCGCACATGGGGTGAAATCTGTCCAAAATCCGTTTGGCGTCCTTGGTGTGTCCCATGGTAAAAAGAACGTCCGCAAACAATACGGCATCTGAGATGTTTGATTTATGTGCCTCGTATAGATGGCGAGCGCCTCCTTGCGCTGCTGACGCAAATCCGTTGGCGAGCGCCGTCTTGACAAGCCGTCGGAGTTCACCAGGTGAATCCCATAGGCCTAAAATCATTCCCGGAAGGACAAAGTTGGCCCAGTCATGTATGGACACCAATGATTTTGTGCCATCTTGTCGGTGAAATATGATGGTGTCTTTTTTTGTAGGCGAAACGCACCATTGAGTTGGCGCTAAGCTGGAATAATTCAGTCCTGTGTCCATTCAACGGCAATATCCACCAGATTTGCAGATTCGCCACCTTTTTTTGTAACTGCGGCGGACGGAGTGGGGACGTTCCTCCTCCTTGACTGAAAACACACAGACGCCTTACAATAACAAAATGGCGAAACTTGAAGATTTTGGGTCTAAAATCGGTGGGGCTAGAAAGGATTTTTTAGCGCGCGGCATAAACGCACAAACGTTTGATGAAATGAACGCGATTGAGAGGGACCAACTTGCGACCAAAGACTATATTTGGCCTAAGCCAGATTATGATGCTTTGATTGCTTCGGGAGTGCCCATTGAAACCGTGTTTCGGATAAAGCTATTGCGGGACAGAATACCCACCAAAATCGTGACCTCAGGAGCCACTTGGAAGTGGCGCGAGGCTTTTAATCTTGACGAGCGCAGGCGGGCATTTGTAACAGCCGTCAACATTCTTCGGGAAGCTGCGAGTGATATTAAGGGTCCTGCCGACTTTGCGCGGTTAGCGACTTCATATGCTGGACTTGACGCAGAGCAAAGGCGAGCGCTTGATATGGTTCCCACAAAACGGGTCGGACTGTTTGCGCCATTCTGCGACGTAACCCCACATCGCTCGCATGTATACCTTTACGAGAAGGCTCTTCGGCAAGGCTGGCCAAGCGGCAGGCGTGCAGTTCGGCGCAAAAAAATTGACTATCCAGAGCGGGTGTTGGCGGAAAACCCACTTCGCACGAGTGACCGCGATTTTAGATCTGGCCGAAATGCAACTCCTGAAATGTTTATGGAGGCTTTTAATCTGAAAGGTGGCGAGTTTGGAAACTGGGTTGACCAGACTGAGCGACAGAAGTCACTTAACATGGCTTTTGATGCTTTCTGCGACCTTGCGGAGGTGTTGGAGATTCCCAAGACACAAATCGGACTTGGCGGGACACTGTCATTGGCTTTTGGGGCGCGCGGGTCCGGCGGCGTGGCGGCCGCCTGTGCTCATTATGAGCGCGGGCGAAGGGTGATTAACCTTACAAAGCCGCATGGTGTTGGGGCGTTATGTCATGAGTGGTTCCATGCATTGGACCATAGGTTGGCAACATTGCGCGGCAACGAACTCGTGTTTGCAACAGAAATGAAGGCAAAGGAGGGTGACGTCGAACTGGCTAGCATTAGAGATGCATTGAAGACGGTATGTGAGCGGCCAACGACACCAGAAGAATTCGTGGCCGGGGTGGTTCGATGCAAAGAGAAATCTCAGCGCGGCGTTCTGGCTTGGGCTGCGAACCCTTTCTATGGCGAGGCCAAGGACAAGGTGTTTAAGCCCGAAGGAAGCTTGTTTTCCAAGTGGTCCGAGGTCCGCGAAAAGCTTTTAGTTGGCGACATAACAGCGATGGAATCGCTGACCGATTTATATCGGGAAGCCCA
>Ga0247840_10008680_pt1 | contig 13509 bp, 5 predicted proteins | sample LaCruzMarch2015__FD_192404 | JGI IMG/M metagenome (GOLD analysis project Ga0247840, IMG submission 192404) | Freshwater microbial communities from meromictic Lake La Cruz, Castile-La Mancha, Spain - LaCruzMarch2015_17m | ecosystem: Environmental > Aquatic > Freshwater > Lake | place: Spain...
TATTGTTTCTAAAGCTCAGTTTGTAACCACAAATTTTATGAATTTTCATTCGGATGTTGACCCTTGGCTCAACAAAGACCTCGATTTTATAAGTTATACGATGTATCCGGTTGGAGGTTATTCCAACGGACTTGGCGAACAGGGATTTCGTTTGGGCGATTACTGGCGAATTTCTTATGTTACCGATTTTTTTCGTGCGCACAATGGTGTTACTGGTGTGATGGAGTTGCAGCCCGGTCAGATAAATGGAGTAACTAATTTTCGACCGCAACCTTATCCGGGTGCTATCCGCTCATGGATGTGGAACTGTTTTGGTAGCGGAGTCGATTTTATTTGTACCTATCGCTTCCGTCAGCCACTGTCTGGTTTTGAGCAATTTCATCAAGGAATAATTGGTACTGATGGCGTAACCTTATCAACGGGAGGTAAACAATTCAGTCAGTTTATGAGTGAAATTCGCGAACTCAGAAAACAATATAAGCCAAACACCTCTATGCCAACTGAATACTCGGCACGTAAAACAGCATTATTGTATCACCCCGACAATGTGTGGGAAACATCCATTCAACCACAAACAGCACAATGGGATGAAAAGGAGCACATTGTTAAGTATTATTCAAGTTTAAAATCACTTTGCGTTCCTGTTGATATTGTGGACGAAAACAAGGATTTGTCTGTGTATCCGGTTGTGGTTATTACTGCTTATCAGTTGGTGGATAAAGCTTTAGTGGAAAAATGGAACAACTATGCCGAAAAAGGTGGTCAGCTTATAATTTCCTGTCGTACTGCTTTGCAGGACAGAAACGGGCGGTTTTTTGAACTTCCTTGGGCGGGAGCAATTACGCAGTTGATAGGTGCTGATGTTCCAATGTTCGATGCTCTAAGTGCCAATAATCAGTCAGCAAAAATCTATTTCGAAGGAAATACTTACGGTTGGAACAATTGGGGAGATATTCTGGATCCGAAAATAGGCACCGATACGTGGGCAACTTATGCCGACCAGTTTTATGCCAATAAAGCTGCGGTGGTTCATTGCAAAAAAGGCAAAGGAACCGTTACTTATATTGGTGTTGATACCGACGATGGGAAACTTGAAAAAGCAGTTTTGAAAAAAGTATATGATACGGCTGGCATTGGAATTCAGCAACTTCCGGAAGGTATAATCGTTAACTGGCACAAGGGTTTTTGGGTAGCAAATAATTACTCATCGATAAATGTTTCGCTCAATTTACCTGCCAATGCAAGTGTTGTTTTGGGCAATAAAGAAATAGTTCCTGCCGGAGTTTTGGTTTGGAAATAACAATGAATTTTATGAATAATCATTCTATTAAGTATCTTATTTTCTGCATTTTGTTGTCATTTACTATTCAGACAAATGCTAAACAGAACTATCCGATTAATATTTCAGCTGTCAAAGTGGATAGTTTGCTATGGGATTTAAATAAATTGAGCAATGCACCCGCTTTTACGTGGCTTAATACCAAAAATACAGTCCGTTCTTTGGCTTTCGATGGACAGATGTACAAAGGCAAGCCAACACGCGTTTTTGCCTATTATTCCAATCCGGCACTGATTCGTGGCATTGGTCGGGGAAATCAGAAATATCCCGGTATTATTTTGGTGCATGGCGGTGGCGGAAAAGCCTTCAAGGAATGGGTAGAAAAATGGGCTGCCGATGGTTATGCGGCATTTGCAGTGGATGTTAGTGCCACCGGTGGAAATGATGACACATTTCAAGGCAATGGTCCGGGACAAGATAAGAAAGAGAAGTTTGAGGATATTGCATTAGGCGATTTGCGGAATATGTGGAGCTACCATGCGGTGGCTGATGTTATATTGGCTCATTCGCTATTGCTGACTTTTCCGGAATTGGATGCCAATAAAACTGCGATTACTGGTATCAGCTGGGGTGGTTATCTCACTTGTTTGGCGGCCTCGCTCGACAATCGGTTCAAGGCTGCTGCTCCGGTATATGGTTGTGGTTTTTATTCCGATTGTGTGTTTCAAAGTGATTTGAAAAAGATGAAGTCGACCGACAGTCTTAAATGGCTGAAGAATTTTGACCCTTCAGTGTATTTACCTTATGCCCAACCAAAATTTCTTTTTATCAATGGCAATAAAGATGCTTGGTTTTATGTAAATGCTTGTCATAAAACCTATTCGTTGATAAAACCGGAACAACGAACTGTCAGCATTTTTCCCGATATGAAACACAGTCATGCTGATGGTTGGGCACCGGAAGAGATAAAAACTTTTTTCGAAAACGTTTTAAACAAAGGTTTTCCATTGATGAGAGTAGGTAATGTTGCAGTTCAGGATTCAGTTCTTTCAGTGCCGTTTCAGTCCAATATCAGCATTTCGTCTGCTTCGTTTTATTATTCCAATGATGTAAATGCATTGAATACAAGACGGGAATGGAAAGAACTGAAAGCAACTATCGACAATAAAACCAAAAACGTGAAGTGCAAAAAACCGGAATTCAAAATTGGTTTTTTCACGTTCAAAGATGTTCGTAACCTGAGTGTGTCGAGTGAAATCATTTTCAATTACCAAAAAAAATCATTTAAAAATACACCTTAAAAAATCAATAATGAACTCACATCATTTATTTGGTAAACGCATTTTTTTATTGTTGATGGCCATTATTATTTCGCAATCGTTTATTTCCAATGCTTATGCGCAAACCATACTGCCGTCGATAATTCCATTGCCAGCAAAGTTAGAAATGAGTACAGGTACATTTTCCATCACCTCTAAAACCAGTATTATTACTGATGAAGCGAGTGCCGCAACAGCCAGTCAACTATCTGATTATCTCGCGCCAGCCACAGGTTTTGCCTTGAAAGTTTCGACCAAATCCAACGTTTCTAAAAACTGTATTGTTTTAAAACAAGATGCAAATTTAAGTCGTTTGGGTAAGGAAGGTTATCAACTCACTGTAACTCCTAACCTTATACAGATTTCAGCTACTGGGCAGGCTGGTCTTTTTTATGGAGTGCAAACGCTTCGTCAATTATTACCCACACAGCTATTTTCTTCAAAGAAAGTGAAAAGTATTTCGTGGAAAGTGCCTTGCGTAATTATTGAAGACCAACCGCGTTTCGCCTGGCGTTCGTTTATGCTTGATGATGCAAGAAGATTTTTGGGCATTCCAGAGCTAAAAAAATACATAGATGAAATGGCTGAATTGAAATTTAATATTTTACAATGGCATTTTATTGATAATCCGGGTTGGCGATTGGAAATCAAAAGCTATCCATTGTTAACTTCCGTTGGTGCAAAATCGGGAGGAATGATAACTGGCGATATCAGCAACCGCCCCGGCGATTTAATTCCATCCGATAAAGATCCTACACAAAGATTTTACTATACGCAAGACGAAGTAAAAGAACTTATAGAATATGCAGCCAAAAAGCATATACGCATTATTCCTGAAATTGAAATGCCCGGTCATGCGGCTGCTGTGCTGAAAGCTTATCCCGAATGGAATGCAGGCGGCTCTCTTGATGTGACCAAACCGGAAGTGATAGAGGCAATTAAGAAAATACTTGATGAGGTAATAACGCTTTTTCCTGATGTAATTATACATACAGGAGGAGATGAAGTAAGATATGAAAGTTGGATGAAAGCGCCATCTATTCAAGCAGCTATGGCGGCTAAAGGACTAAAATCAGCAGCTCCTTTGCAGGCAGAGTTTTCGGTTATGGTGTCCAACTATCTGCAAAGTAAAAAACGGAGAATGATAATATGGCATGACGCAGCACTCGATTCTGTTTTTAACGATAAATCCATTATTCTGCAATTTTGGAGAGGCAAAGAAAGTATTCTTACTGATGCCATCGGGCTTGGATACGATATAGTAAACTCTTCTGTAAGATATACATATCTTGATTATAATCATTTTGTAACGCCTATTTCAAAAGTGTATAGTTTTGATCCAATTCCAAATGGGGTAGCATTAAAGGATCAACATCATGTTTTAGGTGCCGGTTTTCAGAGTTGGGCTGAGTACACACCTACACGATACCGACGAGATTTGAATATATTTCCACGCATTGCCGCAATGGCCGAAGTAGTATGGACGCCAAAGGAAAGGATGGATTTCAAGCTATTTTCCGAACGTTTAGCCACCCACACTGAACGCTGGAGCTTGAAAGGGATTGGTTTCTACCAAAATTGGGATAAAACTACCAACGAACTTTGGAATGCTGCACTAAAGGGAGATAAAATTGGAAATTGGACAGCTGATAAAGTAATTAAGACAGATAAGTTTGTTTATTCTCGTAGGGCAGATTTGGATTGTGAATATGACGTAACGCCATTTATAAAAGATGCCGGTAATTATCATGTGATTTTTGTACCAACTTCGGGCGTTGACCCATTTTCGGTCAGATATGTGGAGCTAATTCAGAACGGAGAAACCATCAGTATTGACTGGGGCGGTATTAAGGGTGGTGTTTACAAACCTAACAGTCAAGGGTATGTTTTCGAACTGACAGCAGATAAACTCCTTTCAGGGGCTAAATATATCCTCCGTATTAATTGCTATGGCGTAAGCGGTAACGATACTGGTGGCGAAATTTACTTGATAAGAAACAATTGAGTCGTGTTTTATGTTTGGGTTGTATAATGTGGCGTGAAGTTATACTCCGACCACTGGATTATAATTATAAATAGGGTCTGCTGAAAAACTCCAGAGGAGTTACCTGTGCATATGGTACATTCCGACTTGACGGAAACCCCCAGATTCATCTGGGGGTAGGATAAGTGACGCAATCTCAACTCCAGAGGAGTTGCCCCATTGATTACAAGGTCTTTTGTATGTATGGGAAAACTCCTCCGGAGTTCATTTCATGTATTATTCACTTTCCCCCAGATAAATCTGGGGGTTATGTATAGGCAATCCCTACGGGATTAAATGCTTTTTGTGCATGAATTTCGATAATATGTCTTGAAAACCCTTTCACAAAATAATCAATTCAACTCTATAATGAACTATTTTTCAAAGATGTAATAGTTTTTCAGCAGACCCTAAATAGTTCAACTAAATTTATTCAGAAAAAATCATTTTAAATTTAAAATTCATTACTCTAATGAAAATACAATTTCTTTCAATACTGATTTCTTTTCTTGTAACTTTCTCATTTATAAGTGCAAAGAACAACTCAGCGGCTGATTTTTCCAGTCAACAAAAACAGATGCTTCTTAAACTGATAGAGAAAGAATCTTCAGATTTTGATATAAAGGAAAACATGGTGCTCAGACAGTTACCTGTATATCAATATCATGTTGACGCTACCGGGACAAAATTCCACCATGTAGTTTCGTCTTTTCAGTATGCATTGGCATTGCTCAACTCAGGCGAACGCTCGTATCGAAACAGAGCCTTTGACATTATCCGAAAAACCCTTACGCTGCAGGACCAGGATACAAAATCGCCTACTTGTGGTGTATGGCCCTATTATATGGAAGAGCCTCTGAAAACAAAAAAATCGCCACCCGATTATAATATGGCTGATTTTAATGCTGTTACACTCATAGAAATTTGGATGAATCATGGTGCCATTCTGCCAAAAGATATAAAAGACAATCTTCGAAAAGGGTTGTCGTTGGCAGCCAATTCTATTAAAAAACGGGATATCAGTAATGGTTATACCAATATAGCCCTGATGGGTACTTATGTAACTTATATGAATGCGCAAATTTCAGAGGATAAAGATTTATTTCTTTATGCCAAAAATAGGTTAAAGAGTTTTTATGATTATTCATTGAGTAAAGGTGGTTTTACCGAATATAATACGCCACATTATACCGTTGTGGCCCTTGATGAATTGAATAGAATGCAGATGTTTATTGCCGATAAAAATGATAGGCTGATGGTAGATAGTCTGTATTTTATGGGTTGGGATATGTTGGCGCGACATTACCACGTTCCTACTGGACAGTCGGTTGGCCCAAATAGCAGGGTGTATTTGTCATTGGTTTCTGGAACGTACACCAACTTTTTGAGTGAGGCTTTGGGCAAAAAAATCATTGCGCCTATCGATTCACTTTATAATATCAAAACCTATGGACGGACGCGCCATCAGGTTCCTGCTTCACTCAAACATTACTTCACTCAGCCCGTATTTCCACGTACCGAAATTGATGTTTTTGAGCCCGACACCCCTCAAACCATTGGCACAGCCTACATGACCCGTAAATATGCAATTTCGTCGTGCAACCAGGCTGTGCTTTGGAACCAGCGTCGACCGCTCATTGCATATTGGGGAACTAAAGTGGCACCTAAATATTTGCAAATTAGATTTCTGCACGATGATTATGATTTTAGTACAGCCAGTATTAGCACGCAACAAAATGAAAATAAAGTGTTGGCAGGTGTCAACTTCAATAAAGGTTTGGGCGACAAACACATTCATATTGATATGATTAAAGACGGAAAATTTAAAGCATCCGATTTGCGTCTGCGCTTTGAGTTTGGTGGCGGGGCTGCATTGCCCTCCAACCTGCAATTGCCAACACAACTGAACCAACCGATGACGTTTAAAATGGATGGGTTATGGTTTAATATTAATCTCTTTGAAGCTGGATTTGATAATACAAATTATTACTGGGAAAAAGGCACTGACGCATCTTCTTCGTGGATTGATGTTGTGTTTTACAAGGGTGAAAGCCTTGAGTTTGATTTGAATAAATTGAAAAAAATGATTGCGGCTTTTACACTATCAATAAATGATAAAAAATCTGATAATGAAACTATTCCATCATTTATTTACGATAATGCTCTATTGAACGCTACATGGGGCGATTTGAAAATATCGATAAGTACAGATGTACAACCGGTAAAAAAGCATGGTGGTTGGTTTTGATTTCGATGTTTGCCTAAAACTCACAGCGGTATAATAATTCGTTAATATCGTTCTTATTGATGTACTTATAGGTGAATAAAAATCTATTGATTGCATAGTATTGACATAGAAGTAACATATTTTCCATTATTTGAAACGATTCTAATGTATGCAATTGATACAACTAGTCTATATTTGTAACTTCAAATTAAAAAAGAAAATTAATCAACCAAAAAATTTAAAATTATTCAATCATGAAAAAATCATTTCTTTTAATCGTTCTGTCCATTTCTGTGGCAACTGTGTTTGGAGCTTCCAAATATTGGGTGGGTGGCGCAAGTGGCAGCTGGGCAAATCCCTCCTCATGGTCGCTAAGCTCTGGTGGTGCAGCGGGTGCCGAAGTACCTAAAAGTGCCGATAATGTCTATTTTGATGCTAGTGGGAAGAATGCCAATCCTACTGTAACATCTATTGCATATATAACCGTGGCAAGCATTACCATTACCAAAAGCAATGTAACATTTGGTGGTCCAACTACGCAAAAAACAACAGCTACTGGAGTAGTTGCTGGATCAAATACTGTAACATTGAGTGCTGCTAATGATAAAATAGTGGTAGGACAAACCGTTTCTCTCTATGGTTCTAATGTCGGAACTTTAGCACCAAAAACAACCGTTGAGGCCATTTCAGGTACCACATTAACTTTAAGCGAACCCGCCACTGCCTCATCGAGTGCAGCTGGTACACTTAATTTTGGACAATATAAAATAACTGCAACAGACATGACAATAGATGGCAGTCAGGTTACATTTACTGAAGCTGTAACCGTAAACAATAGCTTGACTTTAAAAGGAACTGCTGCTACAATTACGACTATTGCACCTGGTGGCAGACCGTTTACTTTGGGTAATGGTAAAGCCTTTACACTCATAGGAAACTCTCCAACCAATTATTTTTCAGGAAACAAAACTGCTTATTATGAATTCAATACTACTTCTGTAGGATCCGGACTAACCGTTTATTTTAACCCGGTAACAATATCACTCGGTGGTATTGGCGTAGCAAAAGGAGATCTTACTATTGGAAATAATTTGAATACCCAACGAATAATATTGAATAAAACAAATTCTACTAATCGCCCACAATTGATTTTAGGTTCTAACGTAAGTTTTGGTTTTATGGTTGGAGGTTCCAGTCAGTTTACTTCTGATGCCAATGGTGGAGTTGTCGATGCCAGCGCTCCGGGTTCAAAGTTCATAATAACTGGGAAAAGCCCCACTGTAAATGCTGCAACCGGAAGAATATTTAAAGAAAATACCACTATTAATGAATTTGAATATAATTCGCCCGGAAATACATTCACCCTTGCATTTCCAATAACAGTTAATAAGTTGATTTTATCAGCCGGTATCATCGAAAATTCTGAAACGAATAATATCACCCTTGCAAAAGGTGGTAGTGTTACTAAAATAGGAGGCAATTTATTATTGCCTATTGGCAAATAATGTGATTTTGCCTGGAAAAATGGAAAATTCTCCAACGGAAAAGTTTATTCAAACAACGGAAATGAATGCAAAATACAAGTGGCAGAAAATGTGCAGATTACCGATAAAAATGGTAAAATTGTAGCTTCTGGAAAAGGCTTACTCAGCTTTGATACAAAACAAGCTACAGTGTATAAAAAACTTCCACTTTGAAACGGTTTGTAGAGGAGTCCCCCACGGTTTTATAATTGCCTATTAATCATAGCAGAACTCCTCTCTGGAGTTTTTCAGCAAACCCAATTTAAATGACAAAAATGTTTAAAAATAGAATTTATGTTGTATTCCTCACATTTATTGTTTTGGGGAATCTTTCCTTCACTATTCAAGCTTCACAAAAAAAGCTTCTCCTCACCGATTTACGATGTGAATATATCGTGAATCCAATCGGCATAGAGATTTTGAAACCTCGATTGTCGTGGAAAATGACTGCCTCATCCCGTGCCGTTCAACAAAGCGCCTATCAAATTCTAGTGGCCAGTTCAATGGATCTACTCAATAAAAATATTGGTGACCTTTGGGACAGTAAAAGAGTAGAATCCAATAACAACTCGAATATTGAATATGCTGGTAAAAACTTGACATCTAGCACTACTTGCTATTGGAAAGTTTGTGTATGGGAGGGTGACGGCAACTATTCAGTCTGGAGTAAACCTGCCAGCTGGGAGATGGGATACTTAAATAAGGACGATTGGAAAGCAAAATGGATTGCGGCTGACACTTGTATCGCCGGAATCGAGCAGCCATTTTTAAGACAAGAATTTTCACTTCCCTCCAACCCGCAAAAGGCGATGGTTAGGGTGAATGTACTAGGTTGGTTTGAGTTGTATGTGAATGGTCAGAAAGTGAGTGCAGATGTAATGAGTCCGGCTACGACCGATTTCTCAAAACGATCGCTTTACCTTAGCTACGATTTAAAACCCTTTTTACAAAAAGGAAAAAATTGTATCGGGTTGTGGGTGAGCCGTGGCTGGTATTGGAAAGGGAAAACAATCGGTGCTCTGTATGACCGCCCATTGGCCAGGCTGCAGCTCGATATGTTAGTAGATGGCAAGACCCAAAGCGTTGGAACTGACGGTAACTGGAAATGTAAAAAGAGTGGACGGAGTGTCAGAGCACAGTGGCGTCAGGGCCATTTCGGTGGAGAACGGGTGGATGCCAATCTTTCTGAGCCACTTTGGTGTTCGACAAAACAAACTGCTTCAGATTGGGTCCCCGTAAAAGTAGTTCCCCCTCCTGCGTTGATCACGGCTTCCCAGTTTAGTCCCACCGATCGCATCTTAAAGACGTTTTCGGCCCTTAGTTGTACCCGATTGAAAGATAGTCTTTTTACCGTTGATTTTGGCACGAATCTTACTGGTTGGGTGGAGTTGCATTTTCCTCGTCTAAAGGCCGGCCAAGTGGTTAAAATTCACTATATTGATAGGGTTGCTACTGTCAAGGAGTTTGAGAATTTTGATCAGTATGACGAATTTATCTCTGCCGGGAAAGAGGGGGAGATTTTTATTAATAAATTTAACTATCATGGTTTCAGGTGTGCAACCATCGAAGGTTTGCCAACTCCTCCGAAATTGAGTGAAATCAAAGCGCTAGCAACATGTGCAGATTGGGAGGCAGTAGGAAATTTCGAATGTTCCGATACCTTAATCAACCGTCTGCACAAAGTGAATACCTGGACGCTCCGTGCACTTTCCATGAACGGCTTTATGGCTGATTGTCCGCATGCTGAGCGCAAAGGGTATGGTGATGGACAAACCTCGATAGAGAGTTGTGTGATGAATTTCGGCATGCAGCCATTTTATGATAAATGGTTGACCGATTGGACCGATGTACAGAAAGCCAACGGTGATTTGCCACATACGGCTCCACATCGGTTGGGTGGAGGTGGTCCGGCATGGGGCGGTATTTTGCAACAGTTAGCATTTCGACAGTATTTATTCTATAATGATACTCGCGCACTGGAGAAAAATTATATGGCTTGTCACCGATATGTAAAATCACTGGAGTCGCATCTGGTAGCAGGTCTATTAAAACCTAGCAAGAATAATGAGTGGGAAGATCTTGGGGATTGGGTACCACCGGTGCCACAGGGCGAAAAAAAAGGATGGAACTTTCCTTCGCGCGAAGAGGCCGATTTTTTCAATAACTGTTACCTTGTGTTTCTCACCGATCAGCTGGCTGGCATGGCTACCATTCTCAATAAGCCAGAGGATTCCAAAGTTTTAACCAGTAAGGCGGACTCTTTGAGGCAACGTATTCATACGGCTTACTACCAATCGGATAAAAAGCACTATGTGAACAACAAACAGAGTTATCTTTTGATGCCCTTACTCACTGGGATTACACCGGATACTTTGCGACCCGCTGTGATGCAAACGCTTGAAAATAGCATACTTATTAAAAATAATGGGCATTTGGATACCGGAATGCTCGGTACTTATTTTCTAATCCGTTATCTTCAGGATATCGGTCGCAACGACCTACTTTGGACCATCATTACCCAGACCAGCTATCCCGGATGGGGTAATATGTTAGAAAATGGTGCCACCACCTGGTGGGAGCAGTGGCATGGTGGGCGATCGCTCATCCATTCTTGTTATGGAATGTTGGATAGTTGGTTTTATGAGGCCTTGGCCGGAATTCAACCCGATCCTCAAATGCCAGGATTCAAAAAATTCATCATCAAACCTTCCATCGTGGGTAATTTGACTTGGGTAAATGCAAATTACAATTCAATACAGGGCAATATTGTGAGTCAATGGAAGCGCAAAGGAAATAATTTGACCCTCCATGTTGAAATTCCGCCCAATAGTTCTGCAACGATTTATGTGCCAGCTATTTCTCCGGAAAATGTTATGGAAAATGGTCTGCCGGCGAGTCGTTCAGAAGGGGTTCGCTTCTTGCGGATGATGAATAAGGTTGCAGTTTACGAGCTACTTTCAGGTGATTATACGTTTACGACACAGATTTGAAAGTGAACAGCAATTCTGAATTTAAAAAGTTGGATAAAATTAAAACAGGCCGAATATGAACTGTACCCCAAAAGTTAGACAAAAAACTTTTGGGGTACAGTTCCGTGATGGTACAGGGCATTTTTTTATATTATAGAAAATTTACCATGTTTTATCATTATTTCAAATTCAATGTAACATTTTTTCTGTATTTTGAAACGATTTTTCCATTCATAATATGAAATATGATACTATATTTGCACCATATTCATTGAACAACCAGTACTTCCATGATTCCCCCAAATCTAATTATAAAAATAATGAATAACAAATCTAATTATAAAAATAATGAATAAACGGTCGATTATCTACATTCTACTACTTAATTTTAGCCTAATCGCAAAAGCTGCTTTGCCCGAATTAGGTTGGGGACCTGCTATTAGTACAGGTTTAAACATCTATGTAGCTACTACCGGACTTGATACATACAATGGCTCAATCACAACGCCTTTCAAAACATTGGCGAAAGCACAAACCTACATTCGTACGCTCAAAACCACCACCGGATTGCCTGCCAACGGCATCACCGTGTGGATTCGTGGTGGTCGCTACCAAATGGCTTCGTTGGCATTCACTTCTGCCGACAACGGAACAGTGGACAAACCCATTATTTATCGTGCTTACGCCAACGAGTCAGTTTCGCTTTTTACAGGCAAACAAATCACTGCTGCCAATTGGAAACCCTTGAGTGCAGCTGCCCGATTGCGTGTTCATCCAACGATAAATCCCGACAGCTTGCGTGAAATTGACGTTGCGGCAATGGGCGTTTTGAACACGAACAGTTTTGCAGATAGTTTCACCACTTCGTGGAGTATTTTCGATTTTGTGGTTGATAATCAGCGTCAACCTGTATCGCAGTGGCCAAATCTGAGTGAGAATATTCGTGATATTAATGATCCCGGTTGGACAAGCTGCAACGGGTCGAAAGATGTGCAGACTTTTTATTATGGAATGGGTGGTAAACCAACCGATGGTAACGCCACAAACGAACTGGATTTGGACGGTACCAATCGCGCCCAACGTTGGAAAAGTTCCATTGCTGGCGGTCATAATCTCTGGCTGAAAGGCTTTTGGCGAGTTCCATGGTCACCCAACACCGTGCGTGTAGCCGAAGTAAATACTACCAGCAACTGGATAAAATTGGCGGTGAATTCGTATGGTGGTATGGGCAGTAAGTACACTGCCAATGCCGATGCAGCAGGAACGTATCGCGTTGGCGATGGCAAAGAAAAATGGTGTGCTATCAATTTTTTAGACGAAATTGACTCTGTTGGCGAATGGGCTTACGATTTTAAAGATAAGAAAGTATATTATTATCCGGCATCTGACTTGACCAAATCTGTGGCTTATTTTGCCGATAATTCACTGCCGGTAATCAAATGTACAAGTGTATCTTATCTTCGTTTTATTGGCCTAACTATTGAAGGCAGTCAGGGCAACGGATTCGATTTTGCCGCATCGTCCAACTTGTTTGTGGGCGGTTGTACCATCCGAAATGTAGGTGCCAATGGTATCAACGATAATGGTGGAAGCAACAATACGTATCAGGGAAATAACATTTACGAAACTGGGGCATTGGCCATCAATTTGGCAAGTTGCGGTAATCGCCTCACACTCACTTCGTCCAACATTTCCATTGTCAATAATCACATTCATCATACCTGTAAGCTCTCGTCCAATTTTGCCATAAAAATGGACCAATGTGTAGGTATTTACTTGGCTCACAATCTTATTCATGACATTCCGTCCGGTGGCATTACCACCAATCTGATTGTAAATTGCACTTTCGAATACAACGAGATTCATAACATTGCGCTCAAGGAATCGGACAATGGTGGATTCTACAATTATGGGGGTTGGACTTGCTACGGAAACGAAATTAAATATAATTTCCTGCATCACATCAACCGCTCCAACGGACTTTATACAGACGACGGCACTAGTGGATTTAATTATTTCAATAATATAGTTCAAAGTGCTCTAAATCCTGTTCTTACGGGTGGCGGACATCATGTAATTGCCAGAAATTGCCTGATTGTGGATGGCATAAAATCCGCAAGCATTGACGATCGCGGCATCAGTCGTTTCTATTTTGTGTCGGCATCATCG
>Ga0247840_10008683_pt1 | contig 13500 bp, 6 predicted proteins | sample LaCruzMarch2015__FD_192404 | JGI IMG/M metagenome (GOLD analysis project Ga0247840, IMG submission 192404) | Freshwater microbial communities from meromictic Lake La Cruz, Castile-La Mancha, Spain - LaCruzMarch2015_17m | ecosystem: Environmental > Aquatic > Freshwater > Lake | place: Spain...
GAGTGGTTCGACGGTACGCGGTACCCCGAGCGCCTTACGGACGATTTTCGGATCGAACGCGCCGACCCAGCACGTGCCGAGTCCGAGATCGGCGGCGGCCAGCGTCATATGGTCGGCGGCGATCGCGGCGTCCACATCGACGAGACAGCGGTCGTCGTGGTGCGACCGTTTCCACGCCTTAGACGGTTGGGTGCAGATAGCGATGATGACCGGTGCTTCAGCAACCCACGGGGCGGGATAACCGGCCGCCAGCGCGGCGAGATTTTCCTTTTGGCGCACCACGACAAACTGGAACGGCTGAAGATTGCAGGCCGTCGGCGCAAGCCGGCCGGCCTCCAGCACCTCGTTGAGATGTTCGTCGGAGACCGGTTCCGGTTTATACGAACGTATGCTGACGCGTTTTTTCGCCAATTCGATGAATTTCATATAGTTCCTTTCGACAGGGTGTTTTTACATGAGGCACCGGAGGAAGCCAAGCGCGGCGTTTTTGATGGACTGAGAAAGGGAAAAATGATGTTCTGCGCCCGCCCCGCGAGGGTATTGCTGAGTGGAGGATTTAGGATGAAAAAGGTATTCGTCGGGTTGTTGATGGTGTTGTTTGGTTGGATTCAGGCGCAGGCTCAGTCAGTTTTAGCGGCTTGGGATTTCTACGGACTTCCTGCAACCCCGAATCCTGCCATAGCAACAGCTGTGGTATATTCAGTTAGTGCGGCACCGCTCTTGAGTAAAGCTGGGTTAGGCACGTCAGGATCTACCAATTCTTTTTTGGGCGGGCAGATGACGAACAGTTCTCTGAATGAGGCTCAATATTTTGCATTTAACCTTAGTAATTCGGCACCTATTACAGTTACCGATCTTTCGATGTGTCTTATGCGGTTTTCCCAGTCCGCACCAACCAACTTTACACTTCGAGTTAGTAATAATCCCAATTTTAATACGTATAAAGCGCGACAGTATAAATTTGTTGGCGCCACGCGATTGCCGGTGAAGGCCTCTGATTTGAATGTAACCGGAACATCGGTCTATTTTCGAATCTACGGATATGGGAACCCCGATACTAATGCGGCAGTCGCGGGCTTTTCTGGGACAACTAATAGCGTAACTACAATCAATTCCGGCTTAGACGGAACGTTGTGGGATCTGATCGTGTACGGATATAAAGGTGCTCTTTCCGTAATGCCTTCCGAGAAGGCTTCCTTTAGAAAATCTTTGGACGGTTCATTTGCTCCGGTAAGCCAGGTGTATACGGTTTCAAACCCAGCCAGCGCATCATTTGACTGGACCGTAATTCATACGCAGTCATGGGCCACTGTGACTTTATCCGGCGGCACGTTGTCGGCGGGAGAATCATCAGATGTCGGTGTGAGCATCAATAGTGCAGCCGAGGCCCTGCCTATGGGGGTTTATACGGACACCTTGGTCTTCAGCAATTTGTTGGATTCGACGGTTCAAACCCGACCCATTGAGTTGGTAGTTGTTGGAATGACTAATATAACCATTGCAGGGGCGTCGCGCCTTTTACCCTATTCAAACAATCCCTATACCTGCCAGGCGCAGTGCTCGGACGGGACAAGTTCCAATGTAACCGGTCTGGCTGAATGGAGCCTGATCGGCAATGGCGCAATGCTGAGTGGTAATGTCCTGTCGGCTGGAAACATTGTCGCGGATTCGACCGTTACCCTGCAGGCTGTTTATGGCGGAGTTACCAATACTTGTTCAGTCACGCTCTCCGCAATTCCTTCCGGAGTTCTGGCGGCATGGGATTTTTACGGACTTCCTGCAACCCCGATTCCCGTCGCAAGGACAGCATCAGTTTACACCGTCAATTCGGCGCCGGTTCTGAGTCGCATTGGACTAGGTCGGGCCGGTTCAGCCGATAGTTTTATGGCATACCAGTTCCCAACGAATAGCACCCTCACGGATGCCGTAAACTCTGGAAAATATTTTACGTTTACTCTGAGTGACCAAACTCCCTTTACTGTCGACAACATTTTGATCTGTCTGAAACGCGGAAACGGCGGTGATTTGGCACCGACTGGGTTTGCCCTACGCGTAAGTTCTGATGTCGGATTTAGCACATACACCGAACAGCATTTTGTAACAGATGTCAGCTCACAAACCTTTCATGTGCTGGCGGCTAGCAACTTGAATGTAACCGGAACGGCAGTTTATTTTCGGCTTTACGGATATGGGAATAACGTTACCACAAACAATGCTTTCATTGGTTTCGCCGGCACAACCAACAGCCCGATAAATTCGGGTTTGGATGGCACCGTGTATGATTTGATTGTGTACGGATATAAGGGTTCCCTTTCCGTAACGCCTTACGAAAAGGCTTCTTTTAGAAAGTTTTTAGATGAGCCGATTACACCTGCAAGTCAGGTATATACGGTTTCAAACTCAGTCGGCGCGGCATTTGACTGGGTCGCGACTCATACGCAGTCATGGGTTACTGTGACTTCATCCGGCGGTACGTTGTCGGCAGGAGAGTCCTCGGACGTCGGTGTGAGCATCAGTAGCGCAGCCGATGCGCTGCCTATCGGTGTTTATACAGACACCTTAGTTTTCAGCAATTCATCAGAGTCGATAGTTGCAACCCGATCCATTGAATTCATGGTTGTTGGGGCGACTAACATTATTGTTGAAGGTCCGGCAGGGCTTATTGAGCATTCAACCAATTTTTACACTTGCTGGGTGCAATACTCCGACGGCTCTGTTTCCAACGTGACCGACTCAATGCCGGGCTGCTGGAGTTTGGTCGGTGAGGCAGGTGCAACGATGAACGGCAATGCTCTGTCGATTGGCGATATTGTATCTAACGGAACAGTTACAATTCAGGCTGTATACGGCGGATTTACTAATACCTATTCTGTGTTTATTGCGCCTGGACTGACCTTGCTGGGAATCCATCCCGTTGCGGGCCGGTCTGCACATAAAAATATTCATATAATTCATCCATGGGGTGGACAGCTTTATATGGGGGTTGGGAATTGGAACGATTATCCGGGACCTATTCCTATTGTTTCATACGATCCAAAGGTAAACAGGTTTATTGTGAAGCATTACGCTGGAGGGGACTCAATTGGTGTGTTCCGGGATATAGGAAATGCTCTTTACGTTCCTTCTATCGACCCTTGTTTTTTCCGAGAAACAACCGATTTTTGTTTCTATGACGGAACAATCTGGACGGATGAAACCTCGTTAGGATTTCTTCATCTCTTCGATATTGCTACATTAACCGGAAGCGATTTGTGGGCTGTCGGGTCAAAGATGGCGTTAGAAGATGCGCCGGGAGGTTCGTCAGTATCCTGCAGTTTAGATGGCGGGAAAACCTGGGCGGATTTTACGCCGGGTAATTCCTATTCACGTTATTACTGGATGTTTCCGTTTAATGGCAAAATGTATATTCAAGGGCAGTTTTTCGACGGGAGTGCCTGGCAACCATCGAGTTTAACCTATACGTATTTCAATAAGGCGACTGCTGTTAATGGTGCCGATGGCGAAGCCGTCATTGGCCGGACCGCTGGGGCTCCTGGAATGATACCTCCTAGTGCGAACTTTGTTCTTTTTGACGGGAGCACTTCACGAACAATTCTGTCGAGTACGTATGACTTTGCGGTTGTCAGCAACCGTGTTTATGCACTCCAAAGTGCCGGAAGCCTCCGGCAGGTTAAAGTTTGCGAAGACGTTACGGTGCCTGCGCCCGTGTGGACTTCTTTGGAATTCAACTTTCCGAGTAATTCATCAAGTATTGCTGTTATGAGTAATGTGCTTTATATCGGAACCGCATCTGCGGAGCTGTATGCGACTTCTCTTCCGGGGAGCGAGGATGTTCTGGAGCCTGTTAGCCTGCCCTTAGTTGTTGAGCAGGACGATCTTTTTGGAGCCGCTCTTGCTGCTGATGGGAATTGGCTTCTTTCCGGAGCACCGCATGAGGCCGTGGATTTTCCGGAAAACGGAGTGGTGTATGTTTTTAAAGATCCATCTGCGGCTGGAGACTGGCAGTTTCACTCCAAATTATTGCCGCCCGAGGTCAATCGGACTGACGGGAGGTTCTTTGGTAATTCTGTGGCAATATCCAGCAATCTTATGGCTGTGGCGGAAACCGGAACTCCTTCAACTGGACCTAACCGGGGCGAACTGTCACGTGTCTATGTATATATGCTGGAGACGAATAGTTGGGGGCTGGTTCAGACTATAACGAATAGTTATATCCAATCTATCAGTCTAAAAGGCAACTGGCTGGTGCTTGGGCGTAAAGATAATGCTGAAATACGGAAGTGGGATGGAGATTCGTTTGAGGCAACCCAAACGATAAGCTTTTCGAGTCTGAACAGCACAACTTTCTGGTTTCCACTGACGCAGGCGGTCATAACAAGCAACCGTCTATTTGTCGGGATTTCAGGAGACATTACGTATTCAGGCGCAGGTGAAATTTGGGATTATATAAACAACGGAGACGTCTGGACTTATCGAACCAACTACTCAACGAAAATAAACGGTATTTATCCTCCTGACGGATTTTCGCGTTCAATGTCTGCTGACAGAGACTTTTTGGTAGTCGGTGCGCCACGTGATGATGAGGCGGCTGTGCAGGCTGGGGCCGTTTATATAATCAATCTGTCAACATCTGCGAAGACGAAAATATTACCGCCAGCACTCGCATATAATCTTGGTTTTGGGGCAAGCGTTCATATTGATGGCAATGATCTGTTTGTGGGAGCTTTGCGAGCACTAGGGTCTTCTGGCGGCGGCGCTGTCTATCATTATTATTTTGCAGGAGGTTCTTGGCATTACTATGGATTGATCGAAGCAAATACAAACGGATGGCAGAACTTTGGGGCGGCACTGACTGCTGGAAATTCGGAGCTGGTTGTGGGAGCAAGCCAAGTTCCCCTTAACGATCAATTACTTTCTCGAGTTGTGATCTACCCATATGAAAACAATGATTCGGATGGAGATGGAATTGCTGACCGTTGGGAAAATCTGTATTTCGGCGGTTTGACCAATGCTAACCCCAATGTCATTTGCTCCAATGGCGTCAACACCTTACGCCAAGCCTATATCGCTGGACTCAACCCGAAAGATCATCAAAGCGTACTTCAGACTTCTTTTCTTCGCTCGCCGTCTTCTGAAAAAGTGCTTTGCTGGAGTGGAGCTCCCGGACGGATATATTCAGTTTACTGGACAACCAACCTGCTGGCCGGTTTCCAATGCTTGGAAAGCAATATCCCGTGGACACAAACCAGCTTTACCAACGCACCCGCCGTTCCGTTCGGGTACTATAAAATAAATGTTCGGCTTGCCGAGTGATCGCCAGTACACGACATACATCTATAAGCAGGATTTGCGATTAAAAATCCGTGTACATCTGCGTGATTCGTGGTTTATTCTCCGGCCTCAATTTTCGATCCACGGAGTCCTATTATGAACAAAAACAAATTTCTGAAACCGCTGAAAGGTTTTGATGCTTCCTATTACAGCCTGCCGGAGCTGGAAAAGCAGGGCGGCTATGACTTTTCGCGTATGCCGTTTTCGGTAAAGGTGCTGCTGGAGTCGCTGCTCCGCATGCAGGGCCACCCGGCTTACACGGCCGAACACATTTCGCAACTTGCCCAATGGTCGCCGCACGGTGAACTGGTCGAACTGCCGTTTATGCCGGCCCGTGTGCTTTTGCAGGATTTCACCGGCGTCCCTTGCGTGGTGGATCTGGCGGCGCTGCGCTCGGCCATGAAAAAGGCCGGCAAGGATGCGTCGCACATTGAACCGCAGGTACCGGTTGATCTGGTTATCGACCATTCGGTGCAGCTCGACTCCGCCGGATGCGCCGCCGCGCTGGAAATCAATGTGGCGCGCGAATTTGAACGCAACGGCGAGCGCTACAAGTTTCTTAAGTGGGGGCAGGGCGCTTTCGAAAAACTGCGCGTTCTTCCGCCCGGCCTTGGCATCTGCCATCAGATCAATATGGAATATCTGGCGACCTGCGTGGCGACGGACGCCGGAGTGGTTTATCCCGATACACTGGTCGGAACCGACAGTCATACGACCATGATCAACTGTATGGGCGTTCTTGGCTGGGGCGTAGGCGGCATCGAGGCCGAGGCGGCGATGCTCGGCCAGCCGATTCCGATTCTGACGCCGGAAGTGGTCGGCTTTAAATTTACCGGCGCGCTCAAAGCGGGCGTCACCGCCACCGATCTGGCACTGACTGTCACCCGTATGCTTCGCAAAAAAGGCGTTGTCGGCAAGTTTGTTGAGTTCTACGGCACCGGCGCCGCCAACCTCAGCCTGGCCGACCGCTGTCCGGTCGCCAACATGGCGCCGGAATACGGCGCGACAATGGGTTTCTTTCCGATCGACGAAAAGACCATCGCCTATCTGCGCGAAACCGGCCGCAGCGCAGCGCAGTGCGCGCTGGTCGAAGCCTACTGCAAGGCGCAGGGCATATGGGGTTATGACAGCGAAGCCGATTATAACGACACGCTCGAACTCGATCTTTCCACCGTCGAATCGGCACTGGCCGGCCCGAGCCGTCCGCATCAACAGCTCACGCTTTCCGGTCTCAAAGAAGAGTTCCAGAAAGATTTCGGCGGCCAGGATTCATCACTTAGTACTAATAACTCATCGCTCTCTAATGGTTCCGTCGTGATTGCTTCGATCACCAGCTGCACCAACACTTCCAATCCCGGCCTGATGATGGGCGCGGCACTGGTCGCCAAAAAAGCGGTCGAGAAGGGATTGAAGGTTCCGGCTTTTGTTAAAACCTCGCTGGCTCCCGGATCGCGGGCGGCCGCACTCTATCTTGAAAAAGCCGGACTGCTGGAACCGCTCAATAAACTCGGCTTCCAGGTTGCGGCGTACGGCTGCGCCACCTGTATCGGCAACAGCGGGCCGCTGGCGCCGGAAATCGAAGAAGCGATCAAAGAAAAAAATCTGACCGTCGCCGCTGTACTTTCCGGCAACCGGAACTTTGAAGGGCGCGTCCACCCGCTCACCAAAGCCAATTACCTCGCTTCGCCGCTGCTGGTCGTCGCCTATGCGCTGGCCGGAACGGTTAACATCGACCTCGAAAACGATCCGATCGGCAAAGACTCGGCCGGCAAAAAGGTATTTCTCAAAGACATCTGGCCGACCACGGACGAGCTGAATTCGGCCATGGCGCTGGCCGCCGATTCTTCGTTCTACACCGGCGTGTACGGCGAGGCCGCCACGATCAGTCCCGAGTGGAACGAACTCGAAACGGTGAACAGTCAGGTATTCGTCTGGGACGATGCCTCCACCTATATCCGCGAACCGTCTTTCTTCGAAGGCTGCGAACAACCGCCCGCGCCGCTGGCCGATATCAAAAACGCCTCCGTACTCGGGCTGTTCGGTGACTTCATCACCACCGACCATATTTCCCCCGCCGGTAACATTTCCAAAAAGAGCCCGGCCGCCGATTATCTGCGCGCTCACGGCGTTGCTGAATGTGACTTCAATTCCTACGGCTCGCGCCGCGGTAATCACGAAGTGATGATGCGCGGCACCTTTGCGAACATCCGTATCAAAAATAAAATGGTGGCCGAAGAGGGCGGCCGCACGATTTATCTGCCGACCGGCGATGAAATGTTCATTTACGACGCGGCCATGAAGTACGCTGAAACCGGCACGCCGCTGGTTGTTCTGGCTGGCAAAATGTATGGCGCGGGGTCTTCGCGCGACTGGGCTGCAAAAGGCACGAAACTGCTTGGCGTTACAGCCGTCATCGCCGAAAGTTTCGAGCGGATTCACCGTTCCAACCTCGTCGGCATGGGAATTCTGCCGTGTGAGTTCATTAACGGCGAAACGGCGGAATCGCTAGGATTGACCGGACGGGAAAGCTTCACTATCACAGGCGTGGCTCACCACTTCACGCCCGGAAAAATTCTGACCGTCAAAGCCGGCGATAAGGAATTCCAGGTGAAGGCCCGCGTGGATGCGCCGCTCGAAATTGAATACCTGAAAAACGGCGGTGTGTTGAACTATGTGCTTAGGAAAATGATAAGCGATGAATGATAAATGCTGAATCATTCATCGCTCATAACCTATCACTTATCATTTCCTAAAAGTATTCCTGAGCGATCTTCCAGCCGATAAAAACGCCGGCAATGCTTCCAAGGCTGCTGATCATAAATTCGCCAAAAAACTCAAAGCCGAGTTTTGCGCCCAGCCACCAGCCGATCCAGCCTCCGATGAAAACACCGATCCAAATGAGCAGTTTGGTCATAGGAACTCCTGTTTGGCTCATCGACTTTAACGGCTTCGACGATTTTAACGTTTTGAACGGGTTGTCAGAATTTCTTCATAGATTCTGACAACTCTCTCTGCAATGGCGCTCCAGTCGTAGCTGGCGGAGACTTCGGCGAAACCATTGGTTGCGAGTTTTTTCCGAAGCTCCGGTGAGCCGGCCAGCTGTTTCATTCTGGCGGTCAGCATCGCCGTATTATTGTCTTCAGAAAGTAGAATGTTTTCGCCGTCCGTTGTGAAGCCGGGGATGCCGCCGACACGCGTGGCAATGACCGGCGTGCCGGCTGCCCACGCTTCAAGAATGACGATACCGAAAGGCTCATTCGCTGTCGGCAGGACGAACATTTCCGCCGCTTTGTAGGCCGACGGCAGAAGCGGATCGTCCGGTTTGAGTCCGGGGATGATCAGAACCGAATCCTGCAGGTTCAGCCGCGCGATTTCGTCGAGTATTTTGCGGTGATATTCTTCAACTGAAACCGATCCGATAAAAACCAGCTTCCAGCCGGGATGTTCTTCGCGGAATTCCGCAAAGGCCTTCACCAGCATCAGCTGGTTTTTCTGGAAGTCGATGCGCGAGAGGCAAAGCACAAATTTCAGGTCTTCGAGACCGTATGTTTTACGGAACGATTCCGGAGTTGCCGTTGCAAACCGTTGTACATGCACGCCGTTCGGCAGATAGTGAATGTTGCGGCCCGGCGACCGGAGCCGCATTTCGTCCGCCTCGCTCTGCCCGACGCAGATTACAGCGGCGGCATCGTCGAAAACGCGGCGGGAGCCGAAAATCATGCCGAACAGTTTACCCCACTCAAACTTTCCTGAAACGGGTGCAACCATTTGGTCGTACTGTTCCTGCGGAACGGTGTGGCGGCCGCCGTGGACATGAATGATGTACGGAACTTTCCGGATGCGGGCAGCGGTGCGGGCGATTCCGCCGAGCCGCCGGCCGACGTGCGTATGAATCAGTGTCAGATCTTTCTGAAACAGCAGGGCGAAAAACAGCGAAAGCGAGAGCGGACTTCCTCCTTTGAGCCGGAGTGCGTTTTTGGCTTCTTCATTCAGTCCGAACCACGGAAAGCAGTAACGGAAACGCCGGACAGTGACATTATCGATTTTTTCCGCACCGGGTTTGGCGAACATATCGGTGCAGAAGATCGGGCTGTTGAGCCCGTTCTTTTCGAGTTCGCGGGCGAGGTTGAAAACAACGGTTTCGGTACCGCCCCATTTGTCGGGTACAAACCGGCGCATAACGTGGGCGATGGTGCCGTGAAGTTCACTCATGCGCGGAATCTACCCGATACCATGGCCTGACGAAAGAGTTTTTCATTGAAGCGCCCGATCAGATTTTCTCCACGACGATGAGGCTGCCGTGTGCTTCAACAATGCGCACGGCGGTATTCTCCTCAATGAATTCGCCGCGGGCGATGACGTTGATTCGTTCGCCGTTGAACATGGCCCGGCCCGCCGGATGCAGATCCGTTTCAGTTGTACCGTTCCGGCCGATCAATTCATTGCGGTCATGCGCCGCCGAAAGACCCTCTGTACGATTCGTCTGCTGTCCGAACACCAGCGGACGGAAGATTCGTGATGTCGGCAGGTATTTTCCGGCGAGAAATCCCAGCACTGCTGTACCGGTCATTCCGATGGCCAGATTTCCGAACGCATGCTGCAGTGTGCTGTCGTTGAGTTCCGGCCAGAAGTGGCCCGGAATTTTCCATGTCATCGCACTGAGTAATGAGAAAAGGATTAGCGCAATACCGCTGACGCCGAGCAGGCCGAAGCCGGGAACAACAAATACTTCGAGAAATAGCAGAGTGAACCCGATGATAAAGATGATGACGTCTTCCATGCCGGCCAGTCCGGCGATGTGGTGACCAAAGAAAAAGAGTACAAGCGCCGTCGTGCCGAGAATGCCCGGCAGACCGAAACCCGGTGTTTTGACTTCGATGTAGATTCCGCCGAGTCCGATGATCAGCAGAATCGGCGCTATCGCGGCGATAAAACGTGCGATCCGTTCCACCGGTGTTACTTCAAGTGTTTTGATTTCGGCGTCCGGCAGTCCGGCGGCTTTGAGCATGGCAGGCACGTCGGCAACCGTCCCTTCGGAAAGAATCCCTTCGGCTTCACTGGCGGTCAGTGTCAGCAGTTCGCCCGCCGTGCTCAGCACATTGGTCCCGACGCTGTATCCCAGTTCCCGCCGGACCATGGCTTCGCCGAGCTTCGGATCGTGTCCGCCCTGTTCGGCGGCGGCACGCACCATCGCGGCGACAGCGGAAGTCATTTTTTCTTCGACCGCTTCGGTCATTTTTTCGACTCCGCCGAAAGGACTCATCATCAGCGGAGTGGCTGCGCCGATGACGCTGCCCGGCGCCATGTAAATATGTTTTGTAGACAGCGCAATGATGGCGCCGGCGGAATAGGCGTCTTTTTTGACAAAGGTGTAGACCGGTACGTCAATCTGCCCAATCAGGCTGATGATTTCGCGGGCCTCGTTGACGCCGCCGCCGGGCGTGTTCATAACGAAGACGACGGCGTCGGCTTTTTCTTTTTTGGCTTCGGTGACACCGCGCCGGACGACATAGAGCAGGGCCGGTTCGATCTGATTCTCAATCGGAATCTGGTATACAAGCGGTTTTTTCACTGGTTCCTGAGACGTTCCGGTTGACGGTAAAATCAGAACGGCGAGCAGGCTGACAAGGAGTGGCTGATATGCTTTCATAGATCGCATTCTATTTTGCCGTTGTGTTGAAAGAAAGAAGAAATCCATGCCGCAGTCCGACTCGCAGATTGCCAAACTTGAAGCGCTCGATGTGCCGCAAACCAAGCGGCCGGATTTTGACGTGTTCTGGTCTGACGCAATCCGGCGCTGCGAAACGGTTCCGCTGAACGTCAAAGGCGATACTACTTCGGAAGTGCGGGATTTGACTTTCGACGGCCTCGACGGAACGCCGGTTCATACCTGGCTGCTACTCCCGCCGGAGGCAAAAGTAAAAACAGTTCCGGTGCTGATTCATTGTCACGGCGCAAACCGTAGTCGCGGAAAGCCGGAAGATTTCGCGGACTGGCTGGCGGCGGGCTGTGCGGTCATTTCGCCGGACTTCCGTCTTCAGCGCGGAACGACCGGATCGGTTACGACGTTTGACGGCGACGGAACCTCCGGCTGGTGGACGCTGAATCTCAATAATCTGTCGCACAGTTATCTCTACTGTGTCTGGACCGATTTTTTGCGCGCTGTCCGGCTGGCCCGTGAAACGCCGGAGATCGACCGGTCGCGAATTGCAGTCGCCGGACACAGTCAAGGCGGCGGAATGGCGCTGGGGCTGGCGGCGCTCGACCGGAGGGTGGCGCTTTGCATGGCGGATGTTCCGAGCAGTTGCTGGATGGAAAACCGGATTGCCACCCGTAGCGGCGGCGGTGCCGGAATTGCTGATTATCTGGCGGCGTTTCCCGGGCGGGCGGAAACCGTTCGCCGGAATCTGTCGTACTTTGACAACATTAATCTCGCGCCACAGATTATCTGTCCGGCACTGGTTTCCTGCGGAATGCAGGATACAATCTGTCCGCCGGAATGCACCTATGCGGCGTACAACAAAATCCGGTCGGCGAAAGAAATGGCGATTTATCCGCAGGCCGGCCACGAAGGCGGCGGACGGATTCATCTGGAGCGGAAGCTGGAGTTTCTGCGGCGGAATTTCGGAAAGTGAAAATGAAGATCAAAGTTAATGAACAGCCGTTCGAGGCAGAAGAAAGCGCAACGCTTTTCGGTCTACGGGACTGTATCAAACCATCCGCCGATGTGGTGATTCTCAACGGCGCGGCGATGAACGCCGACACGCCGCTGTCCACCGGTGATGAAATCAGTTTGATTACGCGCGGCGAAAAACCGTCCGCCGAAGAACTCGAAGCGCTGATGGCTTCGCGCCATACGCCCGGCGTGCACGCCAAGGTGAAAGCCGCTACGGTCGGCATCGCCGGACTCGGCGGGCTCGGTTCCGCGATTGCCGTCGCGCTGGCGCGCGTCGGAGTCGGCAGGCTGATTGTCGCCGATTTTGACGTCGTCGAGCCGAGCAATCTCAACCGCCAGCAGTATTTCACCGATCAGATCGGTATGCTGAAAACCGAGGCGTTGATTTTCAACCTTCGGAAAATAAATCCGTACGTCGCAGTCGAGGCGCACGCCGTCAAACTGACACCGGACAGCATTCTTCCGATATTTGGAACCGTGGACGTGATGATCGAAGCGTTTGACCGCGCCGACCAGAAGGCGATGCTCATGCAGGCTTTCGCGTCGCAGAAACCGGACGTGCCGTTTATCGGCGCTTCCGGCATGGCGGGCTTCGGCCCGGAAGAAACCATCGGTGTCAAAAAAATAGGCCGGAACCTTTATATCGTTGGAGACCGCGAAACTGCCGCGAGCCCCGGCTGCGGGCTGATGGCTCCGCGCGTCGGCATTGCCGCCCACATGCAGGCCAACCTGGCTTTGCGACTGATTGTGGAAAAAGTTTCCGGGTGAGATATGCAGTGGCCGGAAAACATACGAAAAAAGCTGAAGGAACTGCCGGACGCGCCGGGGGTTTATCTGATGCGAGGCCGAACCGGCGGCATTATTTATGTTGGCAAGGCGGCTTCACTCCGCAAGCGTGTTCAGAGCTATTTCCGTGAGAGCACCTATCGTAAGGCCGAGCCGAAGCTGCGCGGGCTGATCCGTTCGATCACCGATTTCGACGTGCTGGTGCTCCGGACGGATGCCGAGGCGGTGCTGACTGAAGGCAAGCTGATCAAAGAATACAAGCCGCGCTACAACACGCTGTTCAAGGATGATAAGCGGTTTCCGCTGCTGCGCGTTGATTTACATAAGCCGTTTCCAAAGTTTGAGCTTTGCCGGATCGACAAGAACGACGGCGCAATCTATTTCGGTCCGTACACGTCGGGGCTGGCAGCCCGCGCGGCACTGGAATTCGTTGAGAAACGTTTCGGTATCCGGCAGTGCAGGCCGGAACGGCCCGACGCGGAAATCTATCAGCACTGCCATAACGACATTATTCGGCAGTGCGCCGCGCCGTGCATCGGCAAGGTGACGCCGGAGGAATACATGGAGCGTGTTCAGACGGCCTGCGCTTTTCTGCGCGGCGAACGTCCGGAGTTTATCAAAGAAGTTCGTGCGCAAATGGAAGCTGCCGCACAGAAACACCGGTTCGAAGAAGCCGCCGCACTGCGCGATATGATGTTTCTGCTGAC
>Ga0247840_10008684_pt1 | contig 13499 bp, 13 predicted proteins | sample LaCruzMarch2015__FD_192404 | JGI IMG/M metagenome (GOLD analysis project Ga0247840, IMG submission 192404) | Freshwater microbial communities from meromictic Lake La Cruz, Castile-La Mancha, Spain - LaCruzMarch2015_17m | ecosystem: Environmental > Aquatic > Freshwater > Lake | place: Spain...
AATTCCCATTCCCGACCCCCTAGAAAAAGTGGCTATAATTTCCGAGGGGTACATTCTCTACGCTGATTGGATCACGGAAAACGTGCAAATCTCTATAAAAAGGCTTAGATATATATCTCAGAAAACAATATAATGTATGCAGAATGACTTCCAGAAAGAGAACTGCGCCAAAAAAGAAAGAGAAACGCCCGGTTGAACAACGGAAATTGAATATCTTCAAAAACCAGTATGACCGAATCGTCAAATGTGCGAAAGTATCTGCACTGACAACACCGGTCCAGCTTGTAGTAATTGCATCCTATCTGAATCGCCTTGACTTCAAGGAGAGCATCAACCGGCATGTACAATGGGATCCAACCCAATGGAAATATAGTCCAGGGGTTTTAGCCCAGCTCATGGTGTTAGCAGCCTTTATCCCTTCGATTAAAAAGATAGCATTATGTCGGTTTTCTCACGCGTATGCTGGAATGGATCTCCGACTGCTCGTTGGCGAATATGTTGATCCTGCAGAGTTGTCCGATCATCTCTTTGCAAGCATGCTGGATCGACTCTGGGATTCAGGTTGTGAAAATTTTCTGAGTTCCATTGCCTTGACTGTACGGACGGTTTTTAATCTTCCCCCTAATCATATCTTACACTCGGATACGACATCTCACATGCTGTGTGGGGATTACGATAATTCAGAATCCGTTGATGACCCATCCCGGATCCACCCGGCATACGGACTCAGCAAGAACAAACGTCCGGATCGGAAACAGATTATGACAGGGATGGTGACAGATGGAGACGGACTGATTCTCACCTGTTGCGTCCTTGACGGGAACACGGCAGATTGCGAGTATAACCACCTGATGCTACAAACACTTCAGAAGGTATACGGAGATGAATTCAATAAGCGTACCTATATTGCGGACAGTAAATTGCTGAACAAGAAAAACCTTGAACTCATCTATGGCAAGGGGAAACCGGTTAAGATAATCTCCCGTATTCCTGAAAATTTCGCCGGGAAACTTGCGAGCAAGACTCGTCATCTGGCGTATGAAGAACAAAACTGGCAGTATATCGGGATCTGCTGCAAACATCCTGCAGGAAAAGGAAAAGAGCCGGAGTACTGGGTTCAGACATTTCAACAGGAAGTCTTTGGTATCCCAGTCTGGGTTCGTATATACAAAAGCGGCGATGCTGAGCACAAACTCCAGAAAGCAATAAAAACGGCTCGTGAAGCGTATGAGTCTGATCTGAAAAGTCTAACCAAAAAAAAGTTTGCCTGTGAACCGGATGCAACCACTGAATTGCAGACATTCATTACCACTCACAGGAAATCCTTCTTTTCCGTGAATCTTTCTTGTGTTTCATCCATTAAAGAAAAGAATCCGGTTGGAAGACCCTCAAAAACCGTCAAACCAACAGAGAGAACGGTCACTTGGGCTGTCAGTGCTGGATCCATTATTCAGGCTGAAGCATTAATTGAACGACAGCGCCGTAAAGATGAGACGTTCTGTCTTCTGACTACCATTGAACCGGATACTATCGGTAGCAGGGAGGTTCTTCTGCACTATAAAGGGCAGATCAATGTGGAGGGTATGTTCAGTGTGCTGAAGCAACATCTGCTCGCTGCAACATTATTCCTCGAAAAACCGGAACGGATTGAAGCGATGATGACCTTGCTCTACTTTAGTGTCCTGATGCATGGGATCCTTCAGGTTATATCCCGAATCCGGATTGCTACTTGTGCTGAACCACCCCGGTTAGGTCCAGAAGATCGACCCCTGATCCGGCCGAAGTCTGACACCATGCTCAATATCCTTGCATTATATGACCTTGTTTCCGATGGTGATGACATGTCGATTCGAAGTAAAATAACAGAGAGAAGCTCGCAACTGGAATTGTTAATGTATCTTGTAGATTTTGATCCTGACGCGATCTGATATTGGTTAATTTTGCTGATGAGGGAGTTCATTTAGCGTATGCAGTCGATAAAAAGTGGACTGCGGTTCGGTATCTCTAAGCGCGTGGTGTTTTTCTGCGTTGTCACATGGTTTTACGCGTGATTCATAGTGTGGTTGTTCATGTGGCAGATGTTGAAACGCCCATAATTATTCATGATTTTGGCGGAGGGGTCGGGAATGGGAACTCAAATAATGATGATGAGCCAAATACTTTATATCACTGGAACAAAAAAGTGATACCAAATACCCGTTTATATTTACTCAGTTTGGATTTCATTACACCCGAATTATCTCAAACGGAGCTCAATCGTTTCTTTTGGTTAATTTCCAACGATCCTAAATCGGGAGAAGAACCCCTTTTTTATCCACGCTCTGGCTGGTAGATGCGCTTTCGCTGTGCCATACGGTAACCCGACACCACAAGAACTGAATCGCCAAACTCTGCATCAAGAGCCGGATCCCCGGAGTCCACGTATAGGAACGGGGTTTCCCGGAGTTTGTGGGGGGTAGCAACGATAATGATGTTTTTTGTTCCCACCCGTCGCACAATGCGGGCGCTGATCTGCTGGTTGCCCCGCCCAAGAATGAACCCCTGTGCCCCGATCGGGCTGATCAGAATTTTTGCCTCCTGCCCGTGCGGAAGTAAAGCCCAGAGCGCCTTTTCATCGATATCCATGGCAACAGTTTTTTTGTTTTTTACCGCATCAACGCCAAGCAGGGTTTTATTCACCCCGATTTCGCGGGCAATTGATTCGGTGGTTGTTCCGGCACCCAGAATATAGAGCGCATCCGGGATCATGATCTCGTGGATAAAACGGGCGATCTCCCCTTTTGCGCGGCTCTCATTCCCTTCTTCAAACACCAACTTGGAGAACTGGGTTTTTCCTGCCAGAGCCGGGGTGCGGGCAAAGCCGTACAGCCAGGTTTTCAGTTCCCCTGCCCGGTATGCTTCTTCATCCACATCCATCACTTCCGAATCCCGCAGGAATTGAATTTCATATGTTGTCACAAGTTCTGCTGCGGTTACCGGATCGACGGCAAAGACGGCCGAGTACATCTTCACCCCTGAGGGGATCCCAAGGATCGGCACATCCATGCCCACCACATCGAAGATGTCCCGGGCAGTCCCGTCTCCGCCACAAAAAAGGATCAGGTCAAGTCCGGCTTTTAAGAACATGCGTGCGGCATGTCGTGTATCCTGAGCACTGCTTTCACCACAATACCGATAGAGTACCTCGTACTGCTCCACTCCGGTCTCCCTGAGTGTGTCCTCTCCCATGGCGCCTGAACAGGTGACAAAACTCAGCCCGGTCTCCTGTGCGAGCAGCGCAAGCGTAATTGTTGCCCGGTTTTGTGCCAGCGGGATTGCCCCGCGACGGCGGGCTTCTTCCACATTGCCATCGGTTCCCTTGAGCCCTACTGCGCCCCCCATACCGGCAACAGGGTTGATGAGCAATCCGATACGCTTCATAAAAAAGGGGAATTTTTATGAGATTTTGGGGATCCGGGCAATGGCTTCTTTGATCAGCTCGTCCGGGTATTCGTAGTCCACCAGTTTGCCTGCGTGATATGCATCATACGCCGACATATCGAAGTTGCCATGCCCGGAACAGTTAAAGAGGATCGTCTTTGCTTCGCCCGTCTTTTTGCAGGTGAGCGCCTCGTCAATTGCGGATTTTACCGCATGGGACGTCTCTGGAGCGACGATGATCCCTTCAGTCCGGGCAAACGTGTGGGCGGCATCAAAGACTTCGCTCTGGTGGTAGGCAACACCCCGCATCACACCATCATGAACCAGGCGGGAGACTATGGGGGACATCCCATGGTACCGGAGACCGCCTGCGTGGATGGAGGGCGGGACGAAATCATGCCCCAGCGTGAACATCTTGAGGAGCGGGGTAAAGCCGGCTTCATCTGCGAGATCGTAGGTGTACGTTCCCTTGGTCAGGGTGGGACAGGATGCCGGTTCAACCCCGATGATATCCACATCTTTGTGTTTCCCATTCAGCTTATCCCCGGCGAACGGGAACGCGATCCCGGCGAAGTTGGATCCGCCGCCCACGCACCCGATCACGACATCCGGGTACTCATCGACCATGGCAAGCTGCTCCCGGCACTCCTGCCCGATCACGGTCTGGTGGAGACAGACATGGTTTAACACCGAGCCCAGCGCGTAGTTGGTATTGCTGTGGCTTGCGGCATCCTCCACTGCCTCGGAGATTGCCATGCCGAGACTTCCCGGCGTTTCGGGATCCTTCTCAAGCATTGCACGCCCGCATTTCGTTTTGGTGCTCGGGCTCGGGATGCACTCTGCACCCCAGACGTTCATCATCGATTTCCGGTAGGGTTTCTGCGTGTAGCTCGACCGGACCATGTAGATGGTGCACTCAAGGTCATAGAGCATCGTCGCGAATGCAAGCGCTGAACCCCATTGCCCGGCACCCGTCTCGGTTGCAATCCTCTCGACACCCGCCTTCATGTTGTAGTACGCCTGCGGGACTGACGTGTTGGGCTTATGGCTTCCCGCCGGGCTCACGCCCTCCCACTTGTAGTAAATTTTCGCCGGAGTCGCGAGGAATTTCTCAAGCCTGAAGGCACGGTAGAGGGGGCTTGGTCTCCAGAGGCGCAGCACATCCTGCACCTCTTCAGGTATGTCGACATAACGGTCAGTGGTTACTTCCTGCCGGATCAGTTCCATCGGGAAGATGGCAGCAAGATCCCCGGGTACTATCGGTTTTTGGGTCTGGGGATGGAGTGGCGGATCGAGCGGGGACTTCAGCTCCGCCTGGACATTATACCATTTTTTGGGCATCTGCTCCTCATCGAGGAGGATTTTTGTTTGCATACAATGAAGTTGCATTGTATAAATATATACATTGTGGAACAGTTTTGTTTTATTTTGTTTTTATATGTACATTTTGCGGTGCGGCACACGTATCTACACCCCACTACAGGGCTGGGAGACGTACCGGAGTTGGTAAGACCTACGTGAAACACGCATCGCGCACGATCGATACGTACACCGGACAATTGAACGCCATCAACCTGGGTGAAAAAATGGTCAAATTGATCTATGAAGGGGACGATTTCAAACGGATGCTGATGACTGATATAACCGCACTGCAGTAACTGGTCGATGCACAGAAGTCCGGCATCTTTGACGGGGACTACAAGGAAGGGAAAATAAAAGTCAAAATAAAAAAGAAGAGTCATGACATCGTAGTGAAACGGTTCCGTCCGATCTGATCAGATTCCCTGTGTCTTAAAAGGTTACACGCCCTTTTTATCACGTCATAAAAACGCATATAATTCCCTCATTAACACATGTATACAGCAGCTTGAAAAAGGCTCGAAGCCGTTTTTATTTTAAATGGGAACGGTTCAACCTGACCGGTGAGGGGCAGAGTGAACGATGGTACCCTCCATTATGACCTGCAGGGGTTCCCTGACGATACGCCCGAAAAATTATTCGAAGCAGTAATTGCCAAAAAGAGAGACCGTCTGTTGGGTCTTCGCGTTTATTTTTGAATCTTGACAAGTTCGGCAAACACCGTGAGCCAAACCCGTTTTGCCTCAGAAGAATCCATGCCCATCATCACATTTTCAATCGATCCTTTGATGAGCGCATGGAATGCCCATGCAATGTCTTTTGCATCAAGGTCCGGATGAATCCGCCCTTTCTCTATCTGTTCTGAAAAAAACTGCTCGATGATCCGGAGTCCGTCCAGCTGGTATTTTTTGACGCCCGACCGAAACGATTCATTTCTGGAGATGACCGTGATGATATCCATACTGATTGTCGCATATTTCCGGTTGATTTCAAGGAGCCCATCAAAAAATGCACTGCCATCAAGAAGAAGATCATCCGATGCAAACGAACGGGTGAATACCTCATTGTACTCATTCATCAGGTGCTCGACCAGGGTGACAAAAAAGAGTTCTTCCTTGTTCTTGAAATACCGGTAGATCGCAGGCTTCGTGACGTTTAAGCGGGCAGCGACATCTTCCATCTTCGTCCCTTCGAAGCCTTTCGCGAGGAAAATACTGAACGCTTCTGCGACAATCTTTTTCCGGATCTCGTCCCGGTAGCCCGGATACAGTTTTGGCATAACCTGTGTACTCAATTATCGGTCAAAGATAATAAACCCTGAGTAATCTATGTTACCAAGAGTAACATTGATAAATATGAGTAACAAACTCACGTATGCACAATTGAAAAAAATATTTCAAAAAAAGAAAGGGGATTATGGATTTGGATTCAGTTGTTGCAACATATTCCTGGTATGACCCCATCCTTCGTGCCTCTTTCGGGCAGTGTTGGTGTGCCTGAGAATCTCCTTGCCGGGGTTATACTGGTGGACTATTTCAACGATCCCCTGAACAATTGCCGATCTGTATCGGCACTCGCAAAAAACATATTATTAGCGTATTGATAAAAAGTAGTGAGATTTCATGTGGGCAGTTAAAAATCAAAGATGGCAAGAGACGGTGACATAACAGGATGAAAAATTCGATTTTTAACGTTTTGATCAATCCCGATACATTCTACCAGAATGTGATAACCGAGAATGAGAATCTGAAACTACCGTGTATGATTGTCCTGTGCGGGGCAGTTATCGGCGCATTATCCGCCTATATGCTTGGGGGCATTACCGGTAAACTGGTGGGGGCATTAGTGCCCGGAATGGAAATCTTCGTCGCAATTTCAGCAGTTATTGGTGCGTTTATTGCAACATTTCTTTTCTGGATAATTATGACCGGAATATTTTACGGGATGTCGTGCCTGTTCAAAGGGCAGGGCAGCTTTAAACGGTGCCTTGCAGTCACCGGGTACGGCTACCTTCCCCAGGTCTTTGGATCCCTTATCACTGTTATTGTTGCCTACCTGTATATCCCAAAGATTGTCGTTCCTGCGATTTCATCGGCGGCTTTACAGGATCCACAGATGATCCAGAGCGCCATAACCACCCTCATGCACGATCCTGCCATGATGGAGATGACCCAGGTTACTGCCGTTATTTCGATTGTGTTTCTCCTCTGGAGTGCAAACGGCTGGATCTTCGGCATGAAGCATGCCCGTATGCTCTCCATGCGGGACGCCGCTATCTGTGTCGGTGCACCGGTTCTCGTGTATGTTCTCTATATGGCATATTCCATAACAGGAGTTTAAATGAAAAACAGAAGTTATATTGCACTCTTTACGCTCTGCCTGCTCTTCCTTTGTGGGATGGCGACTGCATTAACTACCCCGGAGGGTATTGTTTCTTCGCAGAAAGTGTATGTTTCAGGTGTGACCTATGATCCCGGCGCTTTTTTTGTAGGTGATACGGGCACTGTCATATTTGCGGTCACAAATGGCAACTCTGACCAGAGTGTTGTCGTTAACCACGCAACCTTTTCGGATGCGGGTATAGATCTTGTAAGCGGGACATACGACGCCTCGGCAAATATCGGTCCTCTCCAGACACGGTCGTTTGTGTTCTCTGTTGCGGCGACTGCTCTTGAAGGGACATATTATCCAACATTTTCCCTGAATTTCCGGGATGGAGACAGCCTGTGGTACCGGTCAATGGTTAAAATCGAGGACACGCCGCTTATCCTGACAATACTTGATAAACCCGATGCGTTCACTTCCGGCAGGAAAAAATCCATCAACCTCCAGATCTCAAACCCCCGTGATAATGGCGTGAAGAATGTTATACTGGATGTTTCCGGCGCCGGTATCGTCGCCTCACCTGCAAAAGTTTTTGTCGGAGATATCGCTTCGCACGCAAACAAGTCCGTGACCTTTGCGGTAACACCGGATCAGCCGACAAACCTCCTCGTTACCGTGAATTATTACAATGGGGATAATCTCCACAAAGTGACCATGGATATTCCGGTTGAATTTGGTACCGATAAAAAGCAGGCAAGCCCCATTATCAGCAACGTGCTTGTCAAAACTGATGCCGGCATCTACCACGTAACCGGGGATGTGACCAATGCCGGGCTTGAAACCGCAAACGCGGTCACGGTCACATCCATTACTCCGGCGGTTCCGCAGGACCCGTACCGCTCATATATTGTGGGCGCCTTAAAACCGGATGATTTTGGGAGTTTTGAAGTGACTTTTACCGTCACGAACGCAACGAGCGTCCCGCTCCAGCTCTCGTTTAAGGATGCTGATGGTAACGTGATCAGTTCCCTGTATGACGTAAAGATCTCATCGCTTTCTGCCTCACAACCAACAGGGGGTCTCCCGATCATCCCGATTGCCGTGATCGTGATCGTTGTTGTGGCGTTCGCCGGTGGATGGTTCTTCTACCTAAGAAGGAACAAGAAGTGACGAGCCATATGGATGACCAGCCCGTCATGTCCTTCCGGGACGTGGTCAAGGTGTACCCGCTTCCCGCAGGGGACGTCACCGCACTCGACCGTGTCACGTTCCGGGTGGACCGGGGCGAATTCATCTCAATCATGGGTCCTTCGGGTTCAGGAAAATCCACGCTCCTAAACCTGATGGGGTGCCTCGACACCCCGACATCCGGGGATATCTACATCAGCGGCACCCGCACCGGGGACATGTCAGACAGCGATCTTACCAATCTCCGCAGGGACCGGATTGGTTTTATCTTCCAGTACTTCAACCTCTTCCCACTCTTAAACGTCATCGAGAATGTGACGTTTCCGATGATGCTGAAATCACAGAAATCCGTGGACCCGGAGAAAGGGCGTGAAGTGCTCCGGGCAGTCTCGCTCGAAGAACCGCTCTTCACCCACACCCCAATGGAGCTTTCTGGCGGACAGCAGCAGCGGGTCGCCATCGCCCGGGCGTTAATTAACGACCCGGACATCCTGCTCTGCGATGAACCGACCGGTAACCTTGACTCGAAGACCGGTGCCGGCATCATGAACCTGATGACCGATCTCAACCGGAAGGGTACGACGATCATCATGGTCACGCATGACCAGCACCTCGCCGAGTACTCGCACCGCACCATCCGGATCGCTGACGGGAGGATCGTAGAATGATCTTCTGGGAGATTGCAAAACGGAATACCAGGATCCATCTGCTCCGGTCATCCCTTGCGATGCTCGGGATCGTGATAGGCGTGGTCGCGATTGCCACAATGGGTATCCTCGGCAACAGCATGGTGCTTGCGGTCACGGACAGCCTCCGGACTGTGGGCGACAGCGTCATTGTCACTCCGCATGCCGGGGGTGGTGGGATGTTCCGGGGGGGTGGCGGGACGAGCGGAGGATCGGCGACCCTTAAAATAACGGACCAGGAGTTCCAGCAGATCCAACGTGCTTCTGCACCAAATGTGGCAATCCCTGTCCTCCAGACGGCGGATCGCATGAAGCTCGGGGTCGGATCAGATGATATTGTCGCTTCCATCTATGGCATAAGTCCCGAGGACGTGCCGGATCTTTTGAAATTAAAAGAGGGCGCATACAGCCGGGCAAATTCCGGGTGTCTTGTAGGAGCAAAATTTGCTGATGACAACAAAGTCAAGGTCGGATCCCGGATTTCCATCGGCACCGATGGGGACAAGGGCACCCTGCGGGTATCCGGCATCATCGAAGAGAGGGGGATGGCGTTTGATGTCAGCACCGATTCCGCGATCGTCGTCACAAAAGACTGGTTTGACAATACCTATGACCGCAACGACTACGACAAGGTCGTTGTCAAAGTCAAAAACCTCGATGATCTCCCGACGGTCACGACCGCCATAGAGAAACAATTGAACAAGCGGGACAAGATCGTTGACGTTATGGACACACGAAAAACCATGGAGACCATCTTCCAGACATTCGGTCAGATCACCACCTTCGTGTCCGCGATTGGCGGGATATCGATGATCGTCGCCGGGGTATCCATCCTCAACATCATGATGATGTCTGTGACCGAACGGATCAAGGAGATCGGCATCATGCGCAGCATCGGGGCGCAGAGAAAAGAAGTGATGTCGATGTTTATCTACGAGGCGCTTATCCTTGGTATCGTAGGAAGCGTGATCGGGGGATTACTGAGCCTTTTGGGAGGATATGCCGTCAGCAGCATGATGCTCCAGACCACAAAATACCTGTTCGTGCCCTCAAGCCTCATCAGTATCGTCTATGGTGTCAGTTTCGGGATCATCGTCTCGCTCGTCTGCGGGATGTACCCGGCATGGCGTGCGGCGAACTTAAACCCCATCGATGCACTCCGGCACGAGTGACGGGGCTTACCGGCATTGCCATTTCCTTTTTTAAATATGAAAACGGCTCGCGCTGTGTTCATGTCCATATCTTTGTGCGGTTATCGGCTCATCAGATTAGCATGAAAGTCGGTAAACCGGGTATTATTCAATATCCCTCATCATCAAGGTGATTCCCCCATCGAGTCCCGCAAAGAACCTGCCCCCGTCAATGACAAACATGTCATAGGAAGAGAATCCCTGCTCGTAAAATCCGCATTGTGCCAATACCCTTTGTGACGCCAGGCTCGTACATTCGGCGACAATCTGCCGGAATCCACGTTCGCGGGCACGGGAGACTACCCGGGTGACCAGCCCCTTCATAACCCCGCTCCCCCGGTACTTCCGGCTGACTCCCCCCTGGAAAGCATGCAGAACTGACCCGGGGGATATCCCGCTCCGGTCGAGATACCGGTTCTCCAGTTCATCGATCATGGCGACTGCCTCGCGGAAATTAGCAAGAAATGCTGTAAAACTTGACGCTTCGTGTCCGAAATCGTCGGTTATATCAAAGCAGAAGATGAACCCGACAAGATCACGCGTCCTTTCGTTTCGGGCAATGAAGCTGAGATTTCTTCCGGCAAGGGACTTTACATACCACTCTGCTTCGGGAAAGAACTTTACCGGATCCGGTGCAATACGCCGGGAAGTTGGCTCATCATGAAGAAATACTTCAGAATAGAGCCGGGCGGCAGGTTCTATGTCGGATTCCGTAAGGGGGACATATGCCAGCTGGCTTTTGGGTGAAGCATGCGGGTTGGGATCGGGGAAGTGAATGCCGTTACCAGAACGTCCCGCGAACCCTGCCATACTACCTTATCTGTTCTCTTTCTTTCCCCTTAATTGCGATCCTCTCATGCCTTGGGTCTGGTCATGCGTCTGCCCATACCGCAGCAGTCAATTTCAAGGAGGACTAAAACAGGAGATGCGCACAACCGGTTGAAAATAATTAAAGTGCATATTTTAAGCGTTTTAAATTTTCGGTGATGGCTATTGTGTTGCTTCACCGTGCTGCATGCTCATCCATATTTCCGGCACTCCTTGCGATGAGACGCCGGGGCATCTTCCGTTCAGGTCTTACCGACAGAAATCTATAACCGGGTAGGTGCAGATGGATCTGTATGCACCCTGTACCGGGATACGCTGATCCCGACTGGAACGAGTGCTGGAAGGAGCGGCAGGCACGCCACGCGGCGTCAAAACATTTCGAGGATCCGTCCCATGACTGGGACAAAAAAGAGAACGCAGAGCGGTACAATGCCGGTTCAAAAAGCGAGTTCGATGCACGGGTGAAGATGACGATTGCCGGGCTCGATATCAACCGGCAGTCCCGGGTACTGGACATCGGCTCTGGCCCGGGAACACTCGCCCTCCCGCTTGCCCCGCTTGTTCGGGAGATTACCGCGATAGAGCCCGGCAAGGGGATGGTGGATCTCCTGAAGAAGAACATGAAGCACGAGAAGATCAAAAATATCACCTGCATCAAAAAGCGCTGGGAGGATATTGATATCTACCGCGATCTTTCCCCGCAGTATGATGTGGTGATCGCGTCGCTCTCGCTGACGATGGAAGATATCCGGGAGTCTCTTTTAAAAATGGATGTCGTCTCAAAAGGATACGTGTACCTGTTCTGGTTTGCCGATCCGCCATTCTGGGAGCGGATGTATATCGATCTCTGGCATGTGTTGCACGGCGAGACCTACTATCCCGGACCGAAGGCGGACTGCCTTTTCAATGTCCTGTACCAGCAGGGGATCCTACCCAACGTGGAGATGCTGCCGCTCACAAAGGAGTATCGCTTTTCCACCCGTAAGGATCTGATCGCATTCTTCCGGAAACGGTTTGGGGCAAAGACGCCCGAACAGCGAGGGATGCTCGACCTGTATCTTGCTCCCCTGATCCGGAAGGATGGCGGTGAGTTCGTGATCTCCGGGGATTCGACGCTTGCGAAGGTGTGGTGGTGGAAGGAGGGGGAGGGATAATTGGATGCAATCGGTTGGCTGGATAAAAACGGGTGAAAAAATCAGATGCGGGTTCCTTTTTCAATGATCGCGATAAAGTCAACGAATGCAACGCAGATTTCGCACCCTTACAAAATAGTAATGAGTGAAGGGAACGCGATAGTGCTCATCAGCAGAATCCGAGGAATAACTGGATTGTAACGCCATGACCGACACGATTCACCACGATGTTTCCGGGACTGCGTTTGTCGTGAACTATTCGCGATCACGGATGGAGAAGATTAGCCAGGACCATTTCGCTCATCTCTGGGTCACTCGCGAATCGATCGCGCTCTGGAAGGAGCTGGCACATGATGTGTACCCGAATGACGATCTCAATCTCAGCTTGAGGAACCGTTTTTACCTTGGACACCTCCGGCAATTTCTCCACGAGCAGAAGTACCAGAGACCGATTGCCGTAAATATCGCATCAGGGTTCACCAGTTATCCATTCCTTATCGATGAGAAGTGCATATTCCTTGAGTTCGATCTCCCGGCGATCATGGAATACAAGAAGAAGACCGTGACGCGGTGGATGCGGGAGAAGAAACTGCCCGGGCGCTCTGTCCATTATATCCCGGTTGACCTGAACGACGCTGAACAGAGATGTGTCATGAAAGAGGATCTCCGGAGAGCGATCGGCAACAGACCCTCGTTCGTGATTCTGGAAGGCGTGACATATTATCTCCGAAAGGACGTCCTTTTGGATCTCATCTCCATACTGGGTGAAGTCCAGACCAGAGGATCGGTCATTGCCCTTGACTACTGGAAACCAGATGCAATGCTCTATCCGGTCATGATCCGGCTGAAAGGTTTTTTTGACCGGAAGTTCGGTGACAGTGGCACAGGTTGGTATCTGTATGATGAGGCGTTCTTCCGTGATATCGGGGGATATACCATGAACGAGTCGGCGGATATTGCCACACTGGAAGTGGAATACTCCCCCACCCGGCTCTTTCAGGGGCGGGATAACAAAATCCCGGTTTATTTTTCAGTTCTGGAAAAGGTGTAAGCGGGGAAAGCAAACATCCCTGCTGAACCATGTTTAAAATCCAGACACTTTTTTTACTTCCCCCGCGTCGCACACCGGTGGCGTGCTCCCCCCTGCTTCACGACCGGCACCTTGCAGCTTGAATTCCTGTTCAAATTACGGTAAACGTTGTGCGTTCATTTGAATACCTGAACTCGGCAATTTAACCCATAGGTGGAAAGGCTCAACACATCGTAGACCGTTTCTTTTTGATGAGTAAGGGTCATAACATCGTAGACCTTCAAGGATATAGACCGCATTTCAATGCTCTTTCGGTAGAGCACGATGAGAGAGATCTACG
>Ga0247840_10008685_pt1 | contig 13499 bp, 10 predicted proteins | sample LaCruzMarch2015__FD_192404 | JGI IMG/M metagenome (GOLD analysis project Ga0247840, IMG submission 192404) | Freshwater microbial communities from meromictic Lake La Cruz, Castile-La Mancha, Spain - LaCruzMarch2015_17m | ecosystem: Environmental > Aquatic > Freshwater > Lake | place: Spain...
CCAGCGACGGGATGTCCATCCCTTCGTGCTCCCAGCGGTCAATCGTCTGCACCCAGGCGCGGAACTCGTAATCGGGCACGCGATCCACCGGCTGGCGGCGCAGGGTGCGCAGCAGGCGCTCGCGATGGGTCAAGGATTGTTCTGTCATGTGCGATCTCTCTGGCGGGTGAATCCCGCTCCCCAATTTACCAACCTACCACTTTATCTTCCCCCAAACCCCGTCATCGCGATGCCCTGGACGAAGTAGCGCTGCGCGACCAGGAACAGGGCAATGATCGGCGCGACCATCACGGTGCCGGCCGCGAAGACCAACTCCCAGTTGGCCGCGTTGGAGTCGTTGATCGAACGGATGCCGAGCGCCAGGGTCCACTTGTCCATGCTATTGACATAAATCAGCGGCTCGAGGAAGCTGTTGTAGTGCTGCAACAGGGCGAAGACTGCGACCGTCGCGATCACCGGCTTGCAGAGCGGCAGCAGGATTTCGGTCAGGATGCGCACACGACCCGCGCCATCAATCAGCGCCGCTTCCTCCAGTTCCATCGGGATGCCGCGGAAGAACTGCTGGAGCAGAAACACGTACAGCGCGGTGTTAGCGGTCCAATAGGGTACGATCAACGGCAGCCAGGTGTCAATCCACCCTAGCTGCTTGAAAATCAGAAAGCGCGGGATCAAAGTGACCACTTCCGGCAACATCATGGTGGCGATCAGGAGCGAGAAGAACAGGTTGCGTCCCGGCCACTGGATGCGCGAGAAGGCATACGCCACCATCACCGAGGAGACGATCGTGCCGAGGACCGATAGCGCCACGACGATGATCGTGTTTTCAGCGAATTTGGCGAGCGGGATCACCTCAAAAACGCGCGTGTAGTTACTCCACTGCGGGTCCTTCGGGATCCAGGTGATCGGGTGCTGGAAGATCTCGGTGGAAGCCTTGAGCGATGCCGAAACCATCCAGAGCGTCGGCACGAGGAACGAGATCAGGATGAGCGTCATCAGGATCTGCAGGAGAATCAGCCAGGCGCGATCCAGTGTCTGCTGGCGAGACGTACCCTGTTTGCGGGAAGCCATTGCGGTCGCCATGTCTGCCTCCTAAGCCTCGTAGTAGACCCACTTGCGGGACCCCTGGAATTGCACGATCGTGAAGCCGATGATGATCACGAACAACTCCCAGGACAGCGCGGCCGCATAACCCATGTTGAAGAACTGGAACCCCTGCTGCCAGATGTTCAACACGACGAACAGCGTGGCGTTCTCTGGCCCGCCATCGGTCATGATCTTGGCCGGGATGAAGGTCTGGAACGAGTTGATGATGGCGATCACCATGTTATAGAAGATCAGCGGCGTCATCATCGGGATCGTGATGTGCAGCATCCGCTTGAGTGAACCCGCGCCGTCAATACTGGCCGCTTCATACATGGATTGCGGGATGTTGCCCAGCCCGGCGATGAAGATGACCATCTGGCGACCGATCATCCAGAAAGACATAATGATGAAGGCCGGCTTCGCCAGGCTCACGTCGAAAAGCCACTTCTGCGCGGGGATGCCGACCCAGCCTAATACTTCGTTAAGGATGCCGTACTCATAGTGAAAGACGCGCTGCCAGACGACCGCGCTGGCGACCAGCGGGACGATGATGGGCAGGTAGAAGCCGGCCCGGTAGGCATCGCGAAATCTCAGCTTTTGCGTCAGCGCCAGTGCCAGCGTGAAGGAGATCACCAGTTGGATCGGCACCGCAATGATCGTGTAGTATGCGCTATTGTAGAGGCTCAGATTTGCGCGGGCATCGCCGATCATCTTGATGAAGTTTTGCAGCCCCACGAAGCGCATGGGCGAGAGCAAATCCCACTTGTTGAACGACAGCCAGATCGAATAGAGCATCGGAAAGGCCGTAAAGACCAGGAATCCGATGATGAACGGCGCAGCAAAGAAGTATCCGGCGGCCCACTCGCGCAGTTTGAGCCGACTGGGTAACCTGGAGCGGAGCGTCATGGTACTGGCGGTCATCGCGATCCTCCGAGTAGAACGTAGTGCGTATTGCGTAGTGCGTTTTTGCCAGCGCCGAGAGTGCTGCGCTGACTACGAAATACGCACTACGCAATACGCTACACCTTGTGCATCAGCCCTTGTTCGCCTCGTCTAGTAGCTTCTGCAGCGCGGCATCCACCTTAGGCAGCACCTCGGACGCCTTCGCCTTGCCGGCGATCAGCGGATCCCAACCGATCGGCTTGACGACCTCGCTCCACATCTTGGAGCGCGGCACCGCGCTGACCACGTCAATCTGGCCCTTCTTGAAGGCCTCCAGGAACGCCTTGCCGTTGGCGACGCCGTAGAGTTCCTTGATCTTGGGGATCCAGAAGCTCTCGACCAGCTTCGGGTCATTCGGGATGCGGCCGGTGGTCTCGGCGTAGATCTTGTCGCCTTCCTCGCCACCCATGAAGGCCGCGAACGCCCAGGCTGCCTCTTGTGTCTCCGGCTTGCTCTTGGGGACGGCCACACCCTCCGACCAGCCACGGTGCGGCCGGTTGCCATCCTTCTGTTTCGGCATCAGCACTACATCGAACTCGACCGCCTTTTTCTGCTCGCGCAGCGCCGGGCTGTTGAGGGATGTAAAGAACCAGGCGCCTTCGTATTTCATGGCGCAGTTGCCGGTCTGGATCGTGTTCGCGCCGCCCGATTGATCGGCCGGGGTCGGCGCAATCTTAAGCGAGTTGTAGATATCATTCGCCACGAGCTGAACGACTTCGGCGACCTCGGGCGTGTTGAACTGGGCCTTCTTCGGGTCCACGATGTTGTCGAACTCGCGTTTGCCGGTACCGACGATCCACCCGATGTCGCGGAACCAGTTACCGTTGGCCTGCAGGCCGAACATCTTGTTTGCGCCATCGGTCTTGGTCAGCTTCTTCGCCGTCTCCATGAACTGATCGAAGGTCCAATCGTCGGTCGGGAAGGGGATGCCGGCATCCTGGAACGGTTTCTTGGCGTAGAACATGATCATCGTCGCCATCTGCAAGGGGACGAGGTAGCGCTTGCCCTTGCGGCGCGTGCTGACGTCCAGGCCGGCGATCCCTTCGGCATAGGGGCCGGTCAGTTTATCGCGGCTGATCCAGTCGTCCACCGGGATCAACAGACCCTTATCGGCGTACATTTGCCACTCCCAGCCCTGGAACGACGCCAGATGCGGCGGTGTGCCGCCGGCGATCATGGTTTGCAACTTCGGGTAGAAGTTGTTGCCGGGGTCGGCGATGCTGGTCACTTTGACCGTGACGTTCGGGTTTTTCTCCATGTACAACTTATGGAGCTTCTCCCAGGCGGGGATGTCGCTGTTATCGCCCCAGGCCAGGAAATCCACGGTGACGGGCGCTTTTGCGGCGGGCGCGGCCGTTGGCGCAGCCGCGGCCGGCGCCTTGGTCGGCTCGGCCTTCGCGGGGGCGGCCGGCTTCGGCGCGGGCGTCGGCTGCGCGCACGCGGCGAGCGCCGCGGCGGTCATGCTGGAACCGGTCAGCATCAGGAACTGCTTGCGGGAGAGCTTCTTGGTCGTCATTGGGTCTCACTCCTTTGGGTTTGGGTAAATTGGTAGATAGGTGGGAGCATAGGCAATTCAGTGCGCCGGGTCGGCCTCCTTTCCGGTCATGTCAACCGCAGCACCGGCAGCTCCAGCAGCTTCGCCAGAGCCAGCAGTTCGGCCACGTAGTCGCCATAGGTCAGCGCGATGTGGTGGTCCAGCCCTGCGTCCATGATCGTCGCCAGCACATCGGCGGCCGGCCGGTCGAAGCGCAGCACGCCAGAGGTGCCGGTGAAGCTCAGCGGCGCCCGCAGCATCTCGCCCGCGCCGATGACCAGGGTAAAGCCGCCCTTTGCTTCCGTGAGGCGCGCAATCGTGACGCGCCCCGGCTTCAGCGGGAATTCCATCAGCAGCGGCAGCTTGCGGTTGGAGTGGATTGTGCCGCGCGGCTGGAATTCGGGATCAGCCATCGCGAGGGGCGCCTGCCCGCAGTGCCAGACCACCGCGTTGTCCTGTTCGAGATCAAAGCCGACCACATCGGTGCCGAACGCTTGCGCGCCGCTCAGCCATTGCAGGATCAACTGCGTGATCGTGCCGTTGACATCCGCCTCGCAGGAGCAGGGCGTCAGCTCGTCGCTCAGCAGCGACATGGCGCCGCACGCCGCACAGCCCAACTCGGTGAAGAACTCCGGCCAGCAGCGGATCGCCATGCCCTGGAGATCGTCGTCCTGCGCCAGGCGCTTGAGCGTCAGATACGCGGCCAGCGTGCCGCGCAGCGCGGGCTGATCGAGCGCGTCCAGCCCCGCCACGCGGTCTTTGAGTTGGCTGAGCGTGTCTGCGATCTCGCCGGGGGCCGCCGATCGCACGCCCGCGAAGACTTCGGCCAGCTCCTTGCGCACGACCTGGCTGCCAAGCCGGGCCGCGATGGCCGCCGCGTCATACGAACACGGATCGAAGCCCACCGGGTGATCGCCGATCCGGCCGATCCGGGCGGCGCGTAGCAGCCGTTTCACCCGGCCCGCGCGGGCTAGAGTCAGGAGCGACCTGAGCGCGGCCGCGTCGTCCGGCTGGGCGTAGACCCACTCGTACTTCAGGCCCGCGCGCGCGAGGCCGTGGCCGGCCAGGTTGATGCCGCAGAACGAGTTCAGCCGCAACCGGCCGCCCGTGCGTTCCTCGGGCACGGCCCACAGGAGCAGCGGCGCGTCCCCGGACTGCGCCAGGTTGACGACGACGGTGCTGTCGGCAAAGCTGGCCTGGAACGCCAACAGCAGGTCGAGCGGTTGACCGACCAGCATGGCGATGGCGGACTGGGCGGCCGCCGCGTCCATCATCAGCGCCTCGGGGCCGATGATCTGACAACCGGCGCCGGCGAGCTGGTTGCGCACGCGCGTGGTCATTTCGGCGGCCAGCGCCGTGTCGAAGGTCGGCCGGGCGATGGGAACGAAACCGATGGTGAGCGGTGTAGTCAAAGAAGGTCACTCCTGCCGATAGAAGAATTGATCCAACGCCAACGCGGCCGCGCCGACCACGCCCACATTGCGGCCAAACTCGGTGACGCGCAGCGCCACGGCGTTGCCCAGCCCCGCAAATGCGCGGCGGCGCATCGCCTCTTCGCTGGGCGCCAGCAGCAGGTCGTGCCCCGCCGCGAACAGCCCCCCCAGGATGATCATGTCGGGGTTGATCAGGTTGACCAGGTTCGCCAGCGCGGTGCCGAGGTAGTAGGCGCGCTCGTTGAGCATGGCGATCGTGTCGCGATCCCCCGCGCGCGCGGCCGCAAAGACCCGCTCGATGAGCGATGGCTCCGACTCGTCGGCCAGCCGGGCGGCCAGGATCGAGTCGGGCGCCCGCGCGGCCAGCACCTGGGCCTGGCGCACGAACTCATGCTCCGAGATCAACGTCTCCAGACAGCCGGTGTTGCCGCAGCGGCAGGGCGCGCCGCCGGCGGGGATCATGGTCGTGTGGCCGATCTCGCCGGCGCCGGCCCGGCTGCCGCGGTAGACCTCGCCGCCCACCACGAACCCGGCGCCGACGCCGACCCGGCTGTAGACGAATGCCAGCGTGTTGACCCCCCGGCCCGCGCCGAACATGGCTTCGGCGAACGCCATTGCGCGCACATTGTTATCCACGAAGACCGGCAGCTTCAGCCGCTGCGTGAAGAACTCGCGCATCGGCACGTTGCGCCACCCCAAGTTGGGGGCCAGGACATTGCTGCCCGTTTCCGGGTCCACCAGCCCCGACGCGCCGACGCCCAGACCCACGAGGGCGGCCCGATTGATCGGCGCCTCGACGATGGCTTCTGATGCCAGGCAGGCGGCCTGCTCGAGCAGGTCGGCCGGCGCGATATCGGTCGGGTGCGACAGAATCCGGTAGCTGTACAACTGGCCGAAGAGGTCGGTCACGCCGGCGCGGATGGTGTCCACCCCGAAGTGGATGCCGGCCGCGTAGCGTGCAGTCGGCACGATGCTGACGAGGGTGGGGGGGCGGCCGGCGCTGGCGCGGCCGTTGCCTTCACGCGGCTCGGCGGCCCCTTCTTTGCCGGTCTCGGCGACGATCCCCTGCTCCAGCAGCGCCGTGATCAGATTCGTGATGGTGGTGGTCGAGAGGCCAGTGAGTTGAGCAAGATGAACGCGCGCGGTCGGCCCCTGGCGCAGCAGCGTTAGCAGCACCGCGCGCAAGTTGTGCGCCTTGATGTTGCCGATGCCGCGCCCGATGAGTGGAGGCCGTGGGCTGATCTCTTGCCGCATCATCGCTTACCGAATTCCAGTTTGGGAATTTATTCTTCAAGAGACGAAATAAACTAAGGGAATTATCGCGCAGCTTTCGCCGGTTGTCAAGTCCCCGAACCGCTTTTTGCGTAATTTTCACGAACATTAATTTTACGCAGGGACTAATTGGCGCGGATGCTGAATTGGAATTGCCAGGTTGACAGCCGGCGGCTTGCCGGATATACTCCACGCACCGTAAGCGCCAGCCGATATCTGCCCGTGGAGGGTTGCACATGGTTTCAGCTCTGGGATCTGCGCCGGAGCCTGCGCCGTACGCGGCGTGCTCAAAGTTGTGGATTTACACGAACTACGATTGCAATCTCAGTTGCAGCTATTGCTGCGCGAACTCGCATCCGGCGGCCGCCCGGCGTGCGCTGGGGCTGGGCGATGTGCGGCGGCTCGTGGATGAAGCGGTCGAGCTGGGCTTCTCCCACGTCTACTTCACCGGCGGCGAGCCGTTTCTGCTGGATGAAATCTACGAGATGTTGGCCTATGCTTCAGCGCGGCTGACGACCAGCGTATTGACCAATGCCATGCTGTTGCACGGCCCCCGGCTGGCGCGGCTGGCCGCGATCGCCAACGACCGGCTGCGCATCCAGGTGAGCCTCGATGGTGCGACGGCCGCCGATCATGACGCGTATCGTGGCCGCGGCTCGTGGGCCAGGACGATCGCGGGGATTCGGGCGCTCAAGGCGGCCGGCCTGCACGTGTGTCTGAGCACCACAGAGACGCCGGCCAATGCCCCGCGCCTGGGCGCGATCCGCGAGCTGCGGCGTGAACTGGGCGTCGCGGAGGCGGATCATTTCGTCCGGCCCCTGGCTCAGCGCGGTTTTTCGCACGCCGGGCTGGAAGTCACCATGCTCACCATCGCGCCGGAAGTGACGGCCAGCGTGGATGGTATCTTCTGGCATCCGCTTTCCACCGATCCTGATATGCAGGTGAGCAAGGAACTCTTCCCGCTGGCCGGCGCGGTGGCCCGCATCAACCAACAAGTGGAGACCATCCAACGCACCGGCGTCGCGCCGCCACTGGTCTTCCGGTGAGGCTGATCCATCGGCTTCCGTTGGAAGCCACACGGAGTCAAAATCGAGTTGTGAGGCGCGGTCAGTGGTCGAAGCGGAAGAGCTCGACCAGCCGCTCGCCGGCGATGATGTTGGCCGCGCGGGCGGCGGCCGGCGGCGGTGAGGCAACCGGCGTCAGGCGTGCGGCGCGATCCCCGCGGGGCGCGCCGGGCTGGCTGACCCCCACCAGCACGCCGCGGTCGCGGCCGATCGCCAGGATCGGCGTCTCGACGCGGATGATCTCGCCGGGCCGCCAGGTCCGTGTCGGATACCAGGAGAGGGCGGCAGTTCCTGCATCATACTGGCCGACGATGGCCCCATCCGTCCGCGTGAAGAAGAACGCCAGATCGTAGTCGGCGTCGAGCGAGCGCAGCGCGCGCCAATAGGTCGCCACCGTCGCCGGAAGCTGGCCGGCCGTCACCACGTTGTGTACGTCGTAGTCATACCCCACAAGCTCCAACGCATCGTCGAACTGAACCCCAGTCTCGAAGCGCGGCGGGTGCGGCGCGCGGGCGAAGGTCACGAACGCGGCCCACGTCGCGTCGCGCAGGCCGGGTGGTGCGCCGCGGCGCAGCAGCAGATAGCCGCCCTGCGCCTTCACCACGCCGTATTCCCCCCGTTCTAGCAGGAATTGAATCTCCGAGTTCAGTGTCGCCACGTCCACCGGGAAGGAGGGGCTGGTCACGTCCAGCAGGATGTACTCTGCGTCGTTCACCGCGGGGAAGAGATAGGCCTGCCGGCGGTGCGCGATGTGGGGGTAGAGATTGGCCTGCGCCGAGATGGACGCATCGGCCGGGATCAGCCCGATGATCGCGTGGCCGATCCGCTGATGCGCGGTGACGCGGGGCGGTTGGTAGCTGCGCGCAAACGGCATCTGCCCGATCTGCCATTGGTGGGCCAGGCTGCTTGCCAGCACCCAGCCCGCCAGCCCGATCGCGACATGCCGGAACAAGAGCGGCGTGCGGCGCGCCGTTTGGTACGCGATGAACTCCGCGCCGTAGATCGCCGAGACGATCACGAACGGGATGAGCGACGCCGAGTAGTGCGCGCCCTCTGAGTAGGTCCAGTCCCAATTGCTGAAGATGTTGATCGCCAGGATCGGCGCGCCGACCGCCAGCGTGACCGGGCTGAAGAGCGACAAGAAGCCGCCGGTCGCGGCCAGCCCCGACAAATACGTCAGTACCTCCCCCCGCGTCAGCCAGGCCAGCACCAGCCGGGGATCACGCAGCGCGTTGCGGATCGTCTCCTCGATGGTCGGCCCGAAGATCGCCATCCGCGCCAGGAAGGGGGAAGCGGGCAGGCCGTTGAAGTGCGGCTGGATCACGCGCGTGGCAACCAGGAACCAGCCCAGCCCCAGCAGCGCCGTGAGCGCGCCCAACCGTCGTTCACCGCGTAAAGCGAAGATGTACACGCCCAACATGAAGACCAACACCGGCATATCTTCCTTGGCGCTCAGCGCGATGACCACCAGCGTCAGGAACGCGCACGGCCGCTGTTCTTCCAGGAAGTAAAACGCAAAGAGAAAGAGGGCGGCGGTCAGCGAGACAGCGTGAAAATCGGAGAGCACCGCGCCGTTGAGCGCGGGCGCCAGCAGATAGGCCGCCGCGAACGCCAGCCCCGCAAAGCCGCTCGCCAGCCGCCGCCGCGCCAGCCAAAACGCCGGCAGCGCGCCCAGCGCAATCCCGATCACCTGCAACACCAACAGCGTCACCGGGCTGGCGTAAATCAAGTACAAGAGCGAAATCGGCGCCAGCAGCAGTTCGACGTGGTAGCCCAGCAGGTTGTCGGTGCGCTTGAACTGCTCCAGCGGCAGATCAATCGGCGCGTTCTGATAGGTCGAGAACTCGAATGGCCGGCCATGCAGCGTGTTCCAGACCACCTGGGTCGTGTAGCCCAAATCCATCGCGCTGGAGCGGAACATCATATGCCGGGTGATGGCGAGCCAGGAAAAGTAGACGGTGAAGAGAAGGATGAAGATCGCGCAAAAGGCAAACGGCAAATTACTAATGAGCGAACGACGAACGACGAATGAACGAATGCCAGAGACGAGATTTGCCGATTTGCTATTTGCCATTTGCTGATTCGCCGATTCACTCACCGCGCAAACCTCAATTCTCGCAGCGCCGAGACGGGGTCGGGCCGGGCGGGATCGTCCTGGAAGACCTTCACGAAGAAGCCATAGCCGCGGCCCAGGTCATCGAATTGCAGGTCGTAGGCGTTGCCGTTGCGCAGCGGCCGGCTCCACGAGATGGTCCAGACGCCATCGTGCCAGCCGCCGGTCGCCGGCAGCGCGGGCGCGGCGCCGGGCGGGATCGTTTCCGCGTGGATGTATGCCAGATCGCCGTTTCCCGTCACGTGTGCGGTGTGGCAGGCGACCTCGCACGCGGGCGGCGGTTGACCGGCGACCGCTGGGATGCGCCAGTGCCACGTCAGCCGGGTGTAGGTCGCATCCGCCGGGCCGGCCGGCGCGTCTCCCGGCCAGCGCGCCTGCAGGAAGAGGGTGTCGGCGGTGTGGAGCGCCCGCAACTCCACATCGAGCGCGTGCGCCGAGCCGTGGCTGCCCCACGTCAGCGCGGCGACCAGCGGTTGCGCCTGCGCCCAGGCGGGATCGAGCGCGACGCCGCTGATCGGCGCAACACTCACCCGCTGCGCGACCAACGGCGCGTCCGCGGCGGACGCGCCCCCGGGTTGCCCGGCCACTTGCGGCGGCACGGGTACGCATCCCGCCAGCAAGAACAACCCAACCAACGCCACGCGCCACGCGTGCGCCGAACACATTCGGCGTCTGACATGCCAAATCTGTCGAACCAGATCCTTCATCCGCCCACCGCTCACGCGTCACGCACTACGCAATCCGCACTACGCAATACGCAATACGCTCTATCGCACCGTATACGTCACCGGCAGCACCCCGCTCGTGTTGCACTCATGATCTACCGCGAAGAAATACCACGTGTGCGTCCCGGCCGGCAGATTCGGGAGCTGCGCCGCGAATTGATATTGATTCCCGCCGGCCGCGTTGAGCACGTAGGCGACGCCCAAGGCCGGGTTCAGCGCAAAGAGCTGATCCTCGGCCAGGTTCCCCGCGCCCTGTGGATCGGTGGCCTGCATGATGAAGGTGACGTTCGCGTTGCCCGCGCCGCTGGCCGGGGTGATGCTGGCGCCCGCCACGACCGGCGCGACCCCGCCGCTGCTCAGGCCGGGGAGCGCAATCGTGGCATTGGCCGTCGCGCCCGATGCCAGGTTGACGTGTACCTCGTGATAGACCCGGCCCGCGGCGTAAGCCTTCACCTGGAGCGCGGGCACCGCCGCCGCGTTCGGGATCGTTGCGCGGCCCGCGGCGTCGGTCTGCACCCCCACCGGGTTGCGCGCGGTCAACACCGTCACGAACGCGTTCGGGATCGGCTGGCCGGCGGGGTTGGTGACGCGGACGTTGACTGTGCCCACCAGCCCGGCATCGCGCACCGCCTGGGTGGCCCACGGCCACGCCTCGATGCGCGAGAGCCGCGCCATCTCCGCGGCTTTGGGCCACGCGGCCGCGTATGCGCCTTGCCCCGCCGCCTGGTTCGCCTGATCGGTGATCCCTTGCACAGCGGCCAACGCCTGGCGGAGCGCCGCCTTGACCGCTTCGTTCGTCACCTCGCCGAGCGCCTGATTGCCCTGGGCCAACGCCTGGCCGCCCAACCCGGCCGCCTCGCCTGCATACTGCTTGAGCAACCCCAACCGGCCCGCTTCATCCTGGGCCTGCCGCGCGGGCAGATCCTTGGCGAAATCGGACTTGACCTTCAGATCGTTCACGCTCTGCCAGAAGGCGGTCAGCGCGCCGGTCGGATAGTTCGGCGGCGGGATTCGCGTCGGCGCAGATGGGGGTGGCGCGGCCGGCGCGCCCGCGGCCGGCTTAGGCGTCGCGGTCGGCGGCTCGGCGGTCGGTGTGGGCGGCTTGATGCTTTGCAGCCAGGCATGAATGTGTCGCACCTGGGCGTCGCTCACCTCGGCGGGCGTGAACGCGGGCATCGGATCGGCGCCCGCGCGCACCTGGAGCAACACCTGCTCGAAGGTCAGGCCGGTGCCGGCCAGTTGCGGGCCGCTCTTGCCTTCGGCGTTCGGCCCGTGGCAGCGGGCGCAGCGCAGCGTGGGCCAAATCTTCGCGCCCTCGGTCGGATCGCCCTTCACCGGGACTGTCGTGGCAGTGGGCAGCACGGGGCTGGGCGGCACGGCGGTCGGTGTCGCGGTGGGCGGCCGCGGACTGGCGGTCGCGGTGGACGGCACGGGGCTGAAGGTTGCGGTCGGCGGCACGGTGGTGGCCGTTGGGGCAGCGGCGACGACCGCCGTGGGCGGCGGCTCCGTCGGGACGATCGTGGGCGCGGCGGATGTGCAGCCCGCCACAGCGAGCAGCAGGATGATTCCCAAAGCCAACAACACTGATTTCTTCATGCGCGATCCTCACTCACACTCATTTGACCATCGTTGCCACTCTGGAGTATACTCATTTTGCCCCGCTTGTGGAAACGCCAGCCCAGCGGCGCAGATAATCCAATCTAGTTTACTCCTCTTGGGTGCTCATGCAGCAAGCTATCACACTATTCGAAGCGCCTGCCGACCCAAATGCGCCGGCGCCTATCGCCGCGCCGGCCTTGCCCGAGCAGCTTTATCTGCCCGATGCCTATCGCCTGCCCGACGGGGTGGCGCGCGGGCCGGTCATGCCCACCGCGCCGGCCGTGGTCTTCATCGAAGTGACCAATCGCTGCAACCTGCGCTGCGAGACGTGCCCGCGCACCTATTTCACTCGCGAGCCGCTCAAATCGCTCACCTACGATGAGTTCGTCCAGATCGCCGAGCAATTCCCCGCCATGCGCCGCTGCACGCTGCACGGCATCGGCGAGCCACTGCTCAACCGCGAGCTGCCGCAGATGATCTTGTATCTCAAGGACCGCGGGATCGAGACGCTCTTCAACTCGAATGGCGCGCTCTTGACCCCGGCCTGGCAAGAGGCGCTGGTGCGCAGCGGCCTCGATGAGTTCCGCTGCTCGATTGACGGCGCGCGGCCGGAAACCTATGCGCGCATCCGCGGGGCCGATCTGCTCCACAGGGTGGTCGCCGGGCTGGCGGGATTGATCGAGACCCAGGCCCGGCTGGGATCAGCCACCCCGCGGGTCTCGATCTGGTGCGTGGCGACGCGCGCGAACCTGGGCGAGTTGCCCGACCTGGTGCGGCTGGCCAGCCGGCTGGGCGTGCCCGAGGTCTACTTGCAGCGCATGACCTTCTTCGCCAGCGAGCCGGATCAGCAGTACGGCATGGCGCGGGAAGAGTTGGCGATCTTCGATACCGCGCTGGCGCAGCAGGAGGCGATTATCGCGGAGTGCGAGGCGTTGAGCGCCGAGGTCGGCGTGGCGTTCCGGGCATCGGGCGGCCGGGATGGCCGCGGCAGCCTGGCCGCGCAGCGCCCAGCCGACGCCGCGCCCTGGCGCGCCTGTCTGCGGCCGTGGACCACCGCCTACATCACCGCCAACGGCAACTGTCTGCCGTGCTGCATCTCACCCTTCACCACCAGCGACTACGATAGCTTGATCCTGGGCAATCTGTTCGAGCGCCCCTTCGCCGAAATCTGGAACGATGCGCTTTATGGGCAGTTCCGATCAGCGCTGCTCACGACCCAGCCGCACAAGGCGTGCGCCAACTGCGGGGTCGCCTGGAGTTTGTGATGTCGCATAGCAACGCCTGGTCGAACCCGTCGGCCATCAGCGCCGAGGACGCCGCCCGGATGGCCGCGTTCCTGGAGGATCGGGCGCACTGTCCGGATCAAGTTCAGGTCAACACCGCCGTGAGGGACGTGCTGGCGCTGCGGCCCGGCGAGCGGCTGCTGGAGGTGGGTTGCGGCAGCGGCGCGCTCTGCCGGCTGATGGCCCCGGCGCTCCACCCCGGCGGCGAGATCATCGGGCTGGACGTCGCCCCCGACATGATCGCCGCCGCTCGGCGCTATGCCGCCGATCTTCCCCCCTCGCCCGCGCAGGGAGAGGGGCTGGGGGAGAGGGTTGCGCTGCGCTTCGAGATCGGCCCGGCCGAGGCGCTGCCCTATCCCGGCGGCGCGTTCGATGTCGCGTTCGCGGCCCGGCTACTGCTGCACGTGGCTGATCCGCTGGCCGTCGTGCGGGAGATGGCGCGCGTCGTGCG
>Ga0247840_10008689_pt1 | contig 13497 bp, 8 predicted proteins | sample LaCruzMarch2015__FD_192404 | JGI IMG/M metagenome (GOLD analysis project Ga0247840, IMG submission 192404) | Freshwater microbial communities from meromictic Lake La Cruz, Castile-La Mancha, Spain - LaCruzMarch2015_17m | ecosystem: Environmental > Aquatic > Freshwater > Lake | place: Spain...
AGTGCCATTACAATAAATCCCGCACCACCAATCCACTGCGCAAACGAGCGATAAAATAACACCGTTTTACCCACCGAAGGTTCGTGTACAGCCATTGTAAGTCCGGTAGTGGTATAAGCACTCATACTTTCGAACAAACAATGTAGCGGATTTCGAAAATACAACAAACTGGATGTGTAATCGAAGCCAGCCGGAATAAACGATTCCATAACTACTTGTGGCGTAATATACGATATAATAAACAACGGCAATCCACCCATCATAGTCATTAACAGCCATCCCAAAGCAGCAATTATATAACCATGTTTGTACTGTGGTTCAATAGCGTTGCGAAATAAAAAATATATTCCTTTACCTAAACCGAAGGTTAATACAGCAGCCATCAAAAAACCAAGCGTAGAGTACCATTCGCCATAAATCAACCCAACAATTACCGGAACAAACAAAATAAATCCCAACAACGAAATTAAGTTTCCAATTTCTTTTAAAACAATTTGATAAGCCTTCGTTTTCATACATTTATCGTCAAAAAAACAATTCTTTTTTTACTTAAAAATCATGTTGCAAATGTATGCCCGAAAGTATAAAGATTTTATAAAGATATGCCTTATATGTATAAAGATTACATTTACACTGTTCAATATTAAAACGGATTATTGCCAATAATTACACCGCAACTCAGTCCATAGTTTTAAAATAATCACTACCTTTGTATAAAATTTGACTTTCCACACAACATGCGCATTGACTCCCTCAGTATACTGAATTACAAAAATATTCGTGAAGCCGAACTTACTTTTTCACCAAAAATAAATTGTTTTATTGGCGATAATGGTATGGGTAAAACGAATATCTTAGATGCGCTCTATTTTCTGTCGTTTTGCAAAAGTTTTTCAAATCCGATTGACTCGCAAAACATGGAGCACGAAGCTGATTTTTTTATGCTCAATGGCAAATATACTGTAAATGATACCGTTGAAGAAATTTACTGCGGTATGAAACGCAAGCAAAAGAAGCAATTCAAACGCAATAAAAAAGAATACGAGCGCTTGTCCGACCATATCGGACTTTTACCCCTTGTTATTGTATCACCCGATGACGCTATACTCATTTCCGAAGGCAGCGACGAGCGTCGTAAGTTTATGGATGGCGTTATATCGCAATTCAACCACACTTATTTACAACAACTGATACAATATAATAATGCACTTCGCCAACGCAATGCCTTGCTAAAAGTGGAGCAGAAAGTCGATGTATCGCTTTTCGAAATTTGGGAAGAACAAATGGTACTTTACGGAACCTATATTTTTGAACAACGAAAAGCTTTTTTGGCTGAATTTGTTCCCATTTTCAGGGATATTTATCACCGCATTTCGGGCGGACACGAAGCTATAGACTTATTGTATCAATCGCAATACGAAAATGCCAACATAAAAGAACGGATGGTTCAAACCCGCGAACGCGATTTGATTCTGGGATATTCCACACAAGGCATACATAAAGACGAACTCGAAATGCACCTCGATGGATTTCCTATTAAACGGGTTGGTTCGCAGGGTCAAAACAAAACTTATTTGGTTTCGCTGAAATTAGCACAGCATTTCTTTTTGCAACGTGCACATAAATTTCCACCTATACTCCTACTCGACGATATTTTTGATAAACTCGATTCAAAACGTGTTGAACGAATTCTTCAATTGGTATCGGGCGAAAACTTTGGACAAATATTTATTACCGACACCAATCGTGAGCACTTGGATAGCATTTTGTCAGAATTACACAACGACACCCACATTTTCACTGTCGTAGATGGCATTTTCTTGCCATAACACTTACATTTTGATTTTCTATTTAACACTTTCCTGATTTGTAATCGTTTCATATAATTTTCATCACTCTGAATTATTTTGTATACTCAAAAAATATTTTGGGAAATATTTTCTCATTTTAAAAATTATATACAACTGAAAATCAATATAATATAAATATTTTTGGAAAACTTTTTAAATTACCAAAAAATAAATGTTGAAAAAACAGTTGTGTATTCAATAAATTTTGATTAAAATTGCATCCGCTTTCAGAAATAAAATCCAAAATTATAAATCACTCATATTAATCTTTTTAAGAAATATTAAAACCGTGAACACCCGTACTTATTCACAAGAAGAAATTAAACAAGCCTCGTTCGAATTTTTCAAAGGCGACGATTTGGCAGCAAGAGTCTGGTCAAATAAATATGCATTGAAGGATTCTTATGGAAATGTTTATGAATTGACACCGGACGATATGCATCGTCGTTTAGCCCGCGAAATTGCCCGAATCGAAGGAAATTATCCAAATCCACTTACAGAGGATGAACTTTTTGAATTGTTTCGCAATTTCAAATACATTGTTCCGCAAGGAAGCCCTATGACCGGCATTGGCAACGAACATCAGGTTGCATCTCTCTCAAACTGCTTTGTAATTGGTTTCGATGGTGATTCCGACTCCTATGGTGCTATCATCAAAATCGACGAAGAGCAAGTACAATTAATGAAACGCCGTGGTGGTGTAGGACACGATTTGTCGCACATTCGCCCAAAAGGTTCGCCCGTCAAAAATTCAGCACTTACTTCTACGGGAATAGTGCCATTTATGGAACGCTACTCCAACTCCACCCGCGAAGTGGCACAAGATGGCCGCCGTGGTGCATTGATGTTGAGCGTATCCATCAAACATCCTGATTCAGAAACTTTTATCGATGCCAAAATGGAATCGGGAAAAGTAACAGGTGCTAATGTTTCGGTTAAAATAGACGATGATTTTATGAAGGCTGTTATGACAAATCAGCCTTACAAACAACAATACCCAACAGGTTCGGACAATCCCTGGTTTGTAAAAGAAGTAGATGCCAGCACAATTTGGAAAAAAATTGTGCACAATGCATGGCAATCGGCTGAACCGGGAATTCTTTTTTGGGATACAATTATTCGCGAATCGGTACCGGATTGCTATGCCGACTTAGGCTACAAAACCGTATCGACAAATCCTTGCGGCGAAATTCCACTTTGTCCGTACGATAGTTGTCGTTTGTTGGCCATCAACATGTATTCGTACGTACAAAATCCGTTTACAAAAGAGGCTTATTTCGATTTCGATTTGTTTTCAAAACATGTAGTATTGGCACAACGTATCATGGACGATATTATCGACCTTGAAATGGAAAAAATTGATGCTATTATTAAAAAAATTGATTCTGACCCTGAAGATGATGATATAAAATTAACCGAATATCATCTTTGGGAAAAGATAAAAACAAAAACAACTCAAGGTCGACGTACAGGTGTTGGAACAACAGGAGAAGGCGATATGCTGGCTGCACTTGGTTTCCGATATGGTACTGACGATGCCACCGATTTTTCAGAAAAAGTACACAAAGCAGTTGCATTGGCAGCCTATCGCTCGTCGGTAATTATGGCTAAAGAACGTGGATCATTTACTGTTTACGAAGCAAAACGCGAAGAAAACAATCCATTTATTCAACGTTTACGTGAAGCTGACCCTGAGCTTTATAAAGATATGGTAAAATATGGTCGACGCAACATTGCATGCCTTACCATTGCTCCTACCGGCACAACCAGCATTATGACGCAAACAACTTCGGGTATTGAACCGGTATTTATGCCTGTATATACGCGACGTCGCAAAGTAAATCCAAACGATAAAAATGTTCGTGTTGATTTTATCGACGAAAATGGTGATTCGTGGGAAGAATATGTAGTATTCCACCATAAGTTTGTAACATGGATGGAAGCCAACGGGCATCCTACAGCCAAACACTATACACAAGATGAGGTTGAAAAACTAATTGAGGAATCGCCTTATTACAAAGCCACTGCCAACGATGTTGACTGGTTGAAAAAGGTGCAAATGCAGGGAAAAATTCAAAAATGGGTTGACCATTCAATAAGTGTAACAATAAACTTACCAAGCAATGTTGACGAAGAATTAGTAGGAAAACTTTACGAAGAAGCTTGGCGCGCTGGATGTAAAGGTGTTACCGTATATCGCGATGGCTCTCGGTCGGGTGTTTTGATTGCTACAACAGAGAAAAAAGAAGATGGAAAAACACTTTGTTTCCCTTACGACGAGGAACATTTTATTCGTCCTAAAGAATTGGATTGCGACGTAGTGCGTTTCCAAAATGCTAAAGATAAATGGATTGCTTTTGTTGGATTAAAAAGTGGAAAACCATACGAAATTTTTACCGGTTTGGCCGACGACGAAGAAGGAATTCTACTTCCAAAAACAGTTACCGAAGGTAAGATTATCAAAACGGTTGACGAAAACGGACAAAAACGTTACGACTTCCAATTCCAGAACAAACGTGGTTACAAAACTACTGTGGAAGGATTGTCGCACAAATTTGATAAAGAATACTGGAACTACGCGAAACTCATTTCAGGCGTATTGCGTTACGGAATGCCAATAGATCAGGTAATTAAAATCGTTTCCGGATTGCAATTGGATAGCGAATCTATCAATACATGGAAAGTTGGTGTGGAACGTGCTTTGAAGAAATATATTCCGGATGGCACTCAAATTGCCGGACAGGAATGTCCAAATTGCGGACACAAAGCATTAATCTACCAAGAAGGCTGCTTAACCTGCAAAAACTGCGGTTATTCGAAATGTGGATAATTGTAAACATTCAAAATCAATAATAAAATACCCCGAAAGTAAAATTTACTTTCGGGGTATTTTATTATTGAGATATAAAGTAAACCTAACAAGTATAGTAATTTGTTAGGTTTGTAGAATTATTTAGAACAAGCTCCATGCAACGGTTAAACCTGCCATTACAATTGAAACCATGCTCATCAATTTGATAAGGATATTCAACGAAGGCCCTGAAGTATCTTTGAAAGGATCGCCAACAGTGTCACCAGTTACAGCAGCTTTGTGAGCATCCGAACCTTTACCTCCAAAGTTTCCTTCTTCGATGTATTTTTTAGCATTATCCCATGCGCCACCTGAGTTAGCCATAAATACAGCCAAAATAAACCCGGTAGAAACACCGCCTAATAATAAGCCCATAACACCAGCTACACCAAAAAGAACACCTGTTATTACTGGAATAATAATGGCAAGAAGCGATGGCAATAGCATTTCTTTTTGTGCACCTTTAGTCGAAATTTCAACACAACGAGCATAATCTGGCTCACCTGTTCCTTCGAGTATTCCTTTGATTTCGCGGAACTGACGACGAACTTCTTCAACCATGCTTTGAGCAGCACGACCTACGGCATTCATTGTTAATCCACTAAATAAGAATGCAGCCATCGAACCGATAAATGCACCTACCAATACCATTGGGTTCATTAAGTCCACTTTAAAGTATTGCATCATTTGTGGTATAGTAGCTTGATGAATATCAACACCAACAGTTTCAAGAAAAAGTTGTGCTTTTTCAGGAACACGAGCTAAGGCAATTTTAATTTCTTCCATGTACGAAGCCATCAGAGCCAAAGCAGTTAAAGCAGCCGATCCAATAGCAAAACCTTTACCAGTAGCAGCAGTAGTATTACCCAAGGTATCCAATGCATCGGTACGTTTGCGAACTTCAGCACCTAAGCCACTCATTTCGGCATTTCCACCTGCATTATCGGCAATTGGTCCGTAAGCATCTGTTGCTAAAGTGATACCAAGAGTTGACAACATACCTACAGCGGCGATAGCAATACCATATAATCCCATACTGATATTATTCATATCGAAACCGGCAGCAAAAAGGAATGCTAAAATAATGGAAGCCCCAACAATAAGAACCGGAAAAGCAGTTGAAATCATACCGGTACCAATACCCGAAATAATAACGGTAGCTGGACCTGTTTTTGTTGATTCAGCAATGTTCTGTGTTGGTTTGTAAGCCGATGAAGTATAATATTCTGTTACTTTACCAATTCCAATACCACCCACTAAACCAGCCATCATAGCTGCCCATATACCCAAATAATTAGGAATATCAAGATAATAAAGAATACCTAAAGAGAAAATGGCAATCAGAATTGAACTCACATTCACACCACGTCCCAAGGCAGCCAATAATTGTTTTTGTGAAGCACCTTCTTTGGCTTTAACAAGAAAAATACCAACGATTGATAAAATAATACCAACAGCAGCAATAATCATTGGAGCAATAACGCCATTAAACTGAGTTTGAAGTCCCATTCCCGCAAATGCTGTAGCTCCAAGCGCGGCAGTCGAAAGGATAGCACCACAATATGATTCGTACAAATCGGCTCCCATACCAGCCACGTCGCCTACGTTATCACCTACGTTATCGGCAATAGTTGCTGGGTTGCGAGGATCATCTTCCGGAATTCCGGCTTCTACTTTACCTACAAGGTCAGCACCCACATCGGCCGCTTTGGTGAAAATACCACCACCAACACGAGCAAATAAAGCTTGCGTAGAAGCACCCATACCAAAAGTAAGTGTTGTGGTAGTAATAATAATTAGCTTCATGGCAGGATTGGCTTCAATAATTGCATTTGTAGTTGAATCCAATGCACCAATAACGTATTGAAGTGCATAGAACCACACTGAAATATCAAGCAATCCAAGACCTACAACCACTAAACCCATAACAGCTCCCGAACGAAAAGCCAACTGTAGTCCATCGTTCAACGAACGCTGAGCGGCATTTGCAGCACGAGCCGAAGCGTAAGTAGCTGTTTTCATTCCAAAGAAACCAGCTAAACCCGAAAAGAAACCACCTGTAATAAACGCAAATGGCACCCATGGATTTTGGATTTCCAAACCATAAGCCATAATAGCAAAAATTGTAGTTAAAATCACAAACACAATAGCCACCACTTTGTACTGTTGTTTGAGATAAGCCATTGCACCATCACGCACGTGTTTTGCAATTTTTTTCATTGTTTCTGTGCCTTCGCTCTCTTTTAGCATTTGCTTGAAAAAGTAATAAGCGAAGCCCAGTGCGACAATGGACGCAATTGGTACTAAATAAAAAATGTTATTCTCCATACGAATTTAAAAATGAATAAATAGTTAATTAATTGATTTTGTTTATAATTCATTAGACAAAAGTCTATAGTCATTGGTCAAAGATTGAAAGTTGAAGGTTTTTTAACCTCTTACTTTTGTCTTTTGACTTTTGTCTTTTGACTTTTACTTTCTGAGTTTCTAACTTACTAAATGGATATATTCCTTCAAAATTGAAAGTGAATAATCGCCTGCATGTTGATTTACAAAGCCAATGGCTGAAGCATGTGCTTCTTCGTCGGCTGAGTCGGAAATTACCCGCACAACTACCAATGGAACTCCGTAATCGTCGCAAACCTGAGCTACAGCCGCTCCCTCCATTTCGGCACAAACTACCGAAGGTAAATTTTTTATCAATGCATTTTTCATTGCGGTGCTCGAAATAAACAAGTCGCCGCTGGCAATATCGCCGGTAAGTAATTTAGGGTAAAGTATGTTTTGTTCCGTCAAAATTTTACGAAAATCTTTGTCGTTTTTCAAAAAATTATGAACGGCTTTTATCATTATGTCTACATTCTGCTGCGGAACTTCATACGAAGTTTTTCCAGTTAGCGGAATCTCAAATCGCCGCATTAGCGGTCGGGCATCCATATCGTGCTGAAATAATCGTTGCGCAATCACAATATCGCCCACATTCAGGTCTGGCGAAATTGCTCCTGCCACACCAGTGAAAACGATACGGTCTACTTTGAATTCCAAAATCATATTGGTGGCAGTAGTAGCCGCAGCCACTTTTCCCCAGCGCGAAAATACAGCCACTACATCTTGTCCGCAAAGTTTACCCTTGTAGTAAATTCGGCTGCCACACTCCACAATTTCCTTGTCGGTGATAGCTGCAATAATTTTTTCCATTTCTTCGGGCATGGCGCCCATTATTCCTAAAAGCATAATAAAAAGATTACCCCTATCCCCTAAAGGGGAATAAGAGAAGTTAGTTTTGTTATTAAAAGCCCCTACCCCAAAAGAGAAGAAGAGTGATTTTTCTGATAATCCCTTACTTATAATTGGGAATTATGAAGATGGACTTGCATAATTCCCCTTTAGGGGTTAGGGGTTAATATTCTTAATTCGTTGATATAATGTTGGATGCGAATAATGAAAAAACACGTACAACGGATGCGGCATTAAATTGCTTAACGAAGTAGCCGAAAGTTTTTTCAAACCCGAAACCAATTGAGTACCAAAACCAGCGTTAGCGGCATAATTATCAGCTTGATACTCGTATTTGCGCGAAAGTTCGTTGGTTGCAATATCAAGTAACATCGAAATTGGCGAATATAAAATGCCAAAAGCCAATACATTCAAATGGAAATTAGCTGAAGTTCCTCCCAATGCTTGAGCCAGAGCATCGCTTTTGAGAATCAAGCCTAATAGAAAGAAAAGCAATAAAGAAGTAGGCAACGAAACAAGCATATTTTTTAAAGTATGTTTGTGTTTGTAATGCCCAACTTCGTGTGCCAAAACCGCCACAATTTCGCTGTTAGTCATTGTATCCATCAAAGTATCGTAAAGCACAATTCGTTTTTTCGGACCAAATCCAGTGAAATACGCATTGGCTTTTGTAGAACGTTTTGACCCATCGATAACAAAGATATTCTTTAGTTTGAAATCAACTTGCTGAGTAAATTTCTCAATTTCGGCACGTAATTCCCCATCAGGAAGCGGTGTTTGTTTATTGAAAAGTGGAACAATCAATTCCGAGTAAAACAGACTCATAAACAAGCCAAAAACCGCAACTACACTCCACGCAATTAACCAAAAATAATCAGCCGAGGCTTGATATATCGAAATAATGGCATATAAAAGTCCACCTCCAATAATTATTGTTAATAAATATCCTTTCAGTTTATCTAAAATAAAAATTTTTGGCGTAACTTTGTTGAATCCAAAACGTTGTTCGATAACAAAAGTATCATACCACGAAAAAGGAGTGGTTAGCAAGTCATTAGCAAAAAATATTATTCCGAAAAATGCCAATGAGCGTAAAATTTCATGAGTAATTATGGGTTGAAGAGCACTGTCGAGCCATCCAAAAAGGCCAAAAACATACATGGCGAGCGTTATCACAAAACTAAAAGTGGATGTTAACATTCCAAATTTTGTATTGGTGCGAAAATAATCCTGCTGTTTTGTATACTTTTCCGAATCGTAAATATCGGAAAGAATGGAGGGAAGTGGGAGTTTCGAATTTTTAATATTCAAGAGGGCTAGAAACCGCTCGAGGCCAAAGTCGGCAACGAGTATACTAATAATTGCAACAAAAAGGTATTGTGACATATTATAACAATATAGTATCCTGATTTTTTTGAGCACAAATATACATAAAAACTTTTATATATTTGTTCTATATAATTAAAAACTGCACATATTTTTCGCCTTTGTGCTTTCAAATTAACGATATTATTGTGCTAAAATTTTTATTTATAAATAAAACACGACAAATTTGTACGAATAATTTATTAAATATCAATATCCTATGAAATTATACACGGAGGTTTATCTATTTTTGATTCTACTTACATTTACAATTGATTTATTATTGTATAAACAATCAAAAAAAGGTATATTTATAAACTTATTATTCATTTTACTTCCCGGAGTTTTTTTTCTGGGTGGTTTTACATGGGTAAAATTTTTCTATCAACAATTTTCGGCACCTCAGTTACCATTTATCATCTCATGGTTTAACTTGCTGTTTATAGTAATTTATATCCCTAAACTGCTATTGATAGTTGGCAATTTCATTAAACAAAAAACGCAGCTAAAAAAGTCAACTGTTAACAATGTAATTTATATAACTATAGCCCTTTACTTGTTTCTGATATTTTACGGCACTTTTATTAGTACTAATCGTATAGAAGTGAACAAATTAGAGATAAGGTTTCAGAATTTACCGGCCAATTTTGATAATTATACCATTGTACAAATAACTGACATACATTTAGGAAGCCGTCCAAACGACAAACAGTTTTATAAAAATGTAGTAGATAAAATAAACCTCGAAAATCCTGACATAGTAGTATTTACAGGCGACATGGTTAACAATTTTGCGTCCGAAATGGTCGGTTTCGATACTATTTTTTTGCGTATAAAAGCAAAAGATGGTAATTTTGCTGTGTTGGGCAATCACGATTATGGCGACTATACGGTATGGAATTTACCCAAAGAAAAGTCGGAAAATTTAAATCAAATAAAAAAAATGTTTAGCAACTTTGGGTTTCGATTATTGAATAATGAATCAATTATTCTTAAAAGCGGGGCGGATAGTATTGAACTTATAGGTGTTGAAAATTTTAGTAAAAAAGAAAATAAAAGCTATTCAAATTTGCAAAATGCACTCAAAAAGGTTGATAATAAATCATTTAAAATACTTTTAAGTCATAATCCCGAGCATTGGGAACAGGAAATTTTGCCTCAATCAAATATTGATTTAACCCTTTCGGGACATACACATGCAGCACAAATGGGCATGCAACTAAATGGAAAAATATATTCGCCAGCTGCATTTTTGTTCAAACAATATAATGGACTTTATGAAAAGGAAAATCAAAAAATCAATGTTTCACACGGAATCGGATATATTGGATTGCCTTTGCTAATTGGCCTTAACCCCGAAATTACAGTAATTAAACTTAGAAAGAAATAGAATTTCTATTGGTTGAGTCTGCTCCGAAAAGTATTTTTGAACGCAAATTACGCAAAAAAACGCAAATTTAAATAAATTATTGCTGAGTTATATTATTGGAAAACAGACTTCTAATCATTATGTATTATTTGTGAAAATTTGCGTAATTTGCGTTCTACTCTTTTTCGGAGTGGACTCATTGGTTTGAATTTGATGATTTGAAAAAATTTGAAAATTCTATTCAACAACAATTGATGTATATTTACAACTTATTTAAACTCTAATGAAAAAGGACAAGTTTATTACAAGCGCTATCATTTTGCTCCTACTTTTGGGTCTAAATTCTTGTACGAAAAAATCGACAGATGTTATACGAATTGGCATTTTGCAGGGACCAACAGCCATAAGTTTTGTGCATTTAATGGCAAACCCACCTCAAATTGAAGGAAAACGCATTAAATTTATAGTGAAAAGTGACCCGCAGCAAATTCAGGCATTGATGTTGAAAAACGAATTAGAATTTGCTGTGTTGCCTACAGTTATGGCGGCCAATTTATACAATAAAAAACTGAATTACAGCATGGTAGCTTGTCCGGTTTGGGGTACATTGTATATTGTTTCCAATAATGCTGATACTCAGAATATTGGTGATTTAACAGGACAAAACATATCTGTTTTTGGTCAGGGTGCAACTCCGGATGTATTACTGCAACAATTTTTAGAAAAAAATAATATCGACAATGTAAAAATCGACTACAGCTTTACAAACAACAACGATTTATCGATGGCTTTGTTAAACGATCGCGTACAAATTGCGGTAGTATCCGAGCCAATGGTGAGTATGTTACAAAGTAAAAGTACTGACATACATGTAGTTAACAAATTAAATCTGCAAGAGTATTTTCAAAACTCCGATAAGGATATTTTTACTCAAACAGCTTTTGTAGTTCGAAACGAGTTTTCGGTCGAATACCCAACAACCATACACGAAATTTGCGAAGCCTATTCGTCGAGTTGTAATTTTGTAAACGAACAACCCGAAAAAACAGCCAAATTACTTGTTGACTACCAAATAGTTACTAATGAAGCCATTGCTTTGGCATCTTTGCCGTTTTGCAATATCCGTTACGTGGCTTCGTTTGCTATAGAGCAAGAAATAAAGAAATACCTCGAAATTTTTCACGAATTTAATCCTGCAACTATAGGTGGTAAAATGCCTGATCGGAATTTTATTTATCAACCACAGTAGATTATTAGTTACAAGTTTATAGTTACAAATTTATAATTACGAGTTACAAGTTTTAGATTCATGATAAAGAAACACCTACCTACTTTGCTTTCAATTGTTACAATTCTAATTTTGTGGCAGGTTGTGGCTATTTCGGTAGGCTATCCGGCTATTTTTCCTACTCTTGACCTACTTTTTATTGAAAGTTTTCGACTGCTCACAAACAGCACATTTTATGCAGCACTTGGCGCCACTGTTTTTAGAGGTTTTGTGGGTTTTACCTTGTCATTTTTACTTGCATTGTTCGCTGGAGCTGTAGCTGCTCACTATCCGTTTTGGAAAAAATTTCTACATCCAATTATTGTTATAATTCGCTCCGTTCCTGTTATTTCAGTGGTACTTGTTGCATTATTATGGTTCTCGCCAGCTCAATTACCCATTTTTATCGCACTACTCACTATGTTTCCGGTACTTTATCAATCGGTACTAAACGGTTTTGAGCATGTCGACCAACGTTTGGTTGATATGTCGACCGTTTTTGGTTATTCCCGTTGGCAAACTTTTCTCAACATATATCTTCCTTCGGCTAAAATGCTGATTGTGGGTGGAATAAGCACTGCTACTGGTTTTGGATGGCGGGCAATAATTATTGGCGAGGTGTTGGCGCAACCACTACACGGAATAGGTAGCGGCATGAAATTGGCACAGGTTTACCTGAACGTTTCCGAGCTTTTCGCATGGACATTGGTTGCAATTCTTGTTAGTTATTCGTTTGATTTACTGATACATTCTATTTCAAAAATTCGTTTCTCGGTTTTTTTAACTACAAAAAAAATTCATTATTCAAATATTAAAAAAATTGATTCAATAAAAGAAATCATTGTTTCGCAACTAAATAAATCCTTTGGCACGCTTCAAATTTTCGAAACTACAAACTTTCATTTTTCGTCCGAAAAAGTATATTTACTTAAAGCACCTTCCGGCAAAGGAAAAACTACTTTACTTCGCTTATTATCAGGAATTATTAAACCCGATTCGGGAGACATAAAAACCCAAAATTGTTTATCAACTGCTTATTCGTTTCAGGATGGCAGGTTATGTAACTGGCTAACTGTGAAGGAAAATATCCATTTTGCAATATCCACAAAAAAAGTCAAAAACACACTTTCAGAAACAGAAATAAATGAATTTATATCTCAATTGGAACTTGCCGAAATCTTGCAAAAATATCCCAACGAATTGAGCGGTGGACAGCAACAACGCGTGGCATTGGCTCGGGCATTGGTTGCAAATGCCGACCTGCTCCTACTCGACGAACCTTTAAACGGACTTGATACAAGGTTAAAAATCAAGATTAAGCATTTTATAAATAACTATATAATTACACACAAGCCACTTGTAATTTGGGCTACGCACGAAGAAATTCGATTAGCTGATTTAAAAATTGAAGAAGTGACTGAGTTTTAAGAAACACTATATTAATAAACAAAAAAGCGAATCTGAAATTAAATTCGGATTCGCTTTTTTGATATAAAGCAAAATTCAAGTTGTAAATGCAACTTTATTGTTTTTTAAGTTTTTGTTTTAAAAGTATGTA
>Ga0247840_10008692_pt1 | contig 13495 bp, 14 predicted proteins | sample LaCruzMarch2015__FD_192404 | JGI IMG/M metagenome (GOLD analysis project Ga0247840, IMG submission 192404) | Freshwater microbial communities from meromictic Lake La Cruz, Castile-La Mancha, Spain - LaCruzMarch2015_17m | ecosystem: Environmental > Aquatic > Freshwater > Lake | place: Spain...
CGCTTCCGACCCACAGGAGTGTGTTTGCCGCGGTTTTCGCGTCGCCAGCGCACAAGTTTTTCAAAAGTCAGCCGACGGGGCCGATCCTGTCATTTTGTTTTTGCGCCCGCATCATTAAAAACGAAGAGAAGGACGCCGGCAAGGGCGAGGAAGATTCCGGTGAGGATCATTCCATCGTCGAGGCTTCCGGTCCGCTTCACCAGGATCCCGATGAGGGTCGGGCTGCAGAATCCGCCGAGATTGCCGACAGAATTGATCAATGCGATGCCTGCCGCAGCCGCCGCGCCGCTGAGGATGGCGGACGGGAACGACCAGGTGATTGCGATCAGCGAGAGGACCCCGCCGGCTCCGAACGAGATGGCGGCGATGTCGGCGATCGGGCTCTGGAACACCGCGCAAAGAATGAAGCCCGCGCTGCCGATAACAGCCGCGACGATTGCTGGAACCCGGCGCGCGCGGAACCGGTCGGAAATCGTGCTGAAGAGGAACATGAGGATTACGGCAACGGTCCAGGGGATGGCGGTGATGAACCCGATTTGAGCCGGGTTATTCCACCCGAGTTCCTTGATGACCTCGGGCAGCCAGAACGTGATGCCGTAGAGCCCCATCGCCTGGCAGAAGTAGATCGCGCAGAGCTTCCAGACCGCTGTGTTGCGGAGGCCGGACAGCGCGCTTTCCGGAGCCCCCATGCGACGCCTGTCATCTTCCTCTGCACGGAGCGCATCCTCCACGAGCTTTTTCGATCCGGCATCGAGCCAGCGCGCGTCGGCGGGTTTGTCCGGCAGCGCACAGAAGATCCAGACCGCCACCAGAAAGCAAGGGGTTCCCTCAAGAAGGAAAAGCCATTGCCAGTCCGCCATTCCGAGCCAACCGTGCGACGAACTCAGGATGAGTCCCGAAACCGGGCCGCCCAGGATGCCGGTCACGGCGATCGCGGACAGGAAGACCGCCTGGATCCGGGCCCGCATGGCGGATGGATACCACCAGGTCAGGTAAAGGATGATGCCGGGAAAAAATCCGGCTTCCGCCGCCCCGAGCAGAAACCGCAGGGTGTAAAATTGCCAAGGGTGGGAAACGAAGGCGGTGAGCGTCGTGAGCACACCCCACGAAAAGACGATCCGCGCGATCCAGATCCGCGCACCGAAACGGTAGAGGGCGAGGTTGCTCGGAATCTCAAAGAAAAAGTAGCCGACAAAAAACAGGCCTGCCCCAAACCCGTAGGCGGCGGAGTCCATCCCGAGGGTGGCGGACATCGAGAGGTTCGCGAACCCGACATTGACCCGGTCCAGAAAATTGAACAGGAAGCTGACGAACAGGACCGGGAGCACCCGCAGGCTGATGGTTCGATAGACGTCGTTCATGCGATCTCCGGCCTCCGCGGGATGGACTGCGCCGCTCCGGCACGCGTGACGCTGAGCGCAGCGGCACGGCATGCGAGCGAAAGCGCTTCGGCGGGAGAAAGCCCTTCCATGATCGCCGCCAGGCAATAGCCGGTGAAGGTATCCCCGGCCGCGGTGGTATCAACGACGCGGCATGCCGGAGATGCCGCCCTCTCGGTCACTCCGTGCCCGGACCAAATGGCTCCTTCGGCACCGAGCGTCACAATCACATCCATCTGCGGATATATTTCTCCGGGCAGACCGAGCGATTGTTCCCCTCCCCCTCCGAGCGCGGCGGCCTCGGTTTCGTTGACGATCAGGATGTCCACATGCGGCAATGCCAGCGCGGAAATCTCCGCATCCGCCGGCGCCGCGTTGTAGGCGGTTTTCAATCCGGCGGCCTTGGCCATGCGGAGCGCTTCGGGGACGCACGATGTCTCGTTCTGGCAGAGGAACCAATCCCCCGGGCGGGCGGATTCCAGCGCGGCGGCAACCGCATCCGCTGTCGTTGACTGGTTTGCGCCGGCGTGAAGGACGATCGCGTTCTCGCCGCCCGGAACCACCTGGATAATCGCGTGCCCGGTGGCTTCGCCGACTGTCCGGAGACCGGCACAACCTACTGACTCGGCGATCAGAAATTCGCGCAGCCATTCGCCGTCAGGCCCGATGCATCCGATGTGGTGGACGCTTGCCCCGGCCCGCGCGAGGGCGACCGACTGATTGAACCCTTTCCCGCCCGACCCCCTGCTGTAACGCGTCGAGGCGAGGGTTTCGCCCGGCCGCACAAGGTGGGGGACTTGATAAACGTGGTCGATGTTGACCGACCCGAAATTGAAAATCCGACTCATGGCAGCGCCTCCATATCCGGCAGATTGAACGATCGCCCCGCTCCGGTCGAGAACGAAGCCCGACGCTCGTGGCGACAGAATCAATTGAACTGTCTCATAACGAAGTGATGGCGGGAACAAACGGCTCATTGGATAGTGCTTCCAATGATCTTTCCGGATACAAAAAGCTCAGAAGAATGCGGATTGCCCGATCCGTCGATTTGCCGTGTCCGGAAAATCACTCCAGAAATTTTTGAATGCCTGGCGGAAGATCCCAAACAATGCCGTTGTGCCATGCCGTTCGGGTTCGGCCATTTTTGCCAGCATCCGCAGCGGCAATGTTTCGGGGCTCGGGGAGATTTCGAGCGCCTCCAAACCCCCGCGATGGCGGCGCGGCAGGTTGCTGCCTGACGCGGGCGTAACCAGGGAGATCCCTTGGCAGAAGAAGTGCGGTGGCTTATCCGAGCCCGCGCTCAAGTTAGGGCGCATGCCCGAAAGTTGCAACTTCGCGGATCTTCCCAGGGTGCATGGGCGACCCGCCCGTGTGAGGCACAGCACTCCGATGCGATTTCCAGTCTCTAAACGGGGCGTTCCCTTGTGCTCTGCAACTTTCGGGGATGGCGCTCAAGTGCCGCGCCGGATCGGCAGGTGATCGGCGCAGTATTCGTTGCCGTCCGAGGAGACGCGGAACTCGGCATCCGGGTGCGTGTGTTCGGTTGCCCGGCAAACGGCGCATGTGTGAAGGGCGGAATCGGCGGGGAGTTTCGCGGACTCGAAGCGCTGTCGGCGCTCCCGGGTTTTGTGCGAGGCCAGCGTGCCCTTGAAGTAGGCTGGGGCGAAGAAGACCACGTAGTTTCCCAGGCACATGACGACGACCATTTTCTCGGCGAGCGGGCCGAAGAGCACGATGAATGCAGGAAAAACAAGGCTGAATATTGCCACCCACTTGATCTTCACGGGGATGACGAGGAACAGCAGGATTTCCAAATTCGGCGCGAGGGTCGCCACGGCAAGAAAGAGCGAAAGGTTCAGAAAAAGGTTTCCCTCCGACGCGCCGAAGACCAGGGCGGATCCGATGCAGAGGGCCATGCCGAGAAAGTAGTAGGCGTTCAGCCGGAACGTCCCCCACATTCCCTCGAGCAGGTCCCCGAGCCACCAGGTGAACATCAGGTAGAAAATGATCCAGAAAAAACTCTGCGTCGTAGGGAGAAATATCCAGCTCACCAGCCGCCAGACCTCGCCGTGCAGGATCGCCGCGCGGTCGAGTTCGAGGAACCGCGCGTAGCCCGGGCTGAGCGTGACCAGGATGAACACGAGGGCGTTGAGCGCGACGACATACCGGACGAGTCCGGGGATCGCGAACCGGGAGAGGGACCGTTCGAGGCGCTCGATCATCTTAAAAAACGGAATTTAACTACGGATTTCACGGATAAACACGGATAATCAATTTCTTGAAAATGGAGCCCCTCACCCCACATGCGAGCGTTTTTTGCATCAAACATGGCTGTCCCCTTCAGTAACCGTGGCTGTAATCCCCAGTAAATTTGCTCTGCGGAATTTTGGATCATGGGGCTTTGGGCGAGCTTCCGCCGGCGGGCGTTTTTGGAAAGCGGAGGCCCGGCGTTATCGCCAGGAGGGATTTTTGGCTGATCCCTTTGACCCGCAGGAGATCGTTTTCCGATTGGTAGGGGCCATCGGACCTTCCCTCGATGATCCGTTTTGCGGTCACCGCTCCCACTCCCGGGAGGGACATGAGTTCCTCCTGCGATGCCTTGTTGGGATCAATGCCGCCGGCCGGGACGGTATTTTTGTTCAGCGCCTGCGAAATTTCCTGCTCGTCCCGGCGTTCGATCTGGCGGTCTTCGGCGAGCCGGCTCCAGTCGGTCTTCGCCCAGATCCCGCGCCGCGCTGCGGCTGCTGTGAGTTCGAGGTCTTCGAGGTGTTTGCGGTATTCCTGCGCGGTCGTGCCATCGGGCAGACGCCGGGCCACGCCGAACGCCCGCGCGAGCCCCTCGCGGACCAAAACGGAGGCCAAATCCTCCCCGGTCGAGGTCGCCACAAATCCGTAGATGCGTTTGAATTTTGGATCCCCTCGGCCATCGGCGAAATACGTGTGGACCGTGAATGGCTTCGCCAGCAGTTCCCGGGTGCGCTTTCCCGCCGCCTCCCCGAATCCCCGGGCTTGCGCAATCGACTCCGCCGCCACGCCGTCCGCAATGCCAAAGTATCTCCGCTGCTCCTGCAGCCTCCTCGCCTGGTTCTTGTCGTTCACATGCCACTCCATGCAGTCGGCCCCGTAAATCCGGACGGTTTGCTCGCTCCCGTCCGGGAACCTGACGCTGAAACTGTCTCCGTCCGCCCATTCTGTAGGAACAAACTGGCAGCCGGCGACGGATTGGATTTCCTCGTCGGCCATTCCTAGGCGAACGATTGTTAAAACAACCAGGAGCAGAAATATTCGCTTCATCACAACCGCTAATCTGACACGCCTTGCGGCGCGGGCAAGCGCAGAACGCGAAAAGACCGGAGGCTTGCTAATCGGCATTTTCGACCACTACTTACCACTGGGAACGGCTGCTTCAGCTGCCGTTGTAGAAATCCCCTCCGCTCCGCCCGGCATCTGCTTTTTTCGTGGGCAGCTGAATCAGCCCCTTCTTTGCTGCAGGCTGACGATTACACACATTTTCTAAAGCGCCAAAGGCGCATTCATTCCACAGCCCAGTCCGAAGGGCTGGGAATTCAGAAGGCAACGAATCAGCGGCCTGTAAGGACGTGATCGATCCCCGTCGATAATCAGTATAACATCAACGCGCAAAGCATATTGCGCATTAATATGCGATGGGTTATACCGCGTTTTCTCTGGGGTTGGATGGCGTTGCTCCGTCTGCGCCGATTATTATTCGGCGAGCAAAAACAAGTGGGCCGGCACGGTGGCCATCCTTCCATCGAAACGGGCCTCTTTCGAGGACGCGCCCGGCGAAACCCCGGTCAACCTCGCGGTTTTCCGGCCCACGGCTTTTCAATGAGTGCGTAGGCGTTGTGGTTGTGGATGGACTCGAAGTTTTCCGCTTCGACCCGATACCAGGTGATGTTGGGATCCGCCTCGCACTTCACCGCGACATTGCGGACGAGATCCTCGACGAAGACCGGGTTCGCGTAGGCGCGTTCGGTGACGGCTTTTTCATCCGGGCGCTTGAGAAGGCTGAAAAGTTCCGAACTGGACGAGTCTTCGACCAGGCGGATCATGTCTTCGATCCACATCGGCTTGCGGAACCTCACCGCGAACGTGACCTGTCCGCGCTGGTTGTGGGCCCCGGCTTTGCTGATCGCTTTCGAGCACGGGCACAGGGTGGTCACCGGGACGACGACCTGCACCACGAAGTCCATTTTTCCCAGTTCGAGCGTGGCCTGGAATTTTGCCGTGTAATCGATCAGCCCGACAGCACCGGTGACCGGCGCTTTCTTTTCCAGGAAAAACGGAAACTCGAATTCAAGGTGAGCGCAATCGCTTTCGAGCCGCTTCGTGAGCTGCTCGAGGATGTCGCGGATATTGTCCACATGCACGACCGGGCCGTGAGATCCAAGGACTTCGATGAACCGGCTCATGTGCGTGCCCTTGAAATGGTGCGGAAGGTCCACGGTCAGCTGGACGGTCGCGATCGTGCTCTGGATCGCGTGGTCCTTGTCCCGGACTTGAACCGGATACCGCAACGCCTTGACGCCAACCCGGTCGATCGGCAGCTGGCGGGTGTCCGGTTCGCTCTGGGTGTCTTTCATTCGTCCTATATGTTCCTAAATAAACCGCGAGGAAATGAAAAAACGTGCCAAGCGAAGAGAATTTGGTTATTCTCCCCGAATGAACATTTTTGACCTGACAGATGAAATCGCCGTCGTGATCGGCGGAACCGGAGTCCTTGGTGGCGCGCTTGCCGATGGCTTGGCCGCAAGCGGCGCAAAGGTCGTCGTGGCCGGACGCAATGCGGCACGAGGCGGCGAACGGGTTAGCGCCATTTCCAAAGCCGGGGGAACGGCAGCTTTTTTCGAGGCCGACGCCTCATCGAAAAAATCCCTGCAAACCCTGCTCGCCAATGTCCGGAACCGCTTCGGAAACCCGACGGTTCTCGTCAATGCCGCTGGCGGAAACGATCCCAAGGTCACTGTCACCCCGGAGAATTCCTTCGAGAACATCGCCGTCGAGGATTGGAGCGCCAACTTTGACCTCAACCTCGTTGGCGGCGCCCTCCTGCCCTGCCAGGTTTTCGGACCGGCGATGGTCTCGGCTAAAAAAGGTAGCATCATCAACATCGCGAGCGTTTCCGCCCACCTTCCGCTTTCCCGTGTTGTCGCCTACTCCGCAGCGAAGGCCGCCGTGCTCAACCTGACCCAGTTCCTCGCCCGGGAGTGGGCTCCCCATGGCGTGCGCGTCAATTCCCTCACCCCGGGGTTCTTTCCCGCCGAACAAAACCGCAAACTTCTTTTCAACCCGGACGGATCCCCTACTCCCCGCGCCGCTGCGATCCTCTCCCATACCCCCATGGCCCGCTTCGGCTCCGCAGAGGAACTTGCAGGGGCTGCGGTTTTCCTCGCGTCGGCACGCGCCGCCTCTTTTGTGACGGGGATTGACCTGCGCGTGGACGGCGGGTTTTTGTCACAGACGATCTGAGGCGGGTCTGTGTTCCAGGCTTTCCAGCCTGTGCTTGAGCAAGTTCTCAGGCTGGAAAGCCTAGGCCACACTTCAATGCGTCGCCAACTCTTAAGGTTTGGTGTGGACTCCGCTGTTCCACGTGGAACACAGGCGCTCGGGTTGGGTTGTGGCTATTCGCATGTTCCACGTGGAACAGTTTTTGTGTTCCCCTTCACTCGCTCCCCTCATCATCGAAACGGAAGCCTTCCGTGTTTTGCCGTCCCTGGGTGAAGATCGTGTCGGCGGGACGCAAACACGCACACGCGTGACGCTTATGCTCCCCGGCAATAAATCGCGGCGTTGATCTCATGTCATTTTGCCCGATAAACGCTCAGGCGTTTGCTCTGCTACAACGCTTTGTCTGCCTTCCAAACCGACGAGAGTATTTATCATATCTAGGACATCATTTGTCCTATGTTCAATAAAATGACATTCCCGAGGCAGATCGGAAGCTGCAGGCACGACAACAAGCTCAAAAGCAAGGATCACAGAAAACCTGCCGCCAGAGCGAGCGGTCGGAGCTCCAGCCCGGAAACAGAGCCGAATGGGACTAAGTATAGGACTTAAAGTGTCCTATGTTTTTCTGAAGATCAGGTGTTTGACGCTGCGCACTCACATGTGCGCTACCCTCGAGATAAAACCTCCAAGGCAGGCCAGCTGCCTTGGAGATTCCGATCCGGGGTGTTTGGACAATCCGGGGAGCGAAAGCCGCTGAACGGAGGGTGAGGAGTTTTCCCCGAAAACAATCCAGCCCGTGTCTGGACCCGTCAACTCCGAGGGCCTGGGTGAGCTTTCCGGGGCCGGAGCACAGTTGAGTGAACGCGTCCGTTTTCCTCCTCCGATACATAGCCCGGGTTCCGTGTGTGGGCTCGAGGGCGCGGATGAGGACAAAGCCGTCCTCGGCGCCGCCCTTCACGAGGAAGTTCAAAAGCCAGTGAACCCCGTAGTTGAGGTAAACATACGCGGTCCCCGGAGGATGTATCTCGACAAAATGCCGGGAGGACGGACGGCTGAACGTGTGGCATGCCTCGTCATCACGCACAGAATACGCCTCCGTTTCGACGATGATCCCTCCGCATCCGCGCCAGAGAAGCTCGCAGCCGACGAGCATCCTCGCGCAGTTGAGGGGATCGCGCATAAAAAAACCACGGTCCACAGGCATGGTGCGGTCCGCTGGAACAGTCGCCGTGGCGTGGCGTTTCACCCGGCCTTGAAGGGAACCGGCTCGCAAAGGGCGAGCAGATTCTCTGCCGGCAGATTCTCTGCCGGGGTGGCGGCCGGGATCTCGCAGCCCGCGTTGACCAGCTCGAGGCCGTTCATGTGCTTCCGGTCAGCTCTCCGCCGGGCTGAGCGAGTGGACCTTCTCGCGGAGGAGATCGAGGTCGCTGAAGACGGTGATCGACTCGATGCGGAGCTGGCGCGGGCCTTTGTCGCCGGGGAGTTCGACCGAGTCTCCGGGTTTGCGTCCGAGGAGGATCTGTCCGATGCCGGCCTTGTAAGAAACGATGCCGAGATCCGGGGCGCTGTCCCAGGCCCCGAGGATGCTGTAAACCTCGCGCTCACCCGAATCCTGGACGAGCGAGACAACGGTCCCGATCGAGACCTGCGCTGTGTCAGGGGTTTCGAAATTCGTTCCCCGCGCGTTCGAGAGATCGCGTTCGGACTCGATTTTCCGGCGCTCGAGAACCCGCTGCTGTTCCTTGGCGGCCTTGAATCCAAAATTCTCGCGAAGATCGCCCTGCTCCTTGGCGACATTGATGTCTTTGAGGTTTTGCGGGATTTCCTTGTAGATAAGGTGCTCGTAGTCGGCCTTGCGCTTTTCGAGGCTCGACCACGAGACGGTGAGCGACTCGACTTTTTCTTCCGGCGCAGCGCCGGTGATCATGCTCTGGGTATCCGGATAGAGCTTCACGATCCGGGCCATGAGCGAGCGTTTCGTGAGGTCGTCGAAGACCGGGGTGAGCAAAAGTTTGCGCATCGTGTCGCGTACGGTGTCGCGGTCGGCTTCGGCGATCAGCTCGCCGAGGAGATTGCGGTCGTCCATGAGCAGGTCGCGCAGACGCGAGGTGCGGCGCTCGGAGAGCAGATCGAACTCAAGGGCGCTGAAGACTGCGGCGAGAAGCTCGGCATTGAAAATGCCCTCGAACCCGGCACCGCGATCTTTGCAAAGCCAGATCAGGGTTTCCGAGGTAATCGAGCGCTCGCTGATCCAGCGCGCGATCGCGGTATGGATGATATCCTTTTTTCCGGCCTTCTCGAAAAGTTTCGCGATTTCGATAGCGAGTCGGGAGTTCGCCTGGTGGGCCAGCTTGAGGGCCTTGTCTGTCCAGCGGTCCCCGTAAGCGGCCTCGAACGATTCCAGCACCTTGCGGTGTTTCGAGGCGGGGAGGCTGGCGAAGAGCGCGGGCAGACGGTTTTCCTCGCCGACGAGGATGTCCGCGACCGTCGGCGCCTCCGGCCCCGGCTTGAGCGCGCTGTGGCGCGAAAGAATTTCGTCGCGGACGAGAAGCATTTCGACTGCGGCCCCCGACTGGAGCTTGCGGCCTTTCTGCGCGGTGTCTTCGATCTGCGCGGCGAGCGACTGGAGTTCCTCGACCTCGTGGGCGAGATCGCCGAGAGCCTTGGTGATCTGGTCGAGCGCGGCCACCTGGTCCTTCGTATGGCGGGCTTCGCGGAACTGGTCAATATACCCGCGGCCCGGGTTCACGGCGACTTCGAGAAGCACGAACGGATCCGACTTTTTCGAGGGGATCTGGAAATGCCCGTCGGACTTCATTTTTTTCTTAACCCCATCCCACCACTTTTTGAAGCCGGCCGCGTCGAAGATTTCGGGCTGGAGCGTGCCCGCGACTTGATCGGCCGTGGCCCTGCCGCCGAGGTCTTCGAGAATTTCCCGCGCGAGCGAGAGGGCGTCCGCCTTCGCCTGATCGCGGACCGCCTGGGGTTCCTTAGACTTGCGGGCGAGGATGTGGTCCTCTGGAATCGGCGTGAGGGTCTCGCCGGCGTAGGCGACCTGCATCGGGTGGCTTTTCTTGGGTCCGAAGTCGATGAAGATCTGCCCGGCGATCAGGTTCCACTCCGCCACGCGTCCGAATCCCCAGCTTTTATGCTGGCAATACGACCCCGGGGCAAGGTGTTCGAGGGCGGCGGCGGATTTCTTGTCAAGGGAGCCGCTCTCCACGGCTTGGGCGAGTTCATCAGTCATTTTTGGCATTTCACAGGGAATCCGCCCGACATGCAAGGCGAACAAAATTTGCGTCGCCGGGGATCGCGCGGTATGACCTGTGCTGCCAGCCATGAACGAACCCGAATCTTCCGCTCCGCCGCCGCGGGTCTCCGACGATCTCAAGCGGATTCTCGACCTTGCGGAAGGCAAGCCGATGTCCGTCGCCGACCTCATCCGGCACACACACGGGCGCGGGCTGCAGACGATCGCCATCATCCTCGCTCTTCCGTTTTTGTCCCCGGTGGCAATTCCCGGACTCTCCATTCCGTTCGGGATCGCGATCGCGATCTGCGGGCTGAGGATCGCGTTCCGCCACCAGCCGTGGCTGCCGGAATTCATCACCCGGCGGCACGTTTCGTTCGCCGTGCTGGACAAAACGCTCCGCTTCGGGATCGCGGTTCACACGAAGCTGGAAAAATTCCTCCGCCCCAGGTGGACGGGTCTGCTAGACGGTCATCCCGCACAGATGGCGGCCGGGTTCGCCATCGCTATATCCGCATTTTTCCTCAGCCTGCCCATCCCGCCGCCGTTTCCCCTCACGAACACGATCCCGGGATTTGCCATCATCCTGCTCTGTCTGGGAATGCTCGAGCGCGACGGTCTGGTCGTATTTTTCGGCTACGTCCTGACTGCCGTGTCGGCAATCTATGTCGGGCTCATCGCCTTCCTTGGCGGTGCCGGAGCGACCAGGATCTGGCAGTGGATCGAACGGCTAGGTTGAGGAGATCTACAGGATTTCGAGCAGATCCTTTTTCGGAAAGCGGACTTTCGGAAGGGACGCGTATTTGTCCCCCTCGGCGCGGTATCCGGCCGGGCAGGCGACAACCGCGTTGAACCCTTTTGCAGGAAGGCCGAGTATCTCGTCGTATTTGGCGGGGTCCATCCCCTCCATCGGGCAGGTATCCACCCCGACCAGAGCCGCGGCGGTCATGAAGTTGCCCAGCGCGATATACACCTGGCGGGCCGCCCAGTCCTGCACCCACTTCGACCGCGGGCCGTTCAGAAGGTCGGAAGCGATCAGGTCCCGGTAGAAGCCCAGCGACTCGAGGGAAACACCGCGGACCTCGGCAATCCGTGCCAGATATTTTTCCACGAACGCGGCGTCGATGTCCCGGCGGGTCGCAAAAACCACATGGTGCGAGCAGTCCGTCACCTGCGGCTGATCCCACGAATGAGGGCGCAGCGCGGCCTTGAGCTTCGCGTCGGTGACCACAAAGAAATGCCACGGCTGGAGGCCGTAGGCCGACGGCGTCAAGACGAGCGCGTCTTCAAGCGCCGACCACACCGGGGCCGGAATTTTCTTCGACGGATCAAATTGCTTCGTCGCATACCGCCAGTTCAGAGTCTCGACGAGCGCCGCAGGATCCAGGAATTTCATGGCAGAGAGTGGAAGCCGGGAACGACGTCCGCGCAAGAGTTTTCTCCAGTTACCTCAGAACGGGGTCAGGCCTATAATTTAAATGTTTTCAGCATGATGCTGTTCACGATGACCCGGCCATAAACGGGCGCCCGAGTGTATTCGTGACAGGAAAACAGGAAACGGAGAAACGAGAAATGAAGGGAGCGACATCGCCTTCTCTCCAGTTCGGGCCGGGGATCGCTACGGGGATTGATTGGGCGGCGCGATTCGTGCAGGCTGGGTTTTATGCCCGCCAACACACTTGCCGCCGTATTGGGATTCACCGGAGTCGCGCTCGGGGCCTTCGGGGCGCACGGGCTGAAGAACGTGCTTACGGCGAACGGGACCGCGGCGATCTGGCAGACGGCGGTCCTCTACCAACTCGTCCATGCGGTCGCCTCGCTCTGGGCCGCCGAGCACAGGCCCCTCGTCGCGCGACTCTGGGCGGCGGGGGTCCTCTTCTTTTCCGGCTCGCTCTACGCGCTCGCGATCACAAACATCAAGTGGCTCGGAGCCATCACCCCGGTCGGCGGGATTCTTTTTCTCATCGGATGGGCCATGCTCATAAAGCCCGCCAAATGAAAGCCCTCAACGAAACCCTGACCATCCGGACCCGGGGGAAGGGGACCTACGAAATTACCGACGAGGTCGCCCGGATCGTCCGCGACAGCGGGGTGACCACCGGGACCGCGACAGTATTTGTCCGGCACACGAGCGCCAGCCTTGTCATTTACGAAAACGCCGACCCGAGCGCCCGCGCCGACCTGCACGCCTGGCTGGAAAAAGTCGTTCCTGAGGATGATCCTGATTATATCCACACATTGGAAGGCCCGGACGACACGACCAGCCACCTGAGAATGGCGATCACCCGCACCAGCGAAGTGATCCCGATCGCCGCCAGCCGCCTGACCCTCGGCACCTGGCAGGGAATCTTCCTCTTCGAACACCGCCGCGCCCCGCACAGCCGTCAGGTTGATGTCGTAGCGATGGGCGTTTGACTCATATGGCCGGCCAGATGTCATTCGAATTTTTGGAAACCCCCGGCGTGGTGCCCGGCGATGGCATCGAAGCTTGGCGGGCAGAACGGCGGAAGGTCATCGAATCGCTCGCCGGGCAGGACAAATACGCGCCCATCCCAAAACGATGTTCTCATCCGAACAAGTCGGGCTCATCCCCGGTGACGACACCCGGCGGGAGTGGGGCAAACCGAGCGGACTCGAGTAGGGGCATGCGCGGGTGCTGGAAGCGTTCAATTTCTCCCGGGCTTGATGGGCGGGTGACAACCTTGATGAGCGGCTGGGTGCCCTGGATGTCCAGCAGCCCGCGGATCACGAGCTCGTCTGCCACATCATCCCAGATGAGTTTCCCGGTGATCCCGGAACGCTCGGCAAATCGCTCGGCCGGGATGTCGATGATCACCCCGCCCCGCTTCTGCCACCAGGACAGGATTTCGCTCCTGGCAAATCCGGCCCAGGCATGGCGGACGATCCCTCGCTCGCCGGAGCCGGTGATCTCCTGGCCGGGTTTGTAGGTTTTCCCTCGAAATTGGAACGTCGCGCACATGGGGGACGACTAATAACCCAGGCCGTTGGCCTGACGAGTATACACATTTTTCTGGCTCGTGATGCGACGGCAATCGGGCACATAAAGGCGAATTCATCGCCGCACTTATGCTCGCAGTGATTGAGTCGGAGCTGGTCGGCTCCCGAGAAGGACCGCAGCGGGGCACCGGTGAGTGGCTTTTTAGAGCCGTCCGAGGGCCTGCCCCATTTCCACGTAACAACGCAGCTTCTCCATTCCTCTCCAGAGACACTCTGGGCCTGGCGAAGGATCTTTTTTGCGTCCCATGTGCCCGCCCATCTTTCCTACCATGCCGACCATCTGCGCCAGAGTTGGAGGGCCAGTGTCAGGTGGCCGACCTTGGATCAAACATGCGGCCTGCCATTCTGCGGAGGTAAAAATGATCGAGCAGCACAGGTC
>Ga0247840_10008694_pt1 | contig 13494 bp, 7 predicted proteins | sample LaCruzMarch2015__FD_192404 | JGI IMG/M metagenome (GOLD analysis project Ga0247840, IMG submission 192404) | Freshwater microbial communities from meromictic Lake La Cruz, Castile-La Mancha, Spain - LaCruzMarch2015_17m | ecosystem: Environmental > Aquatic > Freshwater > Lake | place: Spain...
CGCCAAGATACCAGGCGGAATTGACGGTAATATTTTCGGCTACCCAGCCCCAGCCATCGTTCTTGTTGGCGTTGGGAATCTTGCTTTGCTCGGTGAGCCGCCACCAGGCGACCTTGCCCGAACCTTGATTATGCCAAATCAGGGTGTTGCTCCGACTGATGCCCACCAGGCGCCATAAACTGTCCACGCGAATGGTGTCGGCTACCCAGCCCCAACCATCGTCCTTGTTGGTGTTGCGCAGCTTGGTTTGCTCGTTGAGCTTCCAAAAAGCAACCATGCCGGACCCCTGGTTCTGCCAAATGAGAGTCTTGGCGCCGCCGAGTTCCGTGATGCCGGCCAGGCGCCAGGCGTCGTTCACTTTCAGTGACTCGGCCACGAATCCCCAGCCGTCGTCCTTGTTGCCGTTGATAAGCTTGCCGTCTTCGCCGATGCGCCAGTAGGCGACCAAGCCCGAGCTCTGGTTCTGCCAAATGATGGTTGGCACGCCATTGATTTGGCTCGCGCCCGCAGCCCTCCAGTCACCGTTCACGCGGATCGTGTCCGAGACATATCCGACCCCGACCTGCCGCGCGTTGTCGTCGAGCTTCAGGAAAGCGACCTGTCCTGTGTTCACGTTCTGATAAAAAAGCGTGCGGTATCCACCGACGGTCGTTGTGCCTGCAAAGCGCCAGTCACCGTTGACCCTGGCGCTGCCGACCGCGCCGCGGCCCACTTCCCACTCCTCGCTGGTGATCGGCCCGCCCCCGGACAGGCTCCACCACTGCAACTCACCGTCGTCGGCATTCTGCCAGATGATGAACTTGCCCGAACCACTGGGCGGAGGCGGTGGTGGGGGCGGAGGGGGCGGTGGGGGAGGCGGAGGCGGTGGTGGCGGTGGCGGCGTACCCGGGGCGGATACGCTGATGTACTGCGACGTAGCGCTGGTTCCGGCCGGTCCGGACACTGTCAGCGTCACGAGGAACGTGCCAGCGCTGCCGAAGGTATAGGATGGGCTGGCGCTCGTAGAGGAGCCACCGTCTCCGAAGCTCCAACTGTAACCGGTGATGCTGCCGGTGGACGTGTTGTTGAAAGACACTGCCAGCGGCGCTGTGCCGCTGGTCGGCGAGGCCGTGAAAGCCGCCTGCAACACCCCGCCCGCAGGGGTGAGCGAGATGTTGTGCATCGCAGTCTTGAGCTCGAGCACCTGTAGGTTGGACGCCGAGTAGGTATTGAAGTTCGGCGCGCTGGCGCTCAGATTGTAGGCGCCTTCGGGTGCAGAGACCACATACGTCCCGTCTGGCCTGGATATGGCGCCCAGTGCGGACGGGCCGTTGATGACCACGGTGGCGTTTTTGATCGCGGCGTTGTTCTGCGCGCTCATGACAACGCCGGCAAGGAAGCCGGGCAGCCCGGCCGAGGGGATCCATATCTTGAGATCATAGCGCATCGGCCGCGTGATATCCTTTTTCTGCTCCACTCGGACGTAGTACACTCCACTGACCGCGCAAGCGAAGGTAATCTTGTCCGGCTTGCCCGGCCCTTTTTCGCTCTTCATCACAGAACCATCGATGCTGACGGCATTCTGGTTCGCGTCGTAGAGGTAGATGTCCGCGTCTTCGTCCTCAAGAAGCAGATCGAGGTTGAACATGTCGATCGAGTATATCTTTCCCGCGACGGCGTAGAACTTGACATAGTCGATGTCGGCCTTGGAGAAGGTATTGTGATGTTGGACTTCAGAGTCCTCGGGGTTGATGACCGAAGCGTTGGCCGACGTATTGTCGTCCTCGTAGATGTCCGGCAGACTTCCCTTGTTGAAGACGTGGGTCTCCAACGGTGAAGACACGGTGTTTGTGCTGTCCTTGGCGTATATCTTGAGCTTGTACTTGCCGTATTTGTTGAAGGCCGCGTAGGCGCCCTCGTAACGGCCCGTGCCCGCGTTCCAAGTCAGGGGAGACTGGGGCAACGAGCTTTCGCTCTGGTTGTGCGGGTCGAAGCCGGGCGGGATCACGACCATGTAAACGCTCGCGATGCCTGCCGGAGAGACCACGTCCTTGGCCCAAAACGACGCGCTGGTGCCGCTGCTGAACTCGTTGTTCGTGGCCAGGCAACCCACCGAGCCGATCACCGCGCCCTTGGTCTGGATGACGAAGGTCTCCTTTGGCGCTGAGGTGAGGTACGTGGTGTCCAGGGCCGAAACGACGATGCGATAGATGCCCTCCTTGGTGAATCCGGTAAGCGGCGTGGCCTCGTACGCCAGGGTGTCGGGGTTGTAGACCAAGGATTGGTAGTTCGGCAGCTTGGGCTTCTCTGTGGAGCTGAGGGTCAAGTCCTCATCGGGCTCGATGATCGTGGCCTTGACCAGCTGCGTCGCGTTGCCGTTTTCCGTGAGGGTGACCCGCAGGCTGGCGCTGGTAGCCCCGCCGCTGAGCAGGTTGGTGCTGGTCCAGGTCACGCTGGTCAGTGTCGGCGGATTGGCCGCGGCCACAATGGGCGGGCCTATCCATTTGTTCTCGATGTTCGCGTAGTCGCCCTTTTCGTTGCCGATGCCGTTGGCGTTCGCGTCCACGTTGGGGAACTGCCGATTGAAGAACTTGAGCTTGGTGGACTCCTCGGTGTTGGAAAAAGCGGTGTACAGGTCCTTGCCGCGGTCCACCAGGCTCCAGAACTGCCAGGAGAAGGAATCCAGGCCGTCCACGGCGAACCAAGCGTCCTGCTCCTTGTTCGTGCTGGCGATGAGGATGCGGTCCTGCGTAGACGTGGCCTTGAGCTTGCTCAGGAAGCTTCCGGACTTGCAGGCGTCATAGACCAGGATGACGCGCATGGCCTGTTTCTGGGTCAGGTTGCGCGGCGCGTCCTGGATAGTGTCGAGCCAGGAGTCGAGGTCTTCGGCGTTGAGCCAGACGTTCGGGGCGATCTGGAACTTGTGCACGCCGCCGTGGTCGGTCAGGAACAGGACGAGGTCTTCGGCGTCGTTTGCCCAGTTCAGGAGCAGGTCGCGCAGGTCGTTCACGCTCGTGACCTTCTGAGAGATTCTGGCGTTGGGGTCTCTCTGGGAGAGGTAACGGATCGTGTCGGCGGTGAAGTTGCGTCGCTTGAGCACGTCATAGACGAACTCCGAGACCGCATCGGTCGCAGTCCAGAGCTGGTCGCTCGTATTGCCGCCGGCGACGATGATGGCCTTGCGCACGATGGCCGCCGAGACGTAGTTGTACTGGTATTTTGACCAGTCGCTCTGGTTGTTGGCGTTGTCCTTGGCCGCGACGCGCCAGTGGTATTGCGCAGGAGCGGGCGCGGTGAAGGCGTATTCGGTGGTGGGATGCGCAACGGTATAGCTGCTAACGCTGTCGATAAAGAAAGGATCGACGCTCACTTCGAGCTTGTATTCCTTGGCGCCAGTGACCGGCTCCCAGTCGAAGGTCTGGGCGGCCGTTGTGTCTTCCTGCTTGTTCTTGGCCGGGTCGATGACCGGCTTGAGGAGTTTGGAGATGGTGTAGGCAAAACTCAGGCGATCCGCCGGGCTTCCGTTGCCTGCGGTGTCGGTGGCGTAGGCGTAGATGGTGCGCGTGGTGTCGAACTCGATGGGCGCGGTGTAGCCGGAGTAGTCCTGAGAATTTGCGGAGTCGACAAAGGCGTAGCGTATAGTCCCGGATTCGGTGGACGCGAGGGGTACGGAAATGGCCTTGTAGTACGTGCCGGGCGTGCGTGTTGTGGAGACCGTGGGCGCTGTGTTGTCGAGCAGGGCCGAAACGTGCGTGACGCCGCTGGTGTTGCCCGCCTCGTCCTTGGCCTGGACGTGCAGATACCAAGTCCCTTCAGCGCCGCTTTTCGAGGCCGTGGTAGTAGCGCCATAGGCGCCGGTCGGGTCGGTGGTCGTGCTCTGGTCAATGGTATAGCGGTAGGTCACGGCGGTGAGGTCCGTGGCGCTCCAGTTCCAGGTCACGCTCTTGACCTTGGTGGCGCTGCTGGTCAGGCCTGTGATAATGGGCGGCGCGGTGTCGATGGTCCAGGTGCCGGTTGTGGCGCTGGCCTGCCAGTTGCCGGCCGCGTCGCGGCCCCAGACCTTGAGGGAATAATTCAGCTTGTCGGGCAGCGCAGTCGGGACGCCCAGGGCCAGGGCCGTTCCGACGGCAACGCCCGTGCCACCGATTTCTGAGCCCGAATCCAGCTGGTACTTGTAATGAGAGACCTCGGCGCCGCCGATGGTGAAGCTCGGGGTGTTGTTGTTCGAGGGCGTAGCAGGGACGGTGGTGATGGTCGCAACGACAGGCGCAGGGGTCAGCAGCGTCACCTCGTTGCCGTAAACAGTCCCGTTGGTGTTGGTAGCGTATGCGCGGACGTAATAGGTGGTGTTTTGCGTCAGCCCTGTGATGGCGCTGACAAAGGCGCCGTTGCCTGTGCCGTTCGAGGTGCAGGTCGAACCGGACAGGGACGGGGCGACCGTGGTGTTCCAGCAGACGCCGCGCGCCGTGACCGCGATGCCCGCGTCGTGGACCACGTTGCCGCCGCTGGTCGCGGTGTTGCGAGTGATGGAGCTTGCCGCGTCGGTAGTCACGGTCAGGGACATGCCCAAGGCCACGTTGTAAGCCGGCGCAGCGTTCTTGAAGTGGATCCAGCCCAGGCTTTCGGACCAGGCGTAGCCGTCGAACTTGCCGTCCTGCGTATTGAAGGTGACCTGGCTGTTCGTCGGATGGAAGTTGATCCAGCCCGCGACCTCGGACCAGGCATAGCCCGAGAGATTGCCCGCGGCGTCGGCGTTGACGCCCCAGTTGGTGGCCGTGGTATTGAGGAAGGGGCCGGAGACATTGTAGGAAAGCTTGACGTACCCAATGTTTTCCGCCCAGGCGTAGCCGGTGAGAAAACTGTTGTCTCCATTGTCATAGAAGGTGACGTTCTCGAACGTGGATTTGAAATTCACCCAGCCCGCGTTCTCGACCCAGGCGTACTGGGAGTTCTCCTTGATGCCGATGGTCGTGGTGGCAAAGGCAGGGGCAGACAAGGCGCAGAGAGCGCCGAGCAGAACGGCCAAGGTGAGTGAACGCCTCAGGCTATGTATCATGTTCGAGCGCATGGCCCCCCCGGTGGGTTGTTGAGCGCGTAGTGTGAAATGGTTCATGCACGTCTCTGGTTCTCTTTCAGTGCACTGATTGCGCAGCTGTGAAAGCCTCCGGCGGGCAGTGGAAGCCCACTGCACCCCGTCAAAACTTCAAGTTCTCAAATCTCAAAATTTCTAAGGCGCCAAGTAAAAAACTTGTACAATTTCCCCGCCTGTCATATCGACCAACTGGAAAAACCTTCTGACCAGGGTCAACGTTTCTACATATACCGAGATCTCTCCCTGCGGTCGAGATGACAAATTTTGCAGCTTCGTTCAGGTGGAGTTATTCAAGTAACTTTTGCTTAACGCCTGATCCTTTATTGTCCACCACGAACGAGCCATACAAAAAGGACTCCAATCTTACTAGAACCGCCCACATTGCCTATTGAGAGGGTCATAGCGTGGGCTTGGTCCGTACTGTACGCGTATGTAGTACTTGACCAGTACCAAGCAGCCTGAACGTTCGTAAAAGGATCGCCTTCTGACCACTTCCCCGTACCTGCCGTATTGGGCAGGGGGGGTGAAGAGTATTCATATGTAATTAGGCTTTTAAGCTCCTTCCTCGTGGGTAAGCGCCAGTCCCCTGCCGCTGAACGGTCAGTAAGACCACACGCACCATTGGCCAATCCGCTAGCATCTGAAAGGGCTGTTGCCCAATCACGAGTGCCAAAACAGTTAGCATTTTTGAGCCAGACCAAACCGGTAAGGTTGTCAGTAACCGTGCCGTCACTGTTGTCTGTAAAACGAGGGTTGGGCCAGACAGCGCCTTTTTGCAAAGCGCCATCGTCCCCAGCTAAGAAAGATGTTTTTTGCCCAGATCTTTTGACTGGCGCAACGACAGAGGCGGGCCAGACCAGTGTAGGAAGCAGCATAAAAATGATGCTAAATATTGACAAGCGAACCATCGTATTCATGCCTTCATCCCCTGTATTTTATCAATTATCTTACACTTGCAGCAGAGGCATTTTAATATCTCCCATGGGAACACCGACCCTATACGCGACGTCGACGCCAACAGTAAAAAGAGGAGTACAGAGCTAATGCAGCCTAAGAACCCCTTGGGAGTTTGCAGTGCCACTGAGAAGAAAAATCATCTAGAGTGAGAGCTCCCGAAAAAAATGGCAATAGTGAAGATGTCTTCGTTCTTCATATGCGTGTAACCACAAATACTTGCTTGAAGAGAAGACAGCTTGCTTCTATTGTCCTCCTCGCACAGGCCAAATGTAGCACCCAGTTGTCTTATTTGCCACGAATACGGCGCTATCGTCGAAGATCACATACCAGGCTTTCGTCGGACTGGCGATGGACGTAGTACTTGACCAATAGGGAGCTACCTGCTGAACGTTCGTGAATGGCTGCCCCTCGGACCACGGTCCTGTACCCGCCGTGTTAGACAAGGGGGGGGAGGCATATTGGGCGTGGATGAGGGATTCAAGCTCATCTAGATTCGGCAAGCGCCAGTCGCCAGCAATGGAACCGTCAGTCAAGCCACATGCCCCCGTGGCTAGGGTGTTTGCGGAGATTAAGGCAGCAGACCACTCATTCCCACCTAAACAACCCGCGTTCTTAAGCCAGATCAACCCGGTCATATTATCCGTCACCGTGCCGTTCGCGTTATCCTTGAACCGCGGAGAGACCATCCCAGCCCCTCGCCCAAGATGCCCGTCATCGCCAGCAACATAGCTTGTGGTCTGCCCGGTCTTAGCCACGCGGGCCGGGACTGTTGTGGGGAAAACCGCTGTCCCAGTCACTTGGCCGGCTGAGGAAACCCCAATTAACCCCGCCCCGATATCTCCCGCCACGGCGTTGGCGCCGGCGGTGTCCATCAGGTTCTCAGTCCCGTTCACGCCGAAGATTGTGGCCCCGCCTCTGATGTTCGCGCTCGCGAGGTCTGCGTCCACCGCATTCAGCGTAGTGGCGGTGTAATAGCCGGCGTTCACGGTCGTGCTCACCGTAGAAACGGTCTGGGTGGCTATATTCCCGGTCACCTGCGCGCCGTTGACCCAGCCGATCTTGCCGCTCAGGATATCGCCTGCCGCAGCGGTCCCGGTGCTCGTGTTCACCAAATTAGGGTTGTTGCCGATAAGGCCGAAGACGCCGACCCCGGAGGCGATGTTGCCTGCCGCCAGATCGGTGTCCACCGTGCTCAAGGTCGCAGCGCCGTAATAGCCAGCGGGAACGGCGTTGCTTGCAGGATTCAAGGCTTGGGAGGGGATAGTTCCCGTGAGCTGGGTCCCGTTCACCCAGGCGATTTGACCCAATAAAATGTCCCCGGCCGCGGCCGTGCCAGTCGTGTTTACCACGTTCGCGTTCCCTGCGACGCCGAAGATAGATACACCGGAGCGTATATTGGCGGTAATCAAGTCCGTATCCACGGTGGCCAGGTCTGTGGCTGCGTAGTAGCCGGCGTTGACAGTAATGCTCCCATTGGAAATCGTCTGCGTGGTCATCGTCCCGGTCTGCAAGCCCCAAGCGCTCGAACTCAAACCGAAATAGGTCTTTCCCTGCCTGACCATGTCTTTGGTGACCCCATCGGTGTCATTCTTGGCCGGCGCCTTGGCCATGATTTCATTCGCAGTATGCACCGCGCTGCCCGGCGGATTTGCCGGCATGGCAAAGGCGCCCGCGCGCTTCACGCCCGGCGTGCCGTCATTAAGGCGGTTGTAAAGGTCTTCGAGCGTATACATCGCGCTCGAAGGGCTGCTTGCGACCGCTGGCGCGTCGAGATTCCCGGCCGAGGCAAGCGCCGCGTGCAGCAGAGACCAGAGCAGAACCAGGCAACACGCCACTATCAAAGGGGAATAACGCTGTTTCATGAGCGGGCTTCCTTGGGGTAGCAATCCTTGTTCATAGTCAGACACTTTCTTATCAGGTGCAGGTGCCACGCTACGCCGCCTCCGGCGGTCAGGGGGACACCCCCTGAAACCCCTGTCGAAAAGTCAAAGGACCAAATCACCAAAGACTCAAATCCTCTATTGTCCACCTCTAACAGGCCAAACGTAGAACGACGGATTCGTCTTAGGGAGCGTGGACACTATGCCGACGTTGAGGACAACGTACCAGGCGTTCGGCGTATTACCTGCGTACGTAGTACTTGACCAGTAGTTGAAAGACTGAACGCCAGTGAACGGATCGCCCGTCGACCACTGGGAGGTTCCGGCGGTGTTGGACAGGGCTGGGGAATCGTATTGGGAAGACACAAGGCTTTTCAATTCCTTTTTCGAAGGCAACCGCCACTCGCCTGCTGCGGATCCGTCACTCAGGCCACAGGAGCCGTTTTGTAAGTTCGCTGCGTCGGTCAAAGCCTGAGCCCAGGTTCTAGTCGAAAAACAATTCGCATTCTCCAGCCAGATCAGGCCGGTCAGATTGTCCGTGACCGTGCCGTCATTGTTCTTGGTGAAGCGGGGATTGGGCCAGGCAACCCCTTTACGCAGGGCACCATCGTCGCCTGCCGCATACGACGTGACCTGTCCAGTCCTTGGAACCGGTGCGACTGGTATTTTGCTCGACGCCCAGGCCAGGGCCGGGAGCAGCAATAATATGACGATGAGTGGAAGACGTAAAAAAGTCTGGCTCATGCCGTTCTCCCCTGTGCGTTCTTCTTGGTCATGGTCGATTCCTGTTCGTTACGACGAACAGTCGATAAAGTGGGCTAACAGCCCTCACTCCCTGGGATCGCCTACGAATGCCCGCCTTTCGTTCTCGCCGTACCCGGGACCGCTGAGCGTCTGCTCGGCTCTTTCCGTTGCTTTTACCGTAGACGGAACAGCCGAGCACCGACAGCAGAGCCATAACTTGCAAGTCAACGTGCGCCATAATGATGTCTCCTCCCCTAGATTCCTCCAAGAACGGAAAGAGCCGAGCAGACGCTCAGCGATCCCGGGTGAGGCGAGAGCAGAACGCGACTGGCCGTAGGCGAGTCGTCGAGCCGTACGGACATCGACAGCAATGCAAGGCAGTGCTGTATTATGCATAAATAACTTAAACTGCTATTCCTCAGTAAGTATCGAAATGAGACACCACAACCTGTCATCTCGACCGCAGGGAGAGAGCTCAATTCTTCCATACGCCGAAGAACCAGAATATTTATTAAAAAAATCCCTCCTCCTCACGCGTGCGCCGCCTCCGGCGTCCAGGGGGACACCCCCTGAAACCCCCGTCAAAAAGTCAAAGGACCAAATCACCAAAGACTCAAATCCTCTATTGTCCACCCCTAACAGGCCAAACATACTTCGGAGCCGTCTTAGATTCCTTGCTCACGATGCCGATGTCGAGGCGCACGGACCAGGCGTCCGACATATTACCTGCGTACGTAGTACTCGACCAGTAGTAGTTCGACTCAACGCCCGTGAACGGATCTCCCTCAATCCACTGCCCCGTACCGGCGGTATTGGACAGAGTTGGAGAAAAAAAGGCGTCGTGGGTGAGGGATGCTAATTCCTCGTGATTTGGCAAGCGCCACTGCCCGGCCGTGGACCCATCGGTCAGCCCGCAGCTTCCGCTTGCCAAAGCGTTTGCGTAGGTCAAGGCCTGTGCCCAGGTTAGGGCGTTGTAATTACAATTCGCATTCTTCAGCCAAATCAACCCGGTCAAATTATCCGTCGTCGTGCCGTTCCCGTTGTCCGTGAACCGCGGGTAGACATTCCCAGCCCCCACCCCCAGATTCCCATCGTCTCTAGCCGCGTAGCTAACCGTCTGCCCGGTCTTGGCCACGCGCGCCGGCACGGTGCCAGGATAGCGCAGGCCGACGACCTGTGTCCCGGCTGCGTAGGTGACCTTGCCCCCGGCAACATACGATGCCTGCGCCGTGCCCGCCGAGGTGTCCAGCACGGTGGGGCTGCCATCCACGCCGAAGATGTTCTTCCCGCTTTTGATATTTCCCGAAGCCAGGTCCGGGTCCACGGTAGCAAGGTTGGTGGCTGCGTAGTAGCCCGCGTTCACGGTCGTGCTCGCGGCGGAGAGAGTCTGGACCGCAATGGTTCCGGTCACCGCTGCGCCGTCCACCCAGGCGATTTTTCCGCTCAAAATGTCGCCGGCCGCAGCATCCCCGGTGGACGTATCCACCACGCTCGAGGCACCCGTGACGCCGAATATCTCCACCCCGGATTTGATATTCCCGCTGGCAAGATTCGAGGCCACGCCGCTCAAGGTCGTGCCCGCATAATAGCCCGCGGGCATGTCCGTGCTCGTGGAACTCAAGGTCTGCGTCGAAATATTGCCCGTGCGCTGTGCGCCGTCGACCCAGGCGGTCTTGCCGGACAGGATGTCCGAGTTCGCCGCCGTACCGGTGCTCGTGTTCACCACGTTGGAGTTGCCGTCGATGCCGAATATATTCACCCCGGCGCGGATGTTCCCCGACGCGAGGTCGGTGTCCACGGTGCTGAGCGTGGTCGCGGCGTAGTAGCCGGCCTGGACCGTGGTACTGCCAGCATCGAGAGTGCGCTGTGCAAGCGTTCCCGTGGCGAGCCCCCAGTTGCCGGAGCGCAGTTGCCAGAAGGTCTTGCCGGCCAGGACGTCGGTTACGACCGCACCGTTCGTGTCGTCGCGCGCCGGGGCCAGGGCCATGATCTGGTCCACGGTATGGCCCGTGGCCGCGGGCGTGAGAAGGGGTTCAGCGAAGGCGCCAAGACGTTTGCTCCCCGCGGCGCCGTTGAGCAGTCTATTATACAGGTCGTCGAGCGTAAACATAGCGCTCGCCGCGTCCGTAGGCGCCGCGGGCGAGTCAATGCTGCCTGCGACCAAAACCCCAGGCGCAAAGAGACCAGCGAAAAGTAGGCAGAGGAGGAGCGTGCAGCGATACCGCATGGCATTACCTTGACCGAACAGTCGAAAATGTTTCATTATTCTCTTCCAAACCCGAGCGTCCCAAGCGCCCCATCGTGAAAAAAAATTATTTCGATTAATCCAATAACCGAGGTGGGGGAATGTGTCAATAGGGGAAAACCCCCAGATGGATGGTAGGGTTTGGAGTAGGCGTGCTGCGTTATCACATGATTACAGCCAGTTGAAGAGTATTGAGTGCATGCGATTATTTTGAAAATAAATGTAAACGGGGTATGCACTTGACTCCGGTAGCCCCTGCGGACTGTCGGGCTTGTTCCCCCCATGGATGAATGAGAGACGCCTCTGCTATGGCGCTCTTCCCGTGGTCCCTCAGAAAAATATTCGAAACAGCTAGAATAACACATGTTTCTTCTCGACATCACCTCGTCGCGTCCGAGCCAGAGATAATCACGTCGCATAGAAAACAAGCGGGAGGGCGCAGTCCAGTCCAAATAAAGTAGTTACCGGAGTCAAGTGCATACCCCAGTAAATGTATTTGACGCTGTCGTCTGGAGCGCCTTGCTGCGTAGCCCATGTTTTGAAAACATTTTTTGCCTGGCTGGGGATGGAGATCTCTCCCTGCGGTCGAGATGACATGGTTGTAAGAGCTCACGGGGGCAAGCCTTTTTCTCCTGAATCCAAGAAATATTAGGATGTCCACCAATGAAAAAGGATTGCATTGTTTCGTAACCACCAAATATACCCCTTCTTCCAGCTATCCATTTTCCGTGCCATTCTCTGCCATCATCTCTTGAAGGAGGCAGCCCATGGCGATTCAGCAAAGGCGCAACAACGAAGAAAAGAGTGCGTACTGGCGGGACCAGGACCAGAAATACCTGAGGTCGCCATGGTAGGCGCGGCGCGTGTTGGGGGCCACCCCGGCGTCGAGGATGGAACGGACGCGTTCGCGGGTAGTGTCGTCGAATATGGCAACGGGGGCGGGTGTGGGAACAAGGGAAAAGGTCATTTTACTGCTCCTTGGATGCGTCCGATAAGATTGGATTAACGGACGGTTGGTATTTGTTTTGGGCGTCAGAAACGACGAAGCCCCTCGTTTGGGAGGGGCTTCGTTTCGCCGGTCGCGTCATGTGGGTTATTCGTCGAAGGTGCGACAGAGGATGTAGTCCGAAGCACGTTGTGCCTGGGCGGCGGCTACGACGACCATCTTGTGGTTAGCCTTGAGGACCGAGAGCCAACCGGCAATGTAGGCGGCGCTGTTCTCGATGGTCGCCTGCGCGATGCCGGCCTGACCGCAGAGAAATGCTGCGCCCATCTCGGCGACGAGTTCTTCTTGGGAATATTCGCGGTCACTGAAATGGCGTATTTCTGAGGAAGGTCGGCGGTTTAGACGTGTCTCGTGACCTGTGGCATGTGTCAGCTCATGGAAGGTGGTCGAGTAGTACTCCTCGGGCTCGGCGAAGAGTTCCGGCTTGGGCAGGTTGATGGTGTCCGTACTCGGTCGGTAATAGGCGCGAGGTTCGCAGTGCTGTATCTCTGGACGCTTCGGCATTTCGTCGAGGATCTTCTGTGCGGCAACGATGGGCTCGAACACATGATTGACGGGCTCAGGCGCATCGGGCGCTTCGATACCGTCGATCTGATCGAGGTTGAAGACGGTGTAATATCGCAAGACGGGGACTTCTTTCTTGTCGCCAGTCGTTCGGTCCTCGGTCTCGTAGCGCTTCCAGAAGATGACCGGCGTTCCTTTCTCACCCTTACGTACGTTACCTCCTTTCTCTTTGGCCTGCTTGAAGCTGAGCCAGTAACTGCTGGAATACCCCATGCACGCGAGCATGAAGATGTTGATGCCGCGATACGGTTTCTTGCTGTTGAAGTTCATTGGCAACTCGCGGCTCTTCGATCCACTCCACGGCTTTATCCATGGAATTGTCCCTTGCTCCAGCAACTTAATTATGCGTTCCGTGACCAATTCGTAAATCGCGTTTTGACCAGACATGGTGGCTCTCCTTGGGGTTTGAAACGCTGGAAGCCGCCGGGATTATGTTCCCGGCGGCTTCCAGCGCGTTCGGTTGGCGGTGGCGATTAGCGAATACGCAACCAGATAGCGATGACCATTAGCCAAAGCAAAAACGTGAAAGCAAAAGCTTCCATTCTCGATCTCCTTTCAAGTTGGTTGTGAATCTGGATGTGCAGAACTGACGGCAGCTATGAAGAAAGTTCGTTTGCGGATGCAAGACGATCAACGACATCGGATATACTCGCAACTGAAAAAGATTGAGAGATGGTGTTGAATATGAGTGTGGGAACGTACATGTCTCCCATATTTATGTATACAAACTTTGCATCGCACCAAAACGAATCCCAGTTCTTTGTAGAGCGTATTGTTTCGCGCCCAAATCCTTCCATCAACTCATTCGAAGCGCAAATGATCTGTTCAATCAGCGCCGGTTCGTTGTGACAAGACGCGACCCACTTTCGCACGGAGTCGAACGTCGAAGGGGCGAGACAACCTTTGACCAGCGCTCGAAGTTTCGTCGCGGTGTCGATTGGCATGTTGAGTTCACGCGCCAGGCGTGACACCGGAGGGCAAGAATAATGCGCATTCATGGAATTCTCCTTTATGGTTGGATTTGTAG